>WBZU01000012.1_pt1 | contig 293044 bp, 277 predicted proteins | sample 5204311 | NCBI WGS metagenome assembly WBZU01 (sample SAMN12344359, study PRJNA552823) | activated sludge metagenome | biome: Activated sludge suspended growth; feature: Nitrification reactor; material: Wastewater; isolation source: activated sludge from nitrification reactor of wastewater...
CCACGCCTCCTGCCGTCGCATCACGCACGCCAGCATCACCGTCCACCACTGGAATCACCCCCTCTGAGCTGCGCATATCAACCGGAACTAGAACATACGTTCATTCTAGCCGCGGGGTCTGACAACCGCAACACAAATTGTGCGGAAGCGAGAGATTCAGGCGAAGAACTTCTTGATGCCGGCTGCCTCGATCCCGGCGCGTTTGTACCCGGCTTTCAGCGCCGGCTCGATCTGGCGAGGGTCGAGCAGATTCACCCCGGGCGGCGTACCCGCAATGATGAGCTTGGCCTTGGTGCCGGTCGCTTCAAGCGCCTTGATCTCGTCGTAGATGTTGTGTGGAATGCCGGTCAGCAGGCTGCCCTCGTAGCCGTTGGTCAACGTGATGACCAGCGCCCGCTTCGAACCCGCGACGAGGTCGGTGTGCGCCCAGGCCTTGGAGATGCCGCCGTCCATGCAGTACCGCTGGCCGACCAGGGTGGGTCCGATGGTGCCGGGCAGCGACGAGCTGGCCCCCGCGGCGCGCGCGAGCGAGATGCCGTTGCGGCGCGCCACCTTCTGGCCCACCACGAGGCGCTCGCCGGTGTAGCAGTCGTTGGCGGTCGTGTACATCTTCGACGGCGGCCAGTCGGTGCGACTGTCGCCGGTGAGTAGCCAGGCCAGCCGCTCGACGGAATCGCCGTTGACCGAGTTGTCGGCAGCCAGCGCGGCATGGCCGATCGCCTTGATGGATGCCGGATCGCCCGAGGTGACTTTCGCGTTGATCTCGCGGGCGCGCTGCTGGCTGGCGTTGGCCGCGCTGACCGGGGCCATCTTCGCGAACAGCCCCGGGAACTTCCCGAAGAACTCAAACGACGAGTGCAGGTGCCGGAAGTGCCCCGACGTCAGCGACGATCCGGCATACGCGCCGGCCGACGTACCGACGACCATCTGCGCCTGAGCGGCCGGATCGATCCCGCGTTCCATCAGGCCGTGGAAGAAGCCGCAGTACCAAGCCACGTAGTACTCGCCACCGCCGCCGAGGACCAGCGTGCGGTCCAAGCCGCGCGCGAGGTCCGACGGGGTCGGCACGTCCGGCACGGGCCGCGCCAGACCGTCGCCGCTGAACAGCTTCTTCGATACCGCGTCTGCCATCGCATCGACCTCGTTACAAGCGGCGTCGGCCTGGGAAACGCCAGAATTACTGAGGAGGACCGCCGCTGGCAACGTACCGGAAAGGGCCAGGGCACTGCGCCGCGTCATTTTCACCGACCAATCATGCATGAGTTGCGCAGTTCCGATACACCAACATGAAGATTGACCTGGTGACCGAAGCTCGCTAGGGCCCGTAGTTCTGCGGCGCGGCCGTGCTAGAACAGAACGTATGCGCGACAGATAGGGACTCGTTGTCCGAACGGCTCGACGCCGCTGAACGGCGCGCACAGATTGTCGCCGTGACGCGCGCGATGATCGCTGAAGAAGGTCCGCGCGTTGTCGGGCTCCGAGCCACTCCGGTGATCTGCCCTTCCTGTTCGAAACGCTGGAAAGCGCCTACGACGATGATGAGATCACCGACAACGACCGTGCGATGGCCAAGACCTATCACTCGTACGCGGTGAACTTCGTCAAGACCGGCAACCCCAACGGCGACGGTCTGCCGGAGTGGCCCAACGTCGACGTCGAACACACCGACTTGATGAATTTCGACCTCGACGGTGCCGCCTACGGCCCGGATCCCCGTCCCGGCATCGGCCTGGTGACGCGCGCCCAGGAGCGTGACCGCGCGCAGGCCTGACGCCGCGCCAGACCGGCTACTGCGTGGCTACTCGGCTCCCCCACCAGGACTCGAACCTAGAATGCCTGAACCAAAATCAGGAGTGTTGCCGATTACACCATGGGGGATTGGGCGGCCAGCGTGATGGCGCCGTGGCGATTCTGCCACAGCGGCCACCACGCGGTCGTCCGGGTTTCGTCAGTCCTTCGGGCCGCCGGCCACGTAGACGACCTGGCCCGACACGAAGCCCGCGCCCTCACTGGCGAAGAACGACGCCGTGTGGGCGATGTCCTCGGGCACGCCGACCCGCGCCACCGGGATCTGCGCGGCGCTGAACTTCTTGAACTCCTCGAAGTCGACGCCCATGCGCGCGGCAGTCGCCTGCGTCATCTCGGTCTCGATGAAGCCGGGGGCGATGGCATTGGCGGTGATGCCGTACTTGCCCAGCTCGATCGCCAGCGTCTTGGTGAAGCCCTGCATGCCGGCCTTCGCCGCCGAGTAGTTGGCCTGTCCGCGGTTGCCCAGCGCCGACGTGCTCGACAGGTTGACGATGCGGCCCCAGCCGGCGTCGACCATGTGCTTCTGACACGCACGGCTCATCAGGAACGCGCCGCGCAGGTGCACGGCCATGACCGCGTCCCAATCATCGACGGTCATCTTGAACAGCATGTTGTCGCGGATGATGCCGGCGTTGTTGATCAGCACGACCGGCGGGCCGAGTTCCTCGGCAACCTTGGCCACGGCCGCAGCGACCGAGTCCTCGTTCGACACGTCGGCGCCGACGGCGATCGCCGTCCCGCCCGCATCGTTGATCGCCGCAACGGTGGGGCCGCACGAATCGGCGTCGAGGTCGAGCACCGCGACCGCCATTCCGTCGGCAGCCAACCGCTTCGCCACGCCAGCGCCGATCCCTCGCGCCGCACCGGTGACGATCGCCACCTTCTTTCCGCTCATCAACTTCCTCCTGTGTCATATAGGACCAATCCGGCCCCGATAGCTCGCGCTCCCCGCGTCGGCTGCACCACAGTCCGACGAACCACGCGGGCACCACGTTATCGGGTTGCGTAGGATTTGTTCGTCGTCCACCAACCCCAGACTCAAGGACGCTGATGACGGATACCGGCCAACGCGCGGTGATCGTGCTCGCCGCGGGCGCGGGCACCCGCATGAAGTCGAAGACACCGAAGATCCTCCACGAGATCGGCGGTCGCTCCCTGGTCGGCCATGCGCTGGCCGGTGCCGCTGGAATCGACCCCGACCACCTGATCGCGGTCGTCAGTCACGAGCGTGAACGGGTCACCGCCGCCATCGGCGAGATCGCCACCGCCCTGGGCCACGAGGTCCTCATCGCCGAGCAGGACGAGCCCCTCGGTACCGGTGACGCCGCACGCGCCGGCCTGACCGCCCTACCCGGTGACTTCGACGGCACCGTCGTGATCACCGTCGCCGACGCCCCCCTGCTCGACGCACCGACCTTGCAGGCACTGCTGGACGTCCACTCCGGCGCAGCGGTCACCCTCACCGGATTCATCGCCGACGATCCCACCGGCTACGGCCGCATCGTCCGCGACGCCGACGATGCCGTCACCGCGATCGTCGAGCACAAGGACGCCGACGAGAGACAACGCGCCATTAGCGAGGTGAACGCCGGCATCTACGCCTTCGACGCCGCCACCCTGCGCACCGCGCTGAGCGCCCTGTCCACCGACAACTCCCAGGGCGAGTACTACCTGACCGACGTCGTCGAGATTGCCCGCAACGACGGCAAGACGGTGCGGGCCCTGATCATCGACGACCCGGCCGTCGTCGCTGGGTGCAACGACCGCGTCCAACTCGCCGAACTCGGAGCCGAACTGAACCGCCGCATCATCGCGCGCCACCAGCTGGCCGGGGTGACTGTGGTCGACCCGGCCAGCACGTGGATCGACGTCGACGTGGCGATCGGCCAAGACGTCACGATCGAACCCGGCACGCAGTTGCGCGGTCGTACGTCGATCGGCCCGGACGCGGTGGTCGGCCCGGACACCACCCTGACCGACGTCGTCGTCGGGGAGGGCGCCCAGGTCATCCGCACCCACGGCAGCGACGCCGTCATCGGTGCCGGCGCCACGGTCGGACCGTTCGCCTACCTGCGCCCGGGCACCGAGCTCGGCGCGAACGGCAGGATCGGCACCTTTGTGGAGACCAAGAATGCACAGATCGGCGCCGGCTCGAAGATCCCGCACCTCACTTACGTCGGGGACGCGACGATCGGCGAGCAGAGCAACATCGGCGCGTCGAGTGTTTTCGTCAACTACGACGGCGTGAACAAGCACCGCACCGTCATCGGATCGCATTGCCGGACCGGCTCGGACAACATGTTCGTCGCCCCGGTGACCGTCGGCGACGGGGCCTACACCGGCGCCGGGACGGTCGTGCGGCAAAATGTTCCACCGGGGGCGCTCGCCGTCTCCGCGGGCGAACAGCGAACCATTGACGGATGGGTCGTGGCCAAGCGGCCCGACTCGGCTGCCGCACGCGCTGCGCAGGCAGCCGCCGACTCGCCCACAACTGAAGACGACTGACCCAGCCCGAGCCCCACCGAGTGCAGATTGAGAATCCCATGACCTGGACTGCCGACAACCGCAAGAACCTGATGCTGTTCTCCGGGCGCGCACACCCCGAGCTCGCCGAGGCGGTCGCCACCAACCTGGGCGTCAAGGTGACGCCGCAGACGGCGCGCAACTTCGCCAACGGCGAGATCTTCGTCCGGTTCGAGGAATCGGTCCGCGGTAGCGACGCCTTCGTCATCCAGAGCTGCCCGGCCCCGCTCAACGAGTGGGTCATGGAGGCGCTGATCATGATCGACGCCCTCAAGCGCGGCTCGGCCAAGCGCATCAGCGTCGTCCTGCCGTTCTACCCCTATGCTCGCCAGGACAAGAAGCACCGTGGCCGCGAACCGATCTCGGCACGCCTCATCGCCGACTTGATGAAGACTGCGGGCGCCGACCGCATCATCACCGTCGATCTGCACACCGACCAGATCCAGGGCTTCTTCGACGGCCCGGTCGACCACATGCACGCGCAGGGCCAGCTCGCCGAGTATGTCCGCGAGCAGTACGGCACCGACAACATCTGCGTCGTCTCCCCCGATTCGGGCCGTGTCCGCGTCGCGGAGAAGTGGGCCGATTCGCTCAACGGTGCACCTCTGGCGTTCATCCACAAGACCCGCGATCCGCTGGTGCCCAACCAGGTGAAGTCCAACCGCGTCGTCGGCGACGTCGAGGGGCGCACCTGCGTGCTGATCGACGACATGATCGACACCGGCGGCACGATCGCCGGCGCCGTCAAGGTCCTCAAGGACGCCGGCGCGGGCGACGTCATCATCGCCACCACCCACGGCGTCTTCTCCGACCCGGCTGCTGAGCGCCTGGCCAACTGCGGCGCCAAGGAGGTCATCGCGACCGACACGCTGCCGATCGGCCCGGAGAAGCAGTTCGCGAACCTCACGGTCCTCTCGATCGCGCCGCTGCTCGCGCAGACGATCCGCGAGGTCTTCGAGAACGGTTCGGTCACCAGCCTCTTCAACGGCAGCGCGTAGGACCGCACTCATGGCGACCATCTATCACAACCCGCGCTGCACGACGTCGCGCAAAGCGTTGGACAAGCTGCACGACGCCGGGGTCGAGCCGACGGTCGTGAAGTACCTCGACGTGGGGTGGACGCGCGATCAGCTCGTCGCACTGTTCGCCGAGGCCGGGGTCACCCCGGCACAGGCCGCCCGCAAGCGCGAGCCGCTCTACAAGGAGTTGGGCCTGGCCGACGCCTCCGACGACGAAATCCTCGATGCGATGGTCGCCCACCCGGTACTGGTGGAGCGCCCGTTCGTCGTTACCGACAAGGGTGCGCGTCTGGCCCGTCCGCTGGAAAGCATCGACGAGATCCTCTGATCAGTTGCCTCTGGACGAGCTCTAGGGGGTTTGTCCTTCACTGGCCGCCTTCAAGTGCGCTAGGCCCTTTTCGAAGTCCTTGCCGATCATCTTGTCGAAGATCTTCAGCGGACCTGCGATGCGGGAGAACACCGAGTGCGTCCCGGTCATCGCCCATTCGACCCGCGTGCCCGAACCCTCTGGCCCGAGTCGGAACAAGCTCGTGCTCTTCGACTTGAACGGCTTCTCGAAGACCACGGAGACGTCGACGGCACTCGGCGCCTCCGTCGCGACGATCGCCATCCTCCCCTTGCCGGCCTTCTTGTTGCCCGACCACGCGTACTGCGCGCCCACGCCTTGCGCAGCACCCGAATAGTCGCGCTGCAGGTCCGGGTCGAGATCCTCCCATGGCGACCACTCCCGCCACCGGTGCAAGTCGACGATGCGCGCGTAGATGTCGGCGGCCGGGGCGTCGACGAGGATGCTCCGGGTGACCAGGTATCCGTCGCCCATCACGCGCCCCGCAGTTCGGCCGCCGACTCTGTTGCGTCATCGGGTTCGGTGAGCGATCGGATCGGTTTCACCGCCGTCGGGATCACCAACCCGACGATCCCGCGCAGCAGGCCCTTGAACGAGTCCACCATGTCGAAGTAGTCGCGCCACACGACGATGCGTCCGTCGACGACCTCGAAGCGCCCGCACACCCAGAACCGGATCCGCAGCGGGCCGATGCTCAGCAGGTCGATCCGCTCGTTGAGCACGACGCCGCCGTCGGCGGCGGCATTGAGGATCTCGGCATCGAAATGGAGGAACTTGCCGTTGAGCATGTGCATCGCCCGGGTGAACCGCTTCATGCCACGCACTGTCGGGAGGCCCACGTTCTCGTAGAGGATGTTCTCGTCGACGACGGACAGCGCCTCGTCGATGCGCCCGGTCGCGAGATCGCGCAGGAATCCGGTGGTCAGGGAAACTAGGTCATCGGTCGCCATGACTCCACCTAACCCCGTCAGTGGTCAGCGCGGGCGAATACGCGCCACCCCACCACCCCGACGACCACCACGACGACGGTGAAGACGATCGACCCGGCCGCCGCGCCGAGCTCTGGCCGGTCACTGCCGGCAGCGTGTGCGATCAGTGCGGTCGGCGCGGCACCGGTGAACCAGCGTTGCGCGCCGCCGAGCGCGGACCCCAGCACCGACGGTCCCAGCAGGGCGACGAGCAGCGTGCCGGACGTGGTGATCGACCCGCGCAGGATGAAGCCCGCGGCTGCGCCCACCGCCGCCACTGCCCCGACGATCAGGCCGATGACGGGAACCGCCCACCACGGCCCAACGGCGAGCCCCGGCGGCGGTGCCGCAAGCCCGACGACCACCACCGCAACGGCGGCCGAGAGCGTCATCGCCACGCCGACGACGGTCGCGACGGCGGCGAGTTTGGCGGTGTAGAACGACGATCGCCGCGGGACGGCCAGCAGACTCCCGACGATCGCGCCGCGCTCGTATTCCGACGTCGTCGCGTACGCTCCCCAGAGCGCGAAGGCAACGACCGGGATCATCGCCGCCGACACCGCCAGTCGCACGGCGGTCATCGACTCCGCAGCGTCGGAGCGGTCGGCCACGACCAACGCGGCCAGCGGCGTGGCGGCGATACCGATCGCCAAGCCAACGACCAACGACGGGGTAGCAGCAACTTTGCGCAGTTCGACGGCCCATGCGCGCCCGAATGTGCCCAGCACGCCCCTGCTCGTGCCGATCGCTCCCGATGCACTCACCATTCGCCCACCAGTCCCAGGTAGCGCTCCTCGAGGACATCGGCGTCGGCGGTCCACGGTCCGGCCGGCTCGTCGACGACGATCTCGCCGTCGACGAGGATGACCACCCGGTGCGCCAGCGCGGCCACCTCCGACAGCAGGTGGGTGGACAGCAACACGGTGCGCCCGCTTGCCGCGTAGCGCTGCAGGACCTCGCGCAACCACCGGATTGCACCGGCGTCCAAGCCGTTGTGCGGTTCGTCCAGTACCAGCACGTCGGGCTCGTAGATCAGTGCCGCCGCCAGGCCCAGCCGCTGGCGCATGCCCAAGGACAGCGCTCCGATCCGCACATCCGCGTGCTCGGCCAAGCCCACTAACCGCAGTGCCCGCCGGACCGAGTCTTGTTTCAGCCCGCTCGCCGTCGCGACCAGTCGCAGTTGCGCTGCGACTGTGCGTGCCGGGGCATACGCGTCGACGTCGAGCACCGCACCGAGCACCCGCCCGGGGAACCGATGGTCGGCGAGCGGCACGCCGCCCACGCCGACACGTCCCGACGTGAGCAATTCGAGCCCGACAATCGCGCGCAGCACCGTCGTCTTCCCAGCGCCGTTGGGGCCGAGCAATGCGGTGATCTCGCCGGGGGCGGCGGTGAACGAGACGTCGCGCAGCACCGGCACTCCGCCCTTGTGCTTGACCGCTGATTCGACGGTCACCGCGGTCCCGACGGCGCCAGCGGTGCCAACGGGCACGACCGCGTCGCGCACCGGGCTAGCGGACACGCACGGCCCTACCGTTGGACGAGAACCGGATGCGCTCACCCGGGTGGGCCAGCGACGCGACGGTCGGCTGTCCCTTGGCGTTGCGGATGATCTGCGCCTGCCAGGCCACGAAGCAGACGGCCTGCGGGGTCGACGCCCATCGCTGCAAGATCGGCGTCAGCTGCCGTGCGAGGTCGCCCTCGGCGGCCAACAACTGCTGTCGGAACGGACCGTAGAACGGCAGGATCGCCTCGAGGACGACGGCGAGAACGGCCTGCACCTTCTCGATGATCGGATTGATCCACGGCAGATTGGCGGTGATGATCGGCTCGATCTCGGCCAGCAACGGGCCGGCGATCGACAGCACCGGCTGGTAGACCGAGCCGAGTGCGAATGCCTCGGACATGAACGGTCCCGCCATCGGCGCGAGGTTGATCATCGACGAGAGTCCGCCCTGCTGTTCGGGGCGCGGCGCGGGCCACGTCGGGCATGTGGTGGTCGGTCGCCAGTCCTGACCGTCGGGACCGGCCACGACGGGCGCACCCGGCAATCCGGGTGCTCCCGGTGCTCCCGGTACACCGCCCGGAGCGGTCCCGAGCGCCGTTCCCGGATCCGTCGTCCCGGGAGCCGCCCCACCCGGTGCGGGCGCCGCCAGCTGCGGTGCCGACAAGCCGCCACCGGGTGCCGGAGCCACGCCCGCGGAGCCCGGCGGTAGCGCCAGCGGCGGTACCGCGACCGGCCCCCGCTTCTCCGACGGGCGGTCGGGTGCCTTGTCGGCGGCTGCCGCCACCACGTGGTAGTCCGGGTCGGGTGTACCCGACGCCTGGAGCGCCGATACGGCCGCCGTCAGGATCACTACCGCCGCGACGGCGCGTGTGAGGACCACCCGGCGTTCGACGCGCGCGGTCATCGCTGCCCGCCCGGTGAATCCAGCGCGGCCGACGGTTGCGCCGCCGACGGCTCGAAGACCCCCTCGAGGTGCCAGATGCCGGTGAAGCCGTTGAACGGCCCGCCCGCAATGTGGCTGGTCCAGGTCAGGACGAATCGGTTGTCACCGTGGAGGGTGCCGGTGGCGGCGTCGCCCTTGACGACGGCGTTGCGCGGCACGTCGAACCACTTGTTGGAAACCCAGTCCCAGGCGCGCGCCGCACCCGCCCCACCGGGGGCTGTCGCGCCGGTGCTGCTCACCGGTTTCGGCGCCCCTTGGTTGAACTCCTGGCCATTCCAGGACGCCGCCCACGACGACAGGTCGGCGGTGAGCTTCCCGTCGCGCAGCGTCACCTTCGGCGGCGGCAGTTGCGTGCGCGTCTGCGGATCGGTCTGGTTGGTGGAGATGCCGAACTTCACGGCGAAGAACTTGGTCGGCGTGATGATGGCATCGGCGAATGAGTCGCCGTCGGAGCTGAACGACGGACTCGGCTCCGACTGGTAGGCGCCGGTACGCAGGCCGCCGGAGCTGCCCGGTTCCAACAAGGTGGCGCGCCCCTCGTCGGCGGTGGAGTTGCGGTTCTCCATGAATGGGCCCTTGTCGACGGTGCCGCCCGGTTGCAGCATCCGGAACCAGGTTCCGGTCAACTTGCCGCCCTGCTCCGCGCCGGGCGTGAAGCGGAACAGGCCGACGAGCTCGCCGTCGGCGACGCCGCTGCCCGACGAGCAGCCCGCGACCCCGGTGGCGACCAGGGCCGACGCCGCGACGACGATCGCGGTCCGGATGAATCCATTCATGAGTTCTCTCCTTGCTTGGTGCGCAGCCCAGCGGCTGCCAGCACCGCGCCGGCGACTCCCGCCCCGATGCACACGGCGGGCAGCAGCTGCCACCCCGTCGTGCCCGGAATCGGCGAGAGTCGGCCCAGCGAGACCAGTGCCCGATAGTTGGCGATGTTGTCGTTGATCTGTCCGACGAGATCGGCCAGATCCCGCGATGCCTGCGGCCATCCGGCCTTGAGCCCAGTGAGTTCGGCGGCCTCCGACGGCGCGACGCGGATCCCCGGATACCCGGTGTCGATCTCCCCGACGGCCCCGACGACGGTCACGAAATCGGTCTGCAGCGCCCGCACCTGGGCCTCGTTCATGATCGGGGCGAAACGGTCGACCAGCGCTTGGGCGGGCCCCGCGGTGGCGAGCACGCCCGACGATGCCGCGAACGCGACCAATCCGACCCCGGCGATGGCCGCGGCGACGGCACCGATCCGTGCACCGCCGGCATCAGCGCGCAGCAGGGCGATCCCACCGCCGGTGAACGCGATACCGGCGATCACCAGGATCAGCGGCAGACGATCGAATCCACCGACGGCTGCGAGGCGGCCGAAGTCGGCGGTCCCGGCCCGCACCGACCCGATCAGCCCGGTGCCGCGCCCGTCGATGCCCGGGGCGGCCGCGATATAGGTCGCGACTCCGGGATAGCGGTCGGCGGGTACCCCGTGGTGCTCCCCGATCCGCCCGACGGTGCCCGCCGCGTCCCGCAGCAGGGCCAGATCCGCGTCGTAGCGGGCCAGGCTGTCATCGGTGAGCAGCGGCGCAAACCGGTCCAGTAGTTGTTGGCCAGCCGCGACCTTGCCGAACAGTCCCAGCGCAAAGGGAGCGACGATGAGCACGACCCCCAGGCTGATCAACGCCACCGCCGGCCAGCGGCGGCGGGACGGGGCGAGCGCCCGCGGTACCGCGGGAGCGTCGGGCAGGTGCAGCGAGACGGGGGCCGTCGGCGGGGTGTCAGAGGCGCTGGCAGTGCCGGTGTCGACGGTGGTGCCGGCGCCAGCAGCGGCGCCGGTGCCGGAGATCACGTCAGTCATCGAACACATCGGCACTGCGTACGACTGCCGGACTGCGGCGGCGGCTGAACAACCGGTCCGCGTTGGTCAGCAGCGCGGAGGCAAGCGCGACCACGGCCAGCAGGATCGCGATACCCCCGGTGGACTGCCAGAAGCCGCGGTTGGTCTGGGCCACCGTGATGGCGTTGTTCACCACCGGCGGGGCAGCGGTCACGGTGACCGGTGCCCCAGGCGCGCCCGGGGCGCCCGGAGCTCCGGGCGCGGCGGGAGCACCGGGGGCGCCAGGTGCAGCGGGTGCCCCCGGGCGTCCCGGAGCGGCACCGGACCCCGTCGCGGTGGTCCGCCCGGTCAGCCGCCACAGCCCGGTGAAGTTGTTGAACGGACCGTCGACGATCTGGCTGGTCCACTCGATGGCGTAGTCGCCGGTCTGCGGGTTGTACTTGCCGCGCACAGGTGAGGTCTTGCCCGGCATCCCGCCGCCCGGCTTGGGGGCGCCCTGGTTGAACACCTGCTTGTTCCACGTCACGCCGAAGGCGCTCAGGTCGCCGGTGATGTCGCCGTTGTCGTTGTAGAGCACCGGCAGCGCCGCGGGGCGCCTGGTCTGCGGGTCGACCGGGTTGGTCGCCGTGGCAAACCCGACGCCGTAGAACTTCACCGGCTGGGTGACGCTGCCCGACAGTGCGTTCCCGCCGGCGTCGAACGCCGCGGCCGGCTGCGGCTGGAACCCTCCGCTGCGCAGCCCGCCGGCCGAGCCGGGCGCCAACGGGGTGATCGTCTTGTCCGAGCACGAGGAATCGCCGTTGGCCAGGAACGGCCCCGCCGTGGTCCCGGCGGGCAGGATCATCCGGAAATACGATCCGGTGACCGTGCCACCGGCACACGAACCCGGTGTGATCGAGAACAGCCCGTCGAGCCGCGTCGGCGCGGCGTGGGCCGACGGCACCCAGGCGGGGCCGGCCGCGAGTGCCCCGACCGCGACGATCGTCGCCGCAGCGCGAACCGTGATTGCCATGTGAATCGACTCCTTGCTCCCCCGCCGGCGGGCATGTCGCCACCACCGGTCCGGGGGCAAGTGTGCTGATCAGGCACTCGGACGGACAAGGTTAGATTCGCCAAGACGCTAACCCGACCGCTAAGCTGTAGCGGTTGTCACGGCGAGGGTGGCGCGGCGCGAGCCGCACAACACCGTTATCGGCGCGACTGAGACAGTCTTCCTGCGCGGTCTGCGCAGATGCTCCTCGGTGCGCCCGTCGTGTCGCACAGGTCCACCCCGTGGCCCACACGAATCCGCACTCGGAACGAGGAGAAACACCATGGCAGCACCGTCTGCGCCCAAGCTGACCGCCACCCTGCGCGAGGAGAAGGGCAAGGGCGCCGCGCGCCGCGCCCGCCGCGCCGGCAACGTCCCCGCCGTCATCTACGGCCACGGCGAGGCACCCCGCCACCTGGCCGTCTCGGCGCGCGACTTCGCCGCGATCCTGCGCCACAACGGCACCAACGCCGTCATCGACCTCGACATCGAGGGCAAGAGCCAGCTCGCGTTGACCAAGCAGGTCGACGTCCACCCGATCAAGAGCTACATCGAGCATGCCGACTTCCTCATCGTCCGTCGCGGCGAGAAGGTCACCGTCGACGTGGTCGTCGTCGTCGAGGGCGAGGCCCAGGGCGGCACCGTCGTCACCCAGGACTCCAACACCCTGCAGGTCGAGGCCGACGCGCTCTCGATCCCCGATCAGTTCGCGGTCTCCGTCGAGGGTGCCGAGGCCGGCACCTCGGTCTACGCCTCAGACATCGAGCTCCCCGCGGGCGTCACCATGCTGACCGCACCGGAGACGCTCGTCGTCGCGGTGAACGAGGCCAAGGCCGCCGCTGAGCCGGAGGCGGCCGAGGGCGACGCCGAGGCAGAGGGCGGCGAGGACGCTACCGCCGATTCCGAGGGTGGCGAGGCCGCCGAGGACGCCGGCGAGTAGATCACCGGGAATCTGGCGTGAAACTCGTCGTCGGGCTGGGTAACCCGGGCCCCCGCTACGAGAAGACCCGCCACAACATCGGAGCGATGGTCGTTGACCACCTCGCCGCTACCAACGCGGCGAGGTGGTCAACCCACAAACGCTCCGGTGCCGAGACCGCGACGATCAGCCTGGGTGGCGAGCAGGTCCTGCTCGCCAAACCCCGCGTCTACATGAACGAATGCGGCCGCAACCTGGGCCCGTTGGCGAACTTCTACTCGATCGACGCGGCCGACGTGATCGCCCTGCACGACGAGTTGGACATCGATTTCGGGCAAGTGCGCCTCAAGCACGGTGGCGGCGAGGGCGGCCACAACGGCCTGCGGTCGCTGTCGGCAGCACTGGGCACCCGCGACTACTCGCGGGTGCGGCTGGGCATTGGCCGACCACCCGGCCGCCAGGACCCCGCCGAGTTCGTCCTCAAACCCTTTCCAGCCCGTGACCGCGACGCTGTCGGGCTCCTCGTCGGCAACGGGGCCGACGCGACGGAGCTGTTGTTGAGCCAGGGCTTGGAGTCAGCACAGAACACCGTGCACGCCTGGTAGACCCCCGCCGTAAACTGAAAGCAATATAGGGGGCCGGTCGGACTGCGGCGGCCGCGACAAGGAGTGCAATGTGGCAAACCTGGCAGTGAATCCCGCCCAGACGAATGTGGCAATGCTGGGTATCGGCGCCGCCCGTCCCAAGCGGCTCGTCAGCAATGCCGAGGTGTGTGAGATCCTCGACTCCAGCGACGAGTGGATCTTTGAGCGCAGCGGCATTCGCAACCGTCGCTATGTTTCCGGCGACGAGAGCGTACGCACCCTGGCCGCCACCGCCGCCCAACGTGCCATTGCCAACGCTGACATCGACCCGGAAAAGATCGGTGCGTTGATTCTTGCCACCGGCAGTTGGCAGTCAAAGATCCCCCACGGCGCCCCGCTCATCGCCAACGACATCGGCCTCAACGGAATCCCCGCCTGGGACATCGCCGCCGGTTGCGCCGGCTTCGGCTACGCGTTGAGCAACGCCGCCGACATGGTCCGCGCAGGCACGGCCCAGTATGTCCTCGCCCTCGGCGTGGAGACGATGACGGTGGCCGTCGATCCCACCGACCGCAACACCGGGTTCCTCTTCGGCGACGGTGCCGGCGCGGTGGTCGTCGGACCGAGCGAGACGAACGGCATCTCCCCCGCAGTCCTGGGCTCGGATGGCGAGAACGGCGACGCGATCTCGCAGAACATCGACATCAAGGGCTACATGGACCGCGCCGAGTTGCTCCAGCGTGAGGGAAAAGGCGTCGACGACGAGCCGGTGGGCCGGATGTTCATGACGATGGAGGGTTCCGCCGTCTTCCGCTGGGCCGCCATCACCCTGCCCAAGGCGCTCGCTGCGACGCTGGACCGGGCCGGGGTCAACACCTCCGACATCGACGTGTTCATCCCGCACCAAGCCAATGCCCGCATCAGTGAGTTGATGAAGAAGAACCTCGGCTTCCCCGATGACCTGCCGATGGCCAACGACATCGAGAACACCGGCAACACCTCGGCCGCCTCCATCCCGCTGGCGATGGAGGAAATGCTGGCGACCGGCAAGGCCAAGGGCGGCCAAACCGCGCTGGTGCTGGGCTTCGGTGCGGGCCTGAGCTACGCCGGCGCCGTCGTCACCCTGCCCCCGGCACCGAAGATCACCAGCTTCGACGATCTGGACTGAGGGCCGGTCAGCCGGACACGAGTCCGCGCGCGTACTTCCGAGTAACCAACGGCGGTGTATACCGTGGGGTTAGCAACGTCGCCAACCACGGAAGGCCCACGAGATGGTCGACATCGCCGAAGTCACCGGCACGCGCAACATCGGAATCCTCGGCCTCGGCGCATACCGGCCGGACCGAGTCGTCACCAACGAGGAGATCTGCGAGAGCATCGACTCCTCAGACGAGTGGATCTTCACGCGCACCGGTATCAAATCCCGCCGCTTCGCCCGCCGCGATGAATCGGCGATGGAGATGGCCATCGCGGCGGGCCGCAAGGCGATCGCCAACGCGCTGCTGTCGGGCTCCGATATCGACGCCGTCATCGTCGCAACCAACACCCACCTGTTACTGACACCCGCCGCGGCCACCGCCGTCGCGACGGCTCTGGGAGCCAACGGTGTCCCGGCGTTCGACGTGACCGTCGGCTGTGCGGGCTTCGGGTACGGGATGGCATTGGCCTCCGACATGGTCCGGGGCGGCAGCGCCACCAACGTGCTCGTCGTCGGTTCCGAGCAACTGTCGATCACGATGGACATGAGCGATCGCAGCATCTGCTTCATCTTCGGCGACGGGGCCGGCGCTGCGGTCGTCGGGCCCACCCCGGACCAGCAACTCGGTCCGGTCGTCTGGGGCAGCGACGGTTCGCAGTTCGACGCGATCCGCCAGGACATCGACTGGATCACCTACCTCGACAGCGACGACCACGAGAAACGGCCGTACCTGCGCATGGAGGGCACCAGCGTGTTCCGCTGGGCCGCGTTCGAGATGGGCAAGGCCGCACAGCGCGCCCTCGACGTCGCCAAGGTCGACGTCGCCGATCTCGACGTGTTCGTCCCACACCAGGCCAACTCGCGCATCAACGAACTGCTGGCCCGCGGCCTCAAGCTCGACGAAAAGGTCGTCATCGCCAACGACATCGAGACCACCGGCAACACCTCGGCCGCGTCGATCCCGTTGGCCATGGAAGATCTTCTCTCCACCGGCAAGGCAAAGCCCGGCGACACAGCACTACTGCTGGGCTATGGCGCCGGGCTGTCCTATGCGGCACAGGTGGTCAAGATGCCACCCGTGCCCTTTGAGTGACGGGGCTCAGTAACCCCAGTCGGGATTGCCGTTGCATCCCCCAATCGAGGCGCACGTGGCCTTCCAGTCGAGTTTCCAGAGGCCGTCATCGCGGACGTAGTAGCCGCTCAGATTCTGGGCCGGGAAACCGGCGAGGACGCCGACGAACTTGGCGCTCGCCTTGTTGCCGTTGATCACCGGTGCGGCGACCGAACGCATGTTGACCGACATCAGGTCGTACATCCGGCTGAAGTCCTTCATCCGCTCAGAGCTTGCGCGCACCTGCGGCGTGTTTCCGCGGTAGCTGTTCGCCAGTTTGGCGTCCATCGGCAGGGCGGGGTTCCACATCGCCGCGTACTGACTCTCAAGTTGGTGTCCCGACGGCCGCTCGGCCCGCACGTACAGGTCCCCGACGTTGGTCTGCCGCGCGGTCGTGTCCGCGGTAGCCGGCGCGGCCAGTCCCAATCCCAGCAGGACCGCTGACAGGAATGCCACGGTGATTCTCGAGATCATGATCCACTCTTCCTTCTAGTGCCCGGCCGACGTGTGCCGGATCCCCAGGCCGCATTGGTAAGGCTTGCCTAATGCAGGCTAGAGAGGCAGTTCGGGAAAGTCAACGCCATCTGTAATTACTCCATTGGGCGACCCGCCCTGTCGAAGCCGGGCGGCAAGCACGCCCTACCAACCGCCACGGCTATCCTCGTGAGGTGAGTTCAAGCCCCGAGACCGTTGCGCGCGAGGTCCGTCGGCGGCGCACCTTCGCGATCATCTCCCACCCCGATGCGGGTAAGTCGACGATGACCGAGGCGCTGGCGCTGCACGCCCGCATGATCAGCGAGGCCGGTGCGGTCCACGGCAAGGCGGGCCGCAAGTCGACCGTCTCGGACTGGATGGAGATGGAGAAGGCCCGCGGTATCTCCGTCAGCTCGACCGCGTTGCAGTTCAATTGCGCCCCTACCGGCCTTGCCAATCCCGGCGCCGGGAGCGCCAGCGAGCGGGCCGAATCGACACTGCCCCGGGCCGAAGCCGAACCCAACGTCATCAATCTGGTTGATACCCCCGGCCACGCCGACTTCTCCGAGGACACCTATCGGGTGCTGACGGCGGTCGACGCGGCGGTCATGCTCATCGACGCGGCCAAGGGACTCGAACCGCAGACCCTGAAGCTATTCCAGGTGTGTCGCCACCGCGGGATCCCGGTCATCACCGTCGTCAACAAGTGGGACCGGCCGGGCCAGACCCCACTCGAGCTCATCGACGAGATCGCCGATCGCATCGGTTTGACGCCGACGCCGCTGTACGTGCCCGTCGGAATCGCCGGTGACTTTCGCGGTCTCTACGATCGCCGCAGCGGCAGCTACATCAAGTTCTCCCGCACCGCCGGTGGCGCGAAGATCGCCCCCGAGGAGCTACTCGACGCGCAGGCGGCGGCCGCCATCGAGGGCGATGCGTGGACAGCGGCGGTTGAGGAGTCTGAACTCCTCTCCGAGATGGGGCAAGACCACGACGAGGAGATGTTCCTGGCCGGGCAGACCTCGCCGATGATCTTCACCTCGGCGATGCTCAACTTCGGTGTGCGCCAGCTGTTGGAAGCGCTCGTCGAGCTGGCCCCCGCACCGGCCGGGCGGGCCGACGTCGACGGCACGGTCCGCGAGGTCACCGACCCGTTCTCCGCTGTGGTCTTCAAGGTGCAGGCGGGGATGGACTCGAGTCACCGCGACCGGCTCGCCTACATGCGGATCGTGTCCGGCGAATTCGAGCGCGGCATGGTCGTCACCCACGCGCAGACCGGACGGCCGTTCGCCACGAAGTACGCGCAGGCGGTATTCGGCCGGGACCGCTCCACCGTCGACACCGCCTATCCCGGCGACGTCGTCGGCCTCGTGAACGCCACCGCACTGGCCCCCGGAGACACCCTCTTCGACGATCCTCGCGTGGAGTTCCCGCCAATCGGGTCGTTCGCGCCCGAGCACTTCGCGACCCTGCGCGCCCGCACCGCCGGCAAGTACAAGCAGTTCCGCAAAGCGATGGACCAACTCGAGTCCGAGGGTGTCGTGCAGGTGCTGCGCAACGACACCCGCGGCGACGCCTCCCCCGTCCTGGCCGCCGTCGGGCCGATGCAGTTCGAGGTCGTCACCGCGCGCATGCTCTCGGAGTTCACGGTGGAAACCGAGCTTGAACCGCTCGGCTACTCGCTGGCCCGGCGGACCGACGACTCCAGCAGCGCCGAGCTGGACCGCCAACGCGGCGTCGAGGTGTTCACCCGTACCGACGGTGCTCTCCTCGCGCTGTTCAGCGACAAGTGGCGGTTGCAGTTCGTGGAGAAGGAGCACCCCGACCTGACCCTGGAGCCTCTCGTGGCAGCGGCCGACTAATGACGACGACCGCCCGACGGGCCCGCCCCGCTCTCGTCGTCGCCGCCACGACGACCGTGTTCCTGCTCGCTGTAACGGCCTGCTCCGACGACGTGGAGCAGGCGCCGGCGCGGACGTCCGCGTCGGCGACGAAGGCGGGCACGCCGCGGGTCTCGATCCAGGAGTGCCAGGAGGTCCCCGCGCAGGGGCGGGTCTACCGCTCAGGAAGCGACCTGCGGTTCACCCACGGGACGATGACGGTGGCGCTGCCGAAGAACCGCTCGGCGCGTCCCGCGCCGCCGCCGAGTCCCGCGCAACCCCCTCCCGGCGCACCCGGTGGTGCGCCGGTTCCCGCTCCGGCGCCGCCGCCCAACGTGCTGCCCACTCCTGCTCCGGCGCCCGCGCCCCAGTACGTGCCGCCACCCCAGCAGTACGTCCCCCCACCTCAGCAGTACTACCCCGCCCCGGCCTACCCGCCGGCCCACCACCGCCACCCGATCACCGGACCGCACCACCGCAACCGCGTCGCGCCGGTGACCAATGCACCGCCGGCCCCGGCCCCGACTGCTCCTACTCCGGCTACCGACGACATCGAGTGCGTGACCTTCGGCAAGTGGGGCAACGCCTCCCCCGAGGTACCGCTGGACAGTCTCCTGTTCACCTTCCGGGGCGCGGGCACCGATGGCGGCCAGATCTCGTTCGCCGGGGTGGCGCTGGCCGGAGGCACACTGCCGCCGCTCGGCCCGAACCAACCGCCTCGGGTGGGACCGCTGCACGAGACGATTCCCGCCGACATCGGCGTCTCACTGGGCGGCAAGTACTACTTGGCGAGCGGGTGCCCGCTCAAGCTCGTGGCAATGGGACCAAAGCGCGCGGCCGGCGTCTTCTCCTGCCCCAACGCGATCCCGTTGCGGGAGAACCCGTTGGCGCCCAACGACGCCGCACCCAATCCCGACGACGAGGGCGACGACGGCGAGACCGCCACCCACGCCGCACCGGCGCCCGGACAGCCGGCGCCCCCGCCCGCGCCAGCCCAACCTGCAGGTCCGCCGCCCGCACCCGCGCCGAACCCGGAGGCCATCACGATCTCCGGCTGGTTCCAGGTCAAGCCGTAGCGGCTAGCGGTCTCCGACGATCCGCGCGACGACCGCGGGATCCACGTCGTCGATGCTCGCCGGGTCGAAGCTCGGCGAGCGGTCCTTGTCGACGAGAACCGCGCGCACACCTTCAGCGAAATCGTGTGTCGCGGTGATCTGTTCGGCAGCTCGCAACTCGCGGTCCAGGCATTGCCCGAGTGAGCTCTGCGCGCCGCGGTCGATCATCTCCGCGGTCACCAGCAGGCTCGTCGGGGAGCAGCTGTCGGTGAGTGCGGCCGTGTCGCGCGCCCACTCGTCGCCGCCGCGCAGACCGCCGAGGATGGCCGACACCTCGTCGTTCCCGCCGAAGTAGTCCGCGATCGACCGCAGCGGCAGGGCGTCGGCGGCCGGAGCCGAATCGAACGACCCGAGGGCCTCCCCCAACGGCATCCCCGAGCGGATTGCGTCGGCCAGCGGCCCGACCGACTCGGAAGCCACCGAATGCGTGGCGAGGCCGACCTCGATCGCCTGGGTGCCCCGGATGCGCGCGCCGGTCAGCCCCAACCATTTGCCGACGCCGACGGGTAGTCGTGGCAGGAAGTACGTGGAACCGATGTCGGGGAAGAAGCCGATCGCCGTCTCGGGCATGGCGATGAGGGCCTTCTCGGTGACCACCCGCACCTCGCCGTGCACGCTGATGCCCAGTCCGCCGCCCATCGCGGCGCCGTCGATGAGGGCGACGTAGGGCTTGGGGTAGTCGGCGATCAGTTGATCGAGCGTGTATTCCGAGCTGAAGTATTGCGTGATCGCCGCCGTGTCGCCGATCAGCGCGGCATCGCGGATCGCCCGGATGTCCCCGCCGGCGCAAAAGGCACGGTCGATGCCCGAGGTGACCAGGACGGTCTCGACGTCGGGGTCGTCGGCCCACGCCAACAGCACCGGATACAACTCGTCGATCATCGCCTGGTCGAGGGCGTTGAGCGCCTTGGGACGGTTCAAGACGATATCGCCGACGCCGTTGGCGACCGAAGCGGAGATCAGAGACATGCCGGTCACCCTACCGACCGTCACAGTTGTGATCGCCGTCACTGCAAACAGTATCAATATCTATTGTCACATTAGGTGGTCCGGGTCACCCCTGCCCGTGCAATACTCATGCCATGCAAGCAGCGGAGCTCGTGTCATCCCCCATTGCGCAGGTCATGAACCTGGCCGCCGACGCGGGCGGAGGAGCCGCCCTCGACCAGGTCTTCATCATGACTGCTGCCACCGGTGTCATCTCGATCGCCCTGCTGTGGATCGCCTACCGCCACCGCACGTTCAAGTCGAACTGGCTGGAGGACTGGGCAAGTTGGTTGGGCCGGATCGGCGACCGTCCGACGTGGTCGGTCATCCCGGTCTTCTTGTTCATCACCACCATCCTGACCGCCTTCCTCGGCTTCATCTGGGATGTAAGCCTGCACGTCGGCCGCGGTCGCGACGACGGCCCGCTGGCCAACCCGGCCCACTACTTCATCCTCGTCGGCCTCTTCTTCCTCTTCATCGCCGGCGCGCTGGCGATGATCCTGCCGCGCAACGACGACCGTTCCATCGCCAAGCCGGGCATGGCCGCCATCCGGATCACGCGGACCTGGTACTCGCCGGTCGGCGGCATCCTGTTGGCCGCGTGCGGCGTCTACGCCCTCGTCGGATTCCCCCTCGACGACATCTGGCACCGCATCTTCGGCCAAGACGTCACCCTGTGGGGACCGACGCACCTCATGCTGATCGGCGGCGCCGGGTTCTCCCTGATCGCCATCATCCTGTTGCTGCACGAGGGCTTCCTCGCGGCCACGGTGAGCAAGCAGAAGAACCAGACCCCGCCCGGCGGACCGTCGAAGCTGTTCGGCTGGACTGTGCCCGCCTGGATCGCCGGGCCGTTCATGACCAAGCTGGCGCAGAGCATCGCCTGCGGGGGCCTGCTCATCGGCCTGTCCGTGTTCCAGGTGGAGTTCGACTTCGGCGTCGAACAGTTCCGCCTGGTCTTCCAACCGATGCTGATGATCGGCGCGGGCGTTTTCGGCTGTGTCGTGGCGCGCCTCTGGGCCGGCCCCGGCGCCGCATTCATCGCGGTCATCTTCGCCGCGTTCATCCGCACCATCGTCGCGGTCCTGGTCGGCCCCATCCTGGGTGAGCCGACCAACACGTTCCCGCTGTACCTGGGCATCGCAATCGTCGTCGAGTTGCTTGCCCTCATCCCGCAGCTGCGGCAGAACGCGATCGCCTTCGGCGCGGTGGCGGGCGTGCTGGGCGCCACCGTCGGCGCCTACGGCGAGTCGCTGTGGGTGCAGGCGATGTTCCCGATCCCGTGGCCGAGCAGCATGTGGCCGTCGCTGCTGGCGGTCGGGATCCCAATCGGCATCGCCGTCGGGATGACCGCCGGGCTGTTCGCTCGGGCACTGGAACCGCGGCCGCTGCCACGGCGGGCGGTGCGCCGCTCCATCGTGGTCGCGATGATCCTCGTCGTCGCCGGGTCGACGCTGTGGGGCTTGAGCATCAACGTGCCTACCAGCGCACGGGCGACCCTGCACTTGACCGAGGCCCCGCAGGTCGACGGCTTCCGAATGGTCACCGCCGATGTCACCGTCACCCCCACCGATTTCATCAGTGACGACCCCGAGTGGGTGACCATCCTCGCGTGGCAGGGCGGCGGCAACGACCTGCGCGGCCTCGTCGTCGATCCGCTGGAAAAAGTCGGTCCCGGCCACTTCCGCAGCACGCGGCCGTTCCCCGTCTCGGGCTCGTGGAAGACCGTACTGCGCATCCAGGACGGCGATACCCTGACGGCCCTGCCGATCTACATGGCCGCCGACCCAGCGATCGGCGCCGCCGAGGTCAGCGCCACGCCGCACATCGACCGCCCGTTGGGTCGCGAGATCGAGGTGCTGCAGCGCGAGCGCAAGTTCGACCATCCGGCGTGGCTGTTCTCGACCGCGACCTGGATCGTCGCCGCCATGACCATCGCCCTCGTCTGGGTCCTGAGCTGGGGCGTCGCGCGCGTCAACCAGGCCTACTTCCCGCGGGAGGGCGACCCACCGCTGCGGTTCCAGGGCGCCCGCAAGGCCTCGGGCAAGCGCGAACCCGAGCCCGTCGACGCGTAGCGGCGCGACAGTGCTGACACATAGCGGCGCAACAGTTGAGGACGCGTAGCCACTGATGACGACCGTCTATCTGGCCGACCATCCGCTCATCACCGCGGTACCGGCCTTCGTCCCGGCGTTCATCGTCGTCGCCGTCATCGTGGCGATGGTCGTGCGCGACCGACGCCGCGACGACGAGGATGCCGACGAGGAGTCCTTCCTCGACGAGGACGAGATGCTCGACACCTACGACCGCGAACTCAGCGCCGCAGATGACGAGCCCGGCGATTCACGCGATGACGAGTGAGCACGCCGCGGGGATGACCTCCTACCTGGCCCACGGCACCGGTGAGGCGGCCGCCTTCCCCGTCGACATCACCTATGCGCTTGTCGGCGGGTCGTGGGCGCTGGCCGTCTCGTTCCTCGTGTTGGCCTTCGCATGGAAGACGCCGCGCCTGGATGCATCGAAGTATGTTGCCGCCCTGCCACGCCTGACGCACCTGGCCGATTCTCGCGCCCTACGCGAGGGCCTCGGGGTGGTCGGGCTGGCGCTCACCGTCGGTGCGTTGATCCTCGGATTCATCGCACGCGACGAGCACGAGAACCCGCTCGTCGGAACCTTCTTCATCTGGCTGTGGGTCGGACTGGTGCCCGCATCGCTGGTCTTCGGCCCGGTCGGGCGGTACCTGTCGCCGGTACGCACCTTGCACCGGTGGGCCTGCTCGGCACTCGGCCGCCGACCGGAGCGGGGATTGCGCGCGTACCCGGCTGTCCTGGGGCGCTGGCCGGCCGCAGTTGGCCTGTTCGCGTTTGTGTGGATCGAGCTCGCCGTCGTCGACAAGGACTTCACCGCCGTGCTCTGGTGGTGCGCGGTGTACTTCGCGATCACCGTCGTCGGAGCGGTCGTATTCGGTTCGACGTGGTTCACCCAGGCCGAACCGTTCGAGGTGTACAGCGTGACGATTGCGACGATGAGCCCGCTGGGACGCGACGCCGTGTCAGGTGAGCTAGTCCTGCGCAACCCGCTACGGGGGCTGGCGGCCTACCAGACCGGCGCGGGCGCGGTCGCGGTCATCGCGGTGTTGCTGGGATCCACTGCCTTCGATGCCTGGTCGGCGACCCACAGCGCCACGGGGATCGGGGTGCGCACCGCCATCCTGCTGTTGTTCATCGTCGTCGTCGGCGTGAGCTTCTGCCTCGCGACGATGGCCACCGGGGGTGTGACGCGGGCCCAACGGCTCGCCATCCCGGGGAAGATGTCGCACACGTTGATCCCGATCGCCGTCGGCTATCTCGTCGCCCACTACGCGAAGTACTTCGTCCAGGACGGGCAGGAGGTCCTGCACGCGTGGCTACGCACACTGGGCGCCGGCGAGCCTGCGATGTGGTCGCCGTTCACCGACCACCCGACGTTGCTGTCGGTACTGGCCGTCGGCGCGATCATCGTCGGGCACCTGCTCGCGGTAATCGCCGCCCACGACGCGGCGCTGCGCATCCTGCCGCGGCGCCACCACCTGACGGGTCAGCTGGCCCTCATGCTGTTGATGGTCGGCTACACCTTCACCGGGCTCTGGTTGCTGTTCGGCGGCTAGACCGGCAGTTGTGGCAGCGGCTCAGGCATCGGCAGCTGATCCAATGCGAACCAGGTGGGCAACTTCGCCGCGATGATCGGCGAGTTGAGCAGCGTGAAGTGGGTTGACCGGCCCAGGTGCAGGCCGTTGCCCGGATCGAAGCCGATGTGTCGGGTCGAATTGGTGCCGCTGGCGCTGTGGTGCAGCACAAGGCCATCACCGATGACCCGAGAGAGCGGGTGGCGCGGATTGCGGGTGACGGTGGCCGACACGAAGTAGTGGTCGGCTCCGGGGAGGAGCGGGACCTCGGCGGCCGCGGCGCGAGCCAGGTCGTCGGGGTCGCGGCCAGCCCAATCCTCGTCGACGATGGTCCCGGCACGCAGGTCGCGGATACCGCTGCTGCGCCGCCGCAAGAGCCGGCCGAAAGCGCGCGTCTCGGGCAGCTTCATCAGCCCGGCGCTGCCGAAATGGACGAGCTGCTCCAGCGGCGCTCCGAGGTGCGGGGTGCCCAACGAGACGGTGGACCGCACCAGACGGACCCAACCGTGGCCGGCGCCGAGGCCGTAGTGGGCGGCGCTGCGAGCCACGAGCCCACCCATCGAGTGGCCCAGGAGGTTGACCGATTCGACGGTCACCGGCCACCGGCGCACGAGGTCGTCGATCAGCTCGGCGACATCGCGCCCGTTGGTCGAGATGTGGCGGCCGGTGTTGTACCGCAGGAACACGGTCGTGACACCGGAGCGCTCGAGACTGTCGGCGTAAGGCTCGGACTCGCCCCACGCCCACGCGTGCTCGGTCTCGACGAGGCCGTGGATCGCGACGACGATCCGCGGATGCGCGTTCGGGAAAGCCGCCGCCAGGGCCTCGTCGGCGAGCGGCACCGGCTCCCCGTCGACGCGGATCGATAGCGGATCGGCAAGCGGCGACTGGTAGGAGTCGAGCTCGTCGCCGATCACCCCGTTGACCGCGGCGATGATGGTCGAGCCGACCTTCGTCGACGACGGCGCCTGCTTCATCGGCAGGTCGGCAGCCATGCCGCTGACCTTGCCGGCGGTCTCCATCGACTGGCCGACGACGAGGTACACACCATCGGCGATCGCGTCGTGGACGGCCTTGACCGGCGCCACGGTGGGCCCCAAGCCCCACCGCAGGGTCTTGAAGATGCGGTCCGATATCGCGCGGTGAGTCTCGTGGATACCGTCGGAGGCCTTGCCCAACTCGACGAGCCCGAGTTCGGACAGTGCCCGGATTTCGGCGCGGCGCTCGGCCCGGGTGCTGGCGTCGGGGTGGGAGCGCTCATCGTCGTACGAGAACGGTGGTGCAGCGGTCATGAATTTGAGTGTACATACGTACACTCAATCTGGCGAGTGAGTCTCACCACAGCCGATCCCGGGCGCCACTACTGTGGAATCCATGAGCCTCATCACCCTCAACGACGGGTTTTCCATCCCCCAATTCGGATTCGGCACCTGGCAGATCCCCGACGAGCAGGCACGCGACCGTGTCGCCGAAGCCCTGGAGATCGGATACCGCCATATCGACACGGCGCAGATGTACGGCAACGAGAGCGGCGTCGGCCGGGCGATCGCGGAGAGTGGCATCCCCCGCGAGGAGCTCTACGTCACCACCAAGCTCAACAACAACAACCACGCGCCCGACCGGGTCATCTCGTCGCTGGGCGATTCACTGGAGCGCCTCGGCCTCGACCATGTCGACCTGTTCCTCATCCATTGGCCGCTACCCGAGATCGACATCGACTACGTCGACACCTGGAACGCAATGATCACCGCTCGGGGCACGGGGCAAACGCGGTCGATCGGCGTCTCCAACTTCACCGCCGAGAACCTCCGGCGCATCACCGGACCCGACTCGGTGGTACCTGCGGTCAACCAGATCGAGGTGCACCCGTACCTGGCGCAGAACGACCTGCGCGCCGTCGACGCCGAGTTGGGTATCGCCACCGAGGCATGGTCACCGTTGGCGATGGGCACCGTCTTCGAGGATCCGCAGCTCGCCGCCATCGCCGAACGCGCTGGGCATCCGGTATCGGCCATCGTCATCGCCTGGCACTTGCAGCGCGGCGACATCCTCTTCCCCAAGGCGTCGAGCGCCGCTCGAATCAGGGAAAACTTCGAGGCGCAAAACGTTCAACTCGACGCCGAGACCATCGCCGCGATCGATGCTCTCGACGAGGGTCGGCGCATCGGGCCCGATCCGGTGACGTTCAACTGGGTCCCCGCCGACGAGGTGTAGGCGCGAAGCATGACCGACACCCGGGCCCAGGACACCTCCGCAATGGTCGACTACCGGTTCACCCTGGCCAACGAGCGGACCTTTCTGGCCTGGATCCGAACCTCGCTCGCACTGATCGGCGGCGGTGTGGCATTGATCGTGCTGCCGAGCTTCGGAATCTACGGCTTGCGCCACGGTCTGAGCGGTCTGCTCATCGCGTTCGGCGGCGTGTTGGCCGCACTTGCGGTGCGGCGCTGGCGACAAGTGCAGGACGCGATGGAGGCCGACGAGGACCTGCCACCGAGTCGAATCCCGATCCTGCTGGCCGCGGCGATGCTGGTGACGGCGGTGTACGCGCTGGTCCTGATGATTTTCGCGCACAACTAATGACCGATCCGAGCGCACCGCCCACGCTGCCGTCCGAGCGCACTGCGCTGGCGTGGGAGCGCACCGCGGTGAGCGCCGCGACGATCGCCGGGGTGGTGATGTTCCATCGGGTCGACGCGGTGCGAGTCACACTGTCGATAGCCGCCCTCACGCTCGCATTGGTGATCTGGGTGCTGTCGCGGCGCCGGCGCGGACGGCTGACCCCGCCCAACGGGGCGGTGCCGATAGTCGGCTGGGGTACGACGACCCTGGCCGTCGTGCTGCTGGCCGGGCTGTTCATCACAGGCGGCTGAAGCCCATTGGCTCCCGAAGAGAAGTAGGGCTCACTCGGCGTCGGATCGGGCTCAGTCGGCGAGTTCAGCGGCCACGAGCCAGTCGGCCTCGGCCTGCTCCTTGTCCGCCACGACGCGCTTGAGCTCGGCATCAAGCTCCACCAATCGACTCGGATCGGTGGCGGCCTCGACCAGGTCGGCATGCAACTGGGCCTCGCGTGCGGACAGTTTGTCGATCTGGCGCTCGAGTCGGCCCATCGCCTTGCGGGCATCGCGGTGCTCGGCCGCCGACGTCGGGGCGGCCGATGCAGCAGACGACGCGGTGGCGGAGGCCTTGCCCGGAGCGCCAGTCGCGCGCAGCGCAGCACTTCGTCGCTCCAGATACTGCTCGATGCCCCGAGGCAGGTTGGTCAGCTTCCCATCGCCGAACAAGGCCCACGTCGAATCGCAGATCCGCTCGATGAGGTAGCGGTCGTGGCTGATCACTACGAGTGTGCCGGCCCAGCCGTCGAGGAGATCCTCGACCTGCTGCAGGGTGTCGATGTCCAGGTCGTTGGTCGGCTCGTCGAGGAGCAGGACGTTGGGCTCGCCCATCAGGACCCGCGTCAGCTGCAGGCGCCGGCGTTCGCCGCCGGATAAGTCCCCGACCGGTGTGCGCTGGCGGGCGGGTGCGAAGCCGAGCCGTTCGGCGAGTTGGCTGGCCGTGAGTTCCTTGTCGCCCAGCGTCACGGTGCCGGCAATCGCCTCAACCGCATCGAGCACCCGTTGGTCGGGATCGAGGTCGTCGAGTTCCTGGCGCAGCCACCCCAGCGACACCGTCTTGCCCTCGATCCGCCGCCCCGGTTCCACCGGAACCTCCCCGGCCAGCGCGCGCAGCAGCGTCGTCTTCCCCGAACCGTTGACGCCGACGAGTCCGATCCGCTCGCCCGGCGCCAGCCGCCAGGTCAACGCGTCGAGCAGCACCGTCGACGACCCGTCGGCCCCGACCGGCGTGCTCACGCGAGCATCCTCCAGCTCGATCGCCACGCGACCCAACCGCCGCTTGGCGAAGGCCGAGAGCGTCACCGTGTCCCGCGGCGGCGGGACGTCGGCGATCAGCTTCTCGGCCGCCTCTATCCGGTACTTGGGTTTCGACGTCCGCGCGGGCGGGCCGCGCCGCAGCCACGCGAGCTCTTTACGCGCCAGATTGCGTCGGCGCTCCTCGGCGGCGTCGGCCAGGCGCGACCGCTCTGCGCGCGCGAACACCCAGTCGTTGTAGCCGCCGTCGTATTCGTCGACGGTCCCGTCGTGCACCTCCCAGGTGCGCTGCGCGACGGTGTCGAGGAACCAGCGGTCGTGGGTGACGACGACGACCGCGTCGCCGCGTGCCACGAGATGACCCGCCAGCCACTGCACACCCTCGACGTCGAGATGGTTGGTCGGCTCATCGAGGATGAGGACGTTCGCGTCGGCAACCAGCGCCGCGGCCAGCGCGACTCGTCGGCGTTGACCGCCCGATAGCTCGTCGGTGCGTCGGTCCAGAAGGTCGGCGACACCGATCCCGGCCAGCACGTCCCGGATCCGCGGGTCCCCCGCCCATTCGTGTTCGGCGACGCCGAGCGAGCCGACGACGACCTCGGCAACCGTGGCATCGGGCGGCAGCTCGCCGCGCTGGGTCACCGTGGCGATGCGCGCCTCACGGGCCGTCGACACGCGTCCATCGTCGGGTTCGACGATGCCGGCAAGGATTTCCAGCAGCGTGGTCTTGCCACCGCCGTTAAGGCCGACGACGCCGATCCGCTGCCCCGCGTGGACGCCGACGCTGACCGACTCGAGGAGCGGCTTGATGCCAAAGCTCTTGCTGATCTTCTCGGCGTTGATCAGTACGGGGTTGGCCGGCGCGGTCACGGCGCCAGTCTAGTCAGCGGAAATAGCCCGCCACGGTCGCCATCGTGTCGCCCATCGACTGCCTGGTCACGGCCATGTGGTCGCCCGGGTAGAACCGCAGCGACACGTTGGCGCCACCACTGCGCAGCTGCCCCTCGAGTTGCATGGTGCTGATCGGCAGGACGATGGTGTCGCTCATGCCCTGCTGCAGTCGGACGCCTCGGGTGCCGAACCCGGTGTTCGGGATTCCCGCGTAGTCATTCAGGGCGGCCATGAACTGCGGCGAACTCGCCGTCGCCTTCGCCCACAGCGTCCCGGGTGCGACGTTGCGCATCTTGACGGCGAGTTCGAAGACGCAGGTGTTCCGCGCAATCGCCAACCACTGACGTCCCACCGGGGACAGGTAGGACAACGCGTTCAGATCCGGCCGTGCGTTGTTGAGACCGCTCATCAGGTACAGCCCGAACCCCGACATCATGTTGAACGTGCCGAGGCTGGGAGTGCCGGGGTACTGGAACACCGGCGTGATACTCGGGATCTGGCTGGCCGGGGCCAGTGCGACAGTGCCGAGCATCGGCAGTTCGGGGGCGTAGCGCGGAGCCGTCCGAGCGGCCCACAGGGCGGCGTGGCCGCCCTGCGAATGGCCCAGCGACACCCACCGCTTGCCGATCGTCGGGTCGACGTTGCGCGCGGCCCGGATCATGTCGATCACGTTGTAGGCGGCCGAGCGCCCGCCCAGGTACTCGGCGACCCCGCCGCCGCCAAGGCCGATGTAGTCGGTCGCGGTCACCACGTATCCGCGGGCCAGTGCACCGGCGATATTCGGCTGCATCTCGTCCTGGCGCTTGCCCGAAGTGATGCTCGGCGCGCACTTGGCGGTGATGCCACTGGTGCCGTGGGCCCACGACACGACCTTCCAGCCACCGGCGGGCGCGGCACCGCGCGGGTAGTAGACGACGCCGGTGCTGCGCGCGGGACGACCGTTCTGGTCACGCGTGGTGTACAGCACCTTGACGGCGCGCACGGCGCCCGACGGCAGGTTCACCGCCGGGACCGCGGACCGCGACAGCACGGTCCCCGTCCCTGCTGCGGAGGCGTTGGGTGTGGGGGCGACGGCGATCGGGCCGGCCAGGGCAAGGGCTGCGCCCAGGAAAACTGAAAATGCTCGCATAGCAGCGACGCTAACCCATCGGGTCGAGGCACTGCCGCTATTCGACGATTCGCGCGCCGGGGACGGGACCGTGGGCGGTGCGCACGGAGCGAGCGACCCCGCGACCGGCGAGTTCGGCGGCGACGCGGACGGCCGACTCCTCGTCGGCACACAGGAAGGCACACGTCGGACCGGAACCGGAGACGATGCCCGAGAGCGCACCGGCGTCCACGCCGGCGCTCAACGTGCGGCGCAGGCCCGGCTGCAGCGACAGCGCCGCCGGCTGCAGGTCGTTGTGCAACAGTGCGGCAGTACGCTCCACGTCACCGACGGCCAGGGCACGCAGCAGATCGTCGGGGTCCGGCCCATCGATACTCTCTGGATTGTCCCGTTCGCGCAGCCGGTCGAGCTCGGCGAAGACCGCCGGGGTGGACAGGCCGGTCTTCGCGATCGCCAGCACCCAGTGATAGACGCCACGCGACAGGACCCCGGTGAGCTGCTCGCCGCGCCCCCTCCCCAGCGCCGTACCGCCGTGCAGACAGAACGGCACGTCGGAGCCGAGGTCGGCAGCGGCAGACATCAGCTCGTCGCGGGTCCAATCGACGCCGAACAGCCGCGTACAGGCAAGCAACGACGCGGCGCCGTCGGCACTCCCACCGGCCATTCCCCCGGCGACCGGGATGGTCTTGTCGATCTCCACCGAAACGCGGGCATCGGGATCGACGCGCAGGGCAGCGCGGGCGGCGAGGTTCGCCCGAGGATCGTCGGGGACTTGATCGGCGCCCTCGCCGATCGTCTGCACGGACAGCTCGTCAGCGGTCTGCACGGTGACGTGGTCGAACAACGAAACCGCCTGGAAGACCGTCGTCAGGTCGTGGTAGCCGTCACTGCGCAGCGGGCCCACCCCGAGGAACAGGTTGATCTTCGCCGCGGCACGCACGGTGATCGACCCGGTGGACGACGGGGGTTTCAAAGCCACGGAACGTCAGGGTAGTGCAGTCTGCGCGAGTGCGACGTAGTCGGCGATGCCGAGCCGTTCGCCGCGCGCCGACGGATCGATGCCGGCCGCCCGCAGTCGTCGCTCGGCCTCGACCGGCGAACCCGCCCACCCGGCGAGCGCGGCACGCAAGGTCTTGCGGCGTTGCGCAAAGGCCGCGTCGATCACCTCGAAGACCCGGCGGCGCTCTTGTGCGTCGCGCGGGTAGTCATCGGTCCGGTCGATGCGCACCAAACCCGATTCAACCTTCGGCTCCGGCCAGAAGACGTTGCGGCCCACCGCGCCGGCACGCGAGACCCGCCCGAAGTAGCGGGCTTTGACGCTGGGGATGCCGTAGACGCGGCTGCCCGGTTCGGCGGCCAGTCGGTCGGCGACCTCGGCCTGCACCATCACCAGGGCCGTGCGCAGGGAGTCGACTTCGGACATGAGGTGCAGCAGCACCGGGACGGCGACGTTGTAGGGCAGGTTGGCGACCAGCGCTGTCGGCTCGCCCGACAGGTCCGACGCGGAGATCCGCAGCGCATCAGCCGTGATGACGTCGAACGAATCCTGTTGGGCCGGCGCGTATTCCGCGATCGTCTCGGGCAGTCGAGCGGCCAGCACCGGATCGATTTCCACGGCTTCGACCGAGCCGGCGGCGCCCAGTAGCGCCAGCGTCAGCGAACCGAGGCCCGGACCGACCTCGAGCACGCGGTCGGACTCGTCGACACCGGCGGTCGCGACGATGCGCCGCACGGTGTTGGCGTCGTGGACGAAGTTCTGGCCGAGTGTCTTGGTCGGGCGCACGCCCAGCTCGGCGGCAAGTCCACGGATCTGGGCCGGGCCCAGCAATCGGGGCGGTTGTGCGCTCAGCGCAGACCCATTCGCGCCGTGCACGCCGGCCAGGCGCCCCAGCCCTGTGCGGCCTGGGTCTTCTTGGCGATCTCGATCTGCTCCTCGCGGGTCGCCAGGTCGGCGCGCGGGGCATACTTGCCGCCGCCGTGGCGCAGCCAGGTGCCGTAGTCGAACTGCACGCCGCCGTAGAAGCCGTTGCCGGTGTTGATCGCCCAGTTGCCGCCGGCTTCACACTGCGCCAGGACATCCCACACCGAGCCCGGCGGGACGTACGGCGCACCGGGCTTGGTGCCGACGCGCACGGTCGCGGCGACCGGCTCCACCAGCGTCTCCGAGCCCTGCTTGATGCGCTTGATCTCCTTGCCGTTCACGACAGTCACCGTATAGGTGACGCGCGCCTGCCCGGGCTTGCCGGGCTTCTCGACGATCGTGCGCCCGCTGACCAGCGCCGCGTCCTTCTTCTCGATCTGCGGCGGTGCCACGTTCTCCACGCGCGTCGACTCTACGGTGCGGATGCGGGTGACCTTGACCTTCATGCCCTCGGTCACCGGGGTGTCCGCGGCGGGCACGACCTTGTCAGTGGGAGCCAACGGCTTGCCGGTCTTCGACAGCAGCTCGCCGACCGTCTGCGCACCGACGACGGGTCGCCACGTCACGGTGCCGTCGGTCAGGGTGACCGGGACCGGCGAGCTGAGGACGATGACGGCCCCCGAGACAGGCAGCGCGGTGAGCTTGGTCGTGGTCGAGTGGTTCGACAGGTTCTGCTGTGCGAGCAGTTCATCGACGGTGGACGCCGTGGTGGTCACCGTGTGCTTCTGTCCGTCGACGTCGAGGGTGACCTCTTTCTGTCGTTTGAGCGTGACCTTCTCACCGTCGTGCAGCTTCGACGACCCGGCCGGGACAACCACGTCGGCCTTCGTCGGCGAGTATCCGTTGGCGCGCAGCACCGAGTCCACCGACAGCGCCATCGTGGATACCGTGCGCGACTGCCCGTCGACCTCCAGCGTCACCGTTTTGTGCGATGCAAGACCGACGATCCCACCGGCGGCAAGGGTGGCCAGCACCGCGCCGACGGCGATCCGCGGCCGCAGCGAGGTCGAACGGTTCACCGCGGTGACGGCGCTCGGCTCGGGCGCCTCGACTTTGGCATGCTTGCTCTGCGGAGCCGGAGCTTCCACATGGCGGGTTACGTTGTGCGTCATCGGACTCGGTCCTGCCTAGATCTGTTGTCAGACGGTGGTTCTGCGCTGTGCGCACCCGCCGACGTGCCGATGGTCAAGGCCACCGCGCGGCGGGCATGTCACGAAATGATATCGAAGTGGCGACTTTTCAGCCACCCGCGCTATATCAGAGCTGGTAGACGCGGCGGGCATTGCCCCCCAGGACCGCCGCCATCTCCTCGTCGGACGTGCCGCGCAGGGCGGCCAGGAACCGTGCCGTGTAGGGCAGGCAGTACGACTGGTTGCGCCGCCCGCGATACGGGTGCGGCGTCAGGAACGGGGCATCGGTTTCGACGAGAATCTGCTCGTCGGGCACCACGAGCGCAGCTTCCTGTAGTTCCGAGGCATTGGAGAAAGACACCGTGCCGGAAAAACTCAGCACATACCCGCGGTCCACGCACTCGCGCGCAGTCGCCGCATCGCCGGAGAAGCAGTGCATGATCACCGTCTCCGGCGACCCCTCCGCAGCAAGGATGTCCAGCAGGTCGCGGTCGGCCTCACGGTTGTGGATCATCAGCGGCTTGCCGACGCGCTTGGCTAGGTCGATATGCCAGGCGAACGCCTGCGCCTGGACATCGGGCGGCGCACAGTCCTGCGACCGCGACGGCCAGTAGTAGTCCAACCCTGTCTCGCCGACCGCGACGACGCGCTCGTGACGCGCCATCTGCTCCAACTCGACCTTGGCGTCGTCGTCGAGGTCACCGGCGTGCATGGGGTGCAGCGCAACCGCAGCAAAGCATCTTCGGTCCCATTCGGCGGCGGCAACGGCCCACCGCGCATCGACCATGTCGTCGGCGACGGTGACCACTTGCCCCACCCCGACGCGATCGGCATGGTCGAGGATCGCGGCGACCGACTCGGAGTCACGACCGCCACATGCGGCGAGATGGGTATGCGCATCGACGAGCCCGGGCAACGGGTCCGGATCCGGTGGCGGTTCGCGGCGACTCTTCTTGGCCACCGTGGACTCCGCCGTCACGGCTCGGCCGTCCCTAGATCGGCTTGGGCGAAGGCGCACAGCATGGGTCCCATATTGGCACGCCCGGCAATGGGCCGAGTCGTCGCGCACGCCGATGCCCAGTCGCGTAGCGTGAGCGAGATGTTGGGGTTGCCGGATTCGATTACCGTCGCGCTTTTCGACCTGGACGGGGTACTTACCGATACCGCTTCCGTGCACCTGACGGCGTGGACCGAGGCGTTCAACGACTTCCTCGCCCACGTCACCGACGCCGACGGAAACACCCCGGTGCCGTTCACCGATGCCGACTACCTCGCCCACGTCGACGGCCGGCCCCGTGAGGACGGCATCACCGCCTTCCTCACCGCCCGTCACATCACCGTCGACGACGCGGCCGTCGCCAAGCTGGCACAAGACAAGAACGACCGCTTCCTGGCCATCCTGGACCGCGACGGGGTGACCCCCTACCCCGACGCGGTCGCCTACCTGCAGGCGGCGCGCGACGCGGGTCTGGGCATCGCGGTCGTCACCTCCTCGAAGAACGGCGGGCCCGTGTTGGAGGCCGCCGGACTAACCGGTTTCGTGACCCACCGCGTCGACGGCAACGTCATCGTCGAGCGCGGCCTGAAGGGCAAGCCAGCGCCCGACTCGTTCCTCCTCGGCGCCGAGCTGATGGGTGTGGGAGTCGAGCACGCCGCTGTGTTCGAGGACGCCGTCTCCGGGGTCGCCGCCGGGGCCGCCGGCGGCTTTCCCACCGTCGTGGGCGTGGACAGAACCGGCGGAACTGAACAGCCGAGCCCGCATGCGAAGTCGCTTGCCGCCAACGGCGCCACCATCGTCGTCACCAGTCTGGACCAGTTGCGCCAGCCGGAAGGAGCACCACAATGAGCCACCCGTTCCCCGATCCGCACGGCCCCGTGCGCGAGATGGGTTTCGAGGTCCACCCGTGGCAGCTCAAGTGGAACGGCCTGCGGGTCGACATGCTCTCGCGCACCGAATCGCTGTTCGCGCTGTCCAACGGGCACATCGGCCTGCGCGGCACCTTCGAGGAGGGTGAGCCGACCGATCTGCCCGGGTCCTACCTCAACGGGTTCTACGAGCTGCGCGACCTGCCCTACGCCGAATCCGGCTACGGCTACCCCGAATCGGGCCAGACCGTCGTCAACGTCACCGACGGCAAGATCATCCGACTCCTGGTCGAAGACGAGCCGATGGACCTGCGGTACGGGACCACCGAGGAGCACTCGCGCACCCTGGACTTCCGCACCGGCACGCTGCGCCGCGAGACAGTGTGGACCTCGCCGACGGGGCGCCGGGTGCGCATCCGCTCGGAACGGCTCGTGTCGTTCACCAAGCGCGCGATCGCCGCCATCCACTACGAAGTGGAGCCGCTCAGCGAGGACATGACCCTCGTGCTGCAATCCGACCTGCTCGCCAACGAGCCGATCCCGATTCCGGGCAACGACCCCCGTCTGGCGGCCGCGCTCGACGCTCCGTTGGTGGCCGACCTGGCCGACTCGCACGGGTACTCGGCGGTCCTGGTGCACCACACGCGCAACTCCCAGTTGCACATGGCCGCGGGCATGGACCACACGCTGGAGATGCCGTCGGACGCCCAGACCTCGATCCGCGCCGACGGTGACCTGGCGCGCCTGACGATCTCCACCACCGTGCCGCGCGGGCAGAAGGTGTCGCTGACCAAGTACATCGGCTACGGCTGGTCGGGCCGCCGCAGCGTGCCCGCGCTGCGCGCACAGGTCGAGGCGGCACTCGCCCTGGCCGTCGACACCGGGTGGGAGGAGCTGGTCGCCCAGCAGACCGCCTTCCTCGACGACTTCTGGCATTCTGCCGACATCGAGCTCGACGGTGACCCGGAGCTGCAGCAGGCGGTCCGCTTCGCACTGTTCCACGTGCTGCAGGCCGGCGCACGCGGCGAGTCGCGCGCCATCCCGGCCAAGGGCCTGACCGGGCCCGGTTACGACGGGCACGCGTTCTGGGACACCGAGAGCTTCGTGTTGCCGATGCTGACCTACACCCTGCCCGCTGCAGCCGGTGAGGAACTGCGCTGGCGGCACGCCACGATGGACAAGGCCAAGGCGCGCGCCGCAGAGCTGGGCCAGAAGGGCGCCATGTTCCCGTGGCGCTCCATCAACGGCGACGAGTGCTCGGGCTACTGGCCGGCGGGAACGGCGGGCGTGCACGTCAGCGCCGACATCGCCAACGCTGTCGCCAAGTACCTCAATGCCACCGGCGACGAGCAGTTCGACGTCGAGTGCGGCGTGGAACTGCTGGTGGAAACCGCACGCCTGTTCTCGGGCACCGGGCACTTCGACATGCATAACGAGTTCCGCATCGACGGCGTGACCGGGCCCGACGAGTACACGGCGATCGTCAACAACAACGTGTTCACCAACCTCGCCGTGCAGCAGAACCTGCGCGACGCGGTGTCCGCGGTCCACCGCCAGCCCGAGGTGGCGCGCGCCCTGGGCGTCACCGACGAGGAGACGGCGCGCTGGGAGGCCGCTGCTGACGCGATGGCGATCCCCTACGACGAGAAGCTCGAAGTCCACCCGCAGTGCGAGTCGTTCACCCTCCTGGGGCAGTGGGATTTCGAGGGCTCCAAAGACCGCTACCCGCTGCTGCTGAACTACCCGTACTTCGACCTGTACCGCAAACAGGTCGTCAAGCAGGCCGACCTCGTCTTCGCCATGTACACCCGCGGCGACGTATTCGACGACGCCGCCAAGAAGCGCAACTTCGACTACTACTACCCGCTCACGGTCCGCGACTCGTCGCTGTCGGCGTGTTGTGAGGCAGTCGTGGCCGCCGAAGTGGGCTATCTGGAACTGGCCTACGACCTGATGTGCGAGTCGGTGTTCACCGACCTGCACGACCTGCACGCCAACGTCGCGTCGGGGCTCCACATCGCCGCCCTGGCGGGCGCGTGGACCGACTGCGTCGCCGGATTCGGCGGCATGCGCGACTTCGACGGCAACATCACCTTCGCGCCGCGCCTGCCGAAGCGGTTGAACTACATGTCGTTCCGCATGATCGTGCGCGGGTCGTCGATCGTCGTCGCCGTCGACCGCGACTCGGCGACGTACCGGTTGCTCTCGGGTCCGCCGATCGAACTGGCCCACCACGGCGAGAAGTTCCTCCTGGAGGAAGACACCCCGGTGACCAAGAAGATCGCCAAGCGCCCCGCCCTCGTCGCCCCGCAGGCACCTCCGGGCTGCGCCCCCTACCAGCGCCCCGAGTAGCGACGCAGACAGCAGACAGGGCGGCCCGACGTCAACGGGCCGCCCTGTCGCCTTGCGTGGCTACGCCATCGTCACCGGTCGGTGTAGCACACCCATTCCCAACCATCTTTCTCTTGACTTACCGTGGTGCCGTAACCATACGACTGACTGGCACAACAATACGACTGACTGGTACGCTAATCGTACAGTTGACTGGGGTCAAGGAGTGCCGCGTGGAGCGAACTCACCCCGGATCGGGCGATAAGCTCGCATGGTGGCCCCCAGGATGACCGCGGCGGATCGTCAGCGACAGCTGGTCCAGACAGCGGTGGAATTGGCCGAACAGTCTGGTTTTGCGGCCTTTTCCATGCGCGATGTGGCGTCGGCAGCGGGCGTCTCGCTGGGTACGCTCCAACACTTCTTCCCGAGCAAAGACGGCCTCATCCGAGCGGTGGCTTTGTCGCTCGCCGACCAGGTGGTCCAAGTGGCCTCCGCGCTACCGGACGTGTCCAGCAAGCTCCGCGGACTTGCCGCCCTCGAGGAGCTACTGAACCAGGCGATCGAGGGGTGGTGGTCCATCATCTCCTCGACGCCGAAGCGTCGACTGGTCACCTACGAGATCGCCACCGGCGCGGTCCGCGGCGGCGGTGACGTCCGGGCCACAGCGTTGACCCAGTATCGGCTCAACACCCGGTACGTGACGACCATGATCGCCAGTTGCGCAGACGTTGCCGGCGTCACCTGGTCGGCCGACGTCGAGGAGGTCGGCTTGCTGGCGATGAACTACCTCGACGGCTATGTCCTGCGCTGGCTGCTCGAGCCGGACTCGCCGCACCTGACCAGTCAGCGCCGTACGCTCGTGCGCGCGATCGTGGGATTGGCCGTCGAGTAATCTGACGGGCACTATGGCCAGCCACCCTTCACACGGCGACAACCGCCCGTACTACCTCACGACGGCGATCGCCTACCCCAACGGCGCCCCCCACATCGGCCACGCTTACGAGTACATCTCCGCCGATGCGCTCGCACGCTTCAAGCGCCTCGACGGCTTCGATGTCCGCTTCCTCACCGGCACCGACGTGCACGGGCAGAAGATGCAGCAGACCGCGCAGCGCGAGGGCATCCCGACGGCCGAGCTCGCGACGCGCAACTCCGACGAGTTCGAGGCGCTGCAGCGGCGGCTGGGATCGAGTTTCGACCGGTTCATCCGCACTTCCGACGACGACCACAAGCGCGCATCCACCGAGATCTGGAACCGGATGGCCGCGACCGGCGACATCTACCTGGACAAGTACTCCGGCTGGTACGACGTGCGCGACGAGACGTTCTACGCCGAGGGTGACACCGTGCTGGGCGACGACGGTCAGCGCGTCGCCGCCGACACCGGGCACGTGGTCACCTGGACCGAGGAACAGACGTACTTCTTCCGACTCTCGGCCTACACCGATCGCCTGCTGGCCCTCTACGACGAGGACCCCGACTTCCTGGGCCCCGACACCCGGCGCAACGAGATCGTCAGCTTCCTGCGCGGTGGACTCACCGACCTGTCGATCTCGCGGACTACGTTCGACTGGGGCGTGCCCGTCCCCGACCATCCCGACCACGTCATGTACGTGTGGGTGGACGCCCTGACCAACTACCTGACCGGCGTCGGTTTCCCCGACGACCCCGCGCTGTTCGACCGGTACTGGCCCGCCGACCTGCACGTGATCGGCAAGGACATCATCCGGTTCCACTGCATCTACTGGCCCGCGTTCCTGATGAGCGCCGGGATCGAGCTGCCCAAACGCGTGTTCGCGCACGGCTTCCTGTTCAACAACGGCGAAAAGATGAGCAAGTCGGTCGGCAACGTCGTCGACCCGGTCGAGTTGATCGACGCGTTCGGCCTCGACCCGGTGCGCTACTTCTTCCTGCGGGAGGTGCCCTACGGCCAGGACGGCTCGTACTCGGCGTCGTCGATGGTCGCGCGCATCAACGCCGACCTCGCCAACGAGTTCGGCAACCTCGCCCAGCGCACGTCGTCGATGATCGGCAAGTACTTCGACTCCGCACTGCCCGCCCCCGGCGACTACACCGATGTCGATACCGCATTGCTGAACCGCTTGGACGGGTTGCTGCCGACGGTGCGCGCACACTTCGACGCCCAGGCGATCCACCTGGGCCTCGAGACGCTGTGGCAGACGCTGGCCGAGACGAACCGCTACATCTCGGCACAGGAGCCGTGGAAGCTGGCCAAGACCGACCTCGAGCGCACCGGGACCGTCCTCTACGTCTGCGCCGAGGCCGTTCGCGTCGTAGCGCTGCTGGCGCAACCGGTGATGCCTGCGTCGTGCGCGACGATCCTCGACCAACTCGCCGTCGACGCCGGTGACCGCGATTTCACCGCCGTCAGCGCCCGCTTGGAGCCGGGCACAGTCCTGCCCAAGCCGGTGCCCGTCTTCCCGCGCCTCGAAGCGCCCACGCAGGACTGATCGGCGATGAGCCCCAGCGCGCTCGACGTGCTGCGGTCGCTGCACCACCACTGCACCGGTGCCGGCCTACCGCCACCGGCCGCACTGATCGGCTCCTGGTACGGCGCCGACGCCGTCATCGCCCCGTCGGTCGAGATCGTGGCGGGGCTGGCGCCGCCCGACGATCCTGACCGGTTCTGGTTCGGGTACCTGGGGTTCCCGGTGAACGCCTCCAAGGCACCGTTCCCCACCGCCGCAGGCGGCCTCGTCGACGGGGTGCTCCTGCTGCGCGACGGGCAGTGGTCGTGGACCGACGTGACCGGCGCCGACGCGCCCGACTGGGTGACCGGTGCGCTGCGGTGGTCGGGTCCTGACGATGGTGGTCGAGTGACCGCGAGGCACGAGCGGTCGTATCGAGACCCCGAGCCCATAGCCCACTGGCAAACGCCCTCGGCGCACCGCCGCGATGAGCACCGGCGCGCCGTGACGAACGCTCTGGAGGCAATCGGCGCGGGCGAAATCTATCAGGCCTGCATCTGCACCCGCTTCGACGGCGTACTCGACGGCGACCCCGTCGACTTCTTCGGAGCGGTCGCCGCCGCCACCGCACCCCGCAAAGCCGCGTTCCTCCAAGGAGATTGGGGTACGGTCGCCAGCTTCTCCCCCGAAACGTTCCTGAACCGCCGCGACGGCGCAGTCACCTCGTCGCCGATCAAGGGGACGCTGCCCGCCCATGGCGACCCGCGCGACCTCGCCATGTCGGTGAAGGACGTCGCCGAGAACGTGATGATCGTCGACCTCGTCCGCAACGATCTCGGCCGGGTAGCGGCGGTCGGCTCGGTGACCGTGCCCGAGCTACTGACCGTCGTCGGGGCACCGGGCGTGTGGCACCTGGTGTCGACGGTGCGCGCCGAACTTTCCGACCACATTGGCAACGACGCGCTACTCGAGGCGACGTTCCCCCCGGCGTCGGTGACCGGGACCCCCAAGATCCGCGCCGCCGAGCTGATAGCGCAGTGGGAACCGCTATCGCGCGGGGTGTATTGCGGCGCCATCGGTATCGCCGGCCCCGAACACGCGCTGGACCTCTCGGTGGCCATCCGCACCGTCGAGATCGACGCCGACGGGCAGATGCGCCTGGGAGTCGGTGGCGGAATCACCATCGACTCCGACGTGGACCGCGAATGGCAGGAATGCTTGGACAAGGCGGTTGCCATCGTCGACGCACTGCCGATACCGCCGTAGCGCGGTACCGTCGCGCCATGAAGGTCTACGAGTGCAAGGTGTGCGGGAACCGCCTCTACTTCGAGAACTCGGTGTGCGTGGGCTGCGGCACCTATCTCGGCTTCTCGCGCGCGGACGACGACATCGTGCCGGTCGACAGTCACGGCGTCTACGTCGACGCGCGGGGCACGCAGCAGCATGTGTGCCGCAACCTCGACCTGTCGGGGTGCACCTGGCTCACCGAGGTCGAAGGCGGCCAATGCAGCGCCTGCGCGATGACCCGCACCCGTCCCAGCGACGCCGACGCGAAGGGGATCGCGGAGTTCCCCGTCGCCGAGCGCGCCAAGCGCCAGCTGCTCGCCGAACTCGACCGCCTCGGGTTCGTCGTCGCCGATCGAGCCACCGACCCCGAGCGCGGCCTGTGCTTCGACATGCTGTCCAGCGTCGACGAGAACGTCGTCATCGGGCACGCCGACGGGGTGATCACCATCGACCTCGCCGAGGCCGACGACGCTCACCGCGAACAGGTCCGCGACCGGTTGGACGAGCCGTACCGCACGATGCTCGGGCACCTGCGCCACGAGTCCGGCCACTACTTCGAGTGGATCCTCGTCGACGGCACCGACCGGCAGGAGCGTTGCCGCGAGTTGTTCGGCGACGACACCGTCTCCTACCAGGACGCGATCGACCGGCACTACGAGCAGGGCCCGCCGGCCGACTGGGCGGCGTCCTACATCTCCACCTACGCAACGATGCACCCGTACGAGGACTTCGCCGAGACGTGGGCGCACTACCTGCACATCTGCGACACCGTCGAATCGGCGGTGGCGACCGGGCTGATCGTCACACCGACCGACGATGTGCGCACGCCGTTCTCCCGACTGGTCACGACCGTCTGGTCACCACTGTCGTTGAGCCTCAACCTGATCAACCGGTCGATGGGCGACGACGACCTCTACCCGTTCGTCATCCCCGCGCCGGTGCTGGACAAGCTGGATTTTGTCGCCAGTCTGCGCCCGGCCTGACTCCGCTCAGTCACGGTCTGCGACGACCGCGTCGTAGAGTTCCTTCTTCGAGGCCCCGGTCGCCCCCGCGACCTGCGCGCATGCCTCCTTGAGGCGCATCCCCTGCTCGACGAGCGCCGCCACCTGGTCCACCAGGTCTTCGACGACCGGTTCGGCTGCGACGGCGGGCGCCAGCACGACGGTGATCTCGCCGCGCACGCCGTCGGCCGCCCAGGCGGCCACCTCGGCGAGGGTGCCGCGCCGGATCTCCTCGTAGGTCTTGGTGAGCTCGCGGCAGACGGCGATGCGACGGTCCGGGCCGAGCACGTCGACGGCGTCGGTGAGGGTGTCGGCCAAGCGATGGGGTGAGTCGAAGAACACGGCGGTGCGCGGTTCGTCGGCCAACTGTGCCAACCACTTTCGGCGTGCACCGGACTTGCGGGGCGCGAAGCCGTCGAAGCAGAACCGCTCGCACGGCAGGCCCGAGACCGCCAGGGCAGTCGTGACCGCCGACGGCCCGGGCAGGCAGGTGATCGGCAGCCCCGCGTCGGCGCATGCAGCGACGAGTCGGAAGCCGGGATCGCTGACCGACGGCATACCCGCGTCGGTGACCACGAGGACCGTCTGGCCTTCCTCGATAGCTTCGACGAGTCCAGGGGTGCGCGCGGCCTCCACCTGGTCGTAGTAACTCACCACACGGCCGGTGATCGTCACGCCCAGTGCCGCGGCCAGCGCCTTGGTACGGCGCGTGTCCTCGGCGGCGACGATGTCGGCCGTCTCCAGCGCTGCGCGCAGCCGCGGCGAGGCGTCGTCGTAAGTGCCCATCGGCGTCGCCGCCAACACCAACCGACCGGAGTCACCCTCTCCCCGCTGCGCTCGACCGTCAGATCCCCCTCGCTGCGCTCGACCCGTCATGGTTGACCAGCCTAGGCGCACTCGCACAGTCGGCCACTACCATCGACCGGGTGACCACCGCCGACGACACCACCGCCGGCAATTGGCTCGTGGTGGCCCCGCCGGGCAGTGGCCGCATCGCGACCGCGGGCCTGGCGACGAACGGCTCCCCCGAGGACCTCGGCCGCTCCCCCGGCCCAACCATTCCGGCCCCGGTGTTCGGCGCACCCGACCGGCGCCGCGGCCTACTCGTCGGCATCGTCATCGCCCTGATCGCCGCCGTCACCCGACTGTGGGACCTGACGCACCCCACCGACAAGGGCACGCCGGTCTTCGATGAGAAGCACTACGCCCCGCAGGGCTGGCAGGTGCTCCACGGTGGCAACTGGATCGAGGACAACCCGGCCTACGGGCTGGTGGTGCACCCCCCGGTCGGGAAGTGGATGCTCGCGGCCGGGCAGGCCGTGTTCGGCTACGGCCCGATGGGCTGGCGCATCATGCCGGCGCTGTGCGGGATCGCCATCGTCGTGATGATCTACTGCGCCGCCCGCCGGATCTCGCGATCGACCCTCGTCGGGGCGATGGCTGGCCTCCTCGCGATCTGCGACGGCGTCCTGTTCGTGCAGTCCCGGATCGGCATGCTCGACATCTTCCAGGCCTTCTTCGTCGTCGCCGCGTTCACCGCGCTGCTCGCCGACCGCGACCAAATGCGCCGCCGCCTCGACACCGCCTACCACGCCGGCCTCATCGGGGCGTCGCCCTACGGCCCCCGCTTCGGGTTCCGGTGGTACCGCTTCACCGCCGGTGTGATGCTCGGCCTCGCGTGCGGCACCAAGTGGTCGGGCATCTACTTCGTCGTCGCGTTCACCCTGTTGTCGCTGGCGTTCGACGTCGCAGCGCGTCGCGCCTACCGGGTGCAACGGCCATGGCTGGGTGTGCTGCGCCGCGATGTAGTGCCGTCGTCACTGAGCCTGGCTGTGATGCCGGCACTGATCTACCTCGCGACGTTCGCCCCGTGGTTCGCCTCGGAGACCGCCGTCTACCGCTATCAGGTCAGTGCCGGCGATCCCGGTCCGCCGGGCTGGCTGCCCGCCGCGTGGCGATCGCTCTGGTACTACCAGTCGGGCATCCTCAAATTCCACGAGGGCCTGACGAGTTCGGCCGGCAACCACCACCCGTGGGAGTCGAAGCCGTGGACGTGGCCGATGGGCCTGCGGCCAATGCTCTACGCAGTCGAGACGGGCCCGGACCGGTGCGGCGGCAGCGGTTGCATGCGGGTGCAGATGCTCATCGGCACCCCGGCGATCTGGTGGTTGGCGCTGCCCGTCCTCGCGTGGTCGCTGTGGGCATTCCTCGGCCGTCGCGACTGGCGTTACGGTGCCGTCCTGGTCGGCTATGCCGCGGCGTTCGCACCCTGGTTCGCCAACATCGACCGTCAGATGTACTTCTTCTACGCGACGGTGATGGCACCGTTCCTGGTGATCCTGGTGGCACTGTGCCTCGGCGACATCCTGCGCCACGCCGCCGGCCTGCCCAAGCGCCGCGACGGCTCACCGTCGGACCGCCAGATCCTTCTCGTCGGCCTCGTCGCGGTCTACCTGGCGCTGGTGGTCGTCAACTTCGCGTGGCTGTGGCCGGTGCTGGCCGGCGTACCCATCACCAAGTTGCACTGGCACCAGGAGATCTGGTTGCCCAGCTGGTCGTAGCGGTTCTAGCCGAAGCGAGACGGCCGCTCAGGCCCGCACGATCATGACCGGCGCCTCGGCGTGCTGCAGCACCTTCTGGCTCGTGGAGCCGAGCAGCATGCCCTTGAACCCACCCCGACCGCGGCTGCCGACGACGATCAGCGACGCCCCGCGGTCCTTGGCGACGTCGAGGATCGCCTTACTCGGGTCGTCGGGGACGACGACGCGCTCGACTGCCACGTCCGGGTAGTCCTGGCTGTAGCCGGCCATCCGCTCGGCGACGGCCTCGGTCGCCTCGGCGCTCATCCGCTCCACGGCCTCCGGCTCGATGCCGAAGCCGTACAGCGCATCCGCGTCGAGCTGGGCCCAGGTGTGCACCGCGACGAGCGGGACGCCCAGCGAATCCGCCTGGCGGTACGCCTGCTGCACCGCGGGGTCGCTGATCGGGGTGTCACCGACGCCGACGACGACCGGCCCGCTGCCCGGATCACCGCCGATGACGACAACGCGACCGTGGTAGTGGGCGGCCAGGGTGACGCCGACCGACCCGAGCAGCAGTCCCTTCACGCCACCGAGGCGACGGGTGCCGATGACGATCGCCGTGGCGTCCTTACCCACTTCCAACAGCGTGCGTGCGGCGTCGCCCTCGCCGACGCTGGTGCGGATCCGCAGGTCTGGCTCGGCCTCCAGCGCCGCGGAGGCGGCGTTGGTGACGGCATCCTTGGCCTCACCGGCGATCGCCTCGACGACCTCCTGCGGGATGACCAACCCGGGGGCGTAATTGCTCGTGCTGGCGTCGTAGGCGCCGACGATGTGCAGTTCTGAATCCTCCCGGGCCGCCAGCGACGCGGCCCATCGGGCGGCGTGCAGTGAGGTATCGGTGTTGTCGACTCCGACGACGACTGTGGGCATTGCGCTCCTCCTCGAATGGCTTCACTGAAATTGGGATCCGGCCCCGGCAATTCCATCGTGGTCCCAGCCGGTGCACCCGTCAATGAAAGCCGCCCTGACGTAGGGTGAATCGGGACGAACTGCCCGTCGTCGACGCGGATCCCCAGCCGACCGCGGCCCCCGATCGACCCCATCTCAGATTGAGGAGCGTTTCCCCGTGACCACCGATCCGACCGTCCGGCGCGCGTTCATCCACGGGTCGCTCACGGTCGCGCTCGCGCTGCTCGCACTGATCGCCGGGGTCGCGGCTGACGGGGCGCTGCGCACGGTTCTGCTGGCCGCGTGTCCGTTGATCACCCTGGCCGGCGCTATCGCCGCCGGCGTGCGGACCTATCGGTCGTGGAAAGTCGACGACAAGTGGCCGGTCTGGCAGGGCCTGCTGTGGTTCCTGCTGATGACAACGCTGCTGCTGTTCATGAGCGTCGGGCCCACCGTGTTGGGGTTGTCCGACGAGTGAACCGCGACCGGTGAGTCCTATTGCGTCCGGTACAGGTCGATAGTGATCTGCTCGGCGTCGAGCCGGGCGAGTGCCTCGGTGAGGACTTGGGCGCCGTAGCTCCCCTCATCGCGCAGCTCGAGCAGTTCGCCGCGCTGGGCGTCGATCATCGCCTGGCGTAGCACAACGAACTCGGTGCGTCCCAACATGCGAACGCTCCCCTCTTCGGAGTCCTCCGAGCGCAAAACGGCGTCACGGACCCGCCGGTAGCGCTCCGGCTCGGTGGCGTAGCGCGCCTTGAGGTCGTCCACGACGACGGCGCGCAGCCTCCTTCGCAGATCGGCACGCTCGGCGTCGGCCTCCCCGTCGTCGGGTTGGACGCCCAGCCATCGCACCAGCGGTCCCAACGTAAGGCCTTGCACGATCAACGATCCGACGGCCACCAGGAAGGCGATCAGGACCAGCAGCGAGCGCGACGTCGTATCGACGGGCAGCGTCTGGGCGGCGGCCACCGTGACTGCTCCGCGCATCCCGGCCCAGACGACGATGGTCGATTCGCGCCAGCCCAACGGGGAAGAGACGTAATAGTCGACGTCGGCGATCTTGCGGTTGACCCGCCGCATCTTTCCCGTCTCGTCGGCGGGAAGCCGGTCGCCGAATTCGCGCAACTTCGGTGCAAGACGGTCAACACGACGTGCACGGCGGGCCAACCACAACGCCATCGGCCCGACGAACACCGCACGCAGGAGCACCACCGCCACAAGGACCGAAACCGCGACCACCAGCGCGTCCGACAGGCGGCCGCCGTCGCGGTGGACGTGGGAGACGAGGGCCGACATCTCCAAGCCGACGAGGAGGAACACACCGCCCTCGAGCAGCAACTCGAGCGTGCGCCAATTCTGCACGTCCGACATGCGCTGAGCGGCGCTGAGGTGATTGGCCGCCCCGGCGCCGACGATGATGCCGGCCGCGACCGAGGCGACGAGTCCGGAGGCCTCGATGTGCTCGGCCGGCAGATAAGCGGCGTAGGGCACGGTGAACGAGAGTGCCGTGCACACCGTCGAGTTACTCAGCTTCGAGGCCACGAACAGGAACGCCTTGCCCACCACGAAACCGATCACGACGGCACCGACCACACGAAGTCGCCGAACGCTCCACCCACCGATACACCCGCCGCCGCCGCCGCGATCGCGGTGCGCAACAGGACCAGGGCGGTCGCGTCGTTGAGGAGGCTTTCGCCCTCCAGGATCGCCACGATCCGGCTCGGCGCCCCCAGCTTCTTGATCATCTGCGTGGCCACCGCGTCGGTCGGCGAGACGATGGCGCCGATCGCGATCCCCGTCCACAACGACACGTCGGGCAACAGTGCGTGCACCAGAAACCCGATCGCAACCGCGCTGAACACCACCAGCGCCACCGAGAGTGCCCCGATGGGTGCGAGGTTGCGCCGGAACTCCATCGTCGGCATCGACACTGCGGCTGAATACAGGAGCGGCGGCAGCACGCCGATGAGGATCCACTCGGGGTGCAGGGACACGTTGGGCACCCACGGCAGCATGGTCACGAGCAGACCCCCGACCACCAGGATCAGCGGTGGCGCGATCGCCAAGCGAGGACCGATCGAATTCGCCGCCGCGATGGCCACGACACTGAGTGTGAGGACGAAAACGATATCCATGGGCGTATTGTGCCGCGTCCGGTGTCTGGAGGACGGGCTCAGTCGAAGCGCTGAACCGTGTCCTGCGACAGGTACGGCGCCCAGCCCGGATCGCCGGTCTTCGCGAAGGCCACCCAGGCACCGTGCATGGCGTCGGCCACGGCCTGCGGCGCGTCGGGACCGGTAAGTCGCTCCGCGTCGGCGAGGTGGTCGAAGACGTAGGGGATCTCCACTGCGTGTCCGGCGCCGATGTTCGCAGGCTCGTTGGGGACTCCGAACTCGTAGAGGTAGGTCTGCTCGTCGGGCCGCAGTTGCGCCAATTGCAGCGAACCGGCGCGGAAGGCGACCTCGGTGAGCGTCATGCACAGCGCGTCGCCGGCGGTGGCGCCCTCCGCGAGGTGGTCGTCGAACACCCGCACCGCCTGCGGGTTGCTGCGCAGCATCCCGCGCGCGAACTCGGGCGTCGCGTTGCCGGCCACGCCGGTGGGGACCAGGAAGAAGCGGAACTCGTCGGCGTTCCACCCGGTGATCAGGGGGACGCCCGCACCAGCCCCGGCGGCGATGGACGCGACGGGAAGGTTGGGCAAGACATCACCGTCGACGACGGGGATCGTCGACATGATCCCCATGCCGGTGGCGACGACGGTCGCACCGAAGATCTCCGGGTCGGGGTTGAGCATCATCTCCATCGCCATGTCGGTCTGCGCCTTGAGCAGCGCGGCCCCGTCCACCGAGCCGAGCCCGGCCACGTCGGGGGTGACGCCGAGCAGTCCGGCGACCCGGGCGGTCACCTTGCGGGCATCCTCGACGGCGACGGCGGCCGATCCGTTTCCGCTCTGCATGATCGCGCGTCCGAACAGGCCCTGCGCGAGCGGTGACGACAACAGAGACGCCACACTCATCGCGCCGGCCGACTCGCCGAAGATGGTGACCTGCGACGGGTCACCACCGAACGCGGCGATGTTGTCGCGCACCCACTCGAGCGCCGCGATCTGATCGAGAAACCCACGGTTCTCCGGTGCGCCTTCCACCGACGCGAATCCGGGCACCCCGAGTCGGTAGTTCACTCCGACGAGCACGACGCCGTCGCGGGCGAAGGCGTCGCCGTTGTAGATCGACAACCGGTTGGACCCTCGGCCGAAGGCACCGCCGTGGATCCAGACCATCACCGGCAGCCCCGATGCCGACGGGTCCGGCGTCCACACGTTGACGTTGAGGTAGTCCTCGCCGAACTCGATGGCGTTGTCCAGCAGCGCGGCGATCGGGGCCGGGTAGCCGACCTGCGGTGCCGTCGGGCCGTAGGCGGTCGCGTCGCGGACACCGTCCCACGCCTGGACCGGGCCGGGCGCGGCGAAGGCTGCCGCGCCGGTCGGCGGGGCCGCGAACGGTATCCCCAGGAATGCGGCCACCCCGTCGGTGACGGTGCCGCGCACCGCTCCGGAGGCGACGGTGACGATCGGATGGGCAGTGGATTCTGCGGTGTCGGCCATGGCACCCAACCTACCGACGCGCGATGGTCGGCCGGGCGGTTTCTTGTGGCGCCACCAGGCTGTGTGGCGGGAGGTTCCGCCGGGCAACTAAGGTTGCGCTTACCTCAGTTGCGAAGGATTTCCCATGTCCCGTGGATTCAACGGCGCGATGATGCGCGCATTCGGCGCGCGCGACCATGTCGTCACCGTCACCGGCATCGCCGACCTCACCCCGCACTGCAAGCGGATCTCGTTCCACTCCGACACGTTGTTCGACGAGGCGGACGATTTCCCGACCGCATTCGTCCGCGGGTGGTTCCCCGACGGGAAGGGCAAGGAGTTCCAGCGCGCCTACACCTTCTCCTCGGCCGACACCGAGACCGGCGACTTCACGATGGATTTCGTGCTGCACGAACCGGCGGGCCCAGCATCGCAGTGGGCCGTCGACGCCCGTCCCGGCGACACACTGTCGGTGATGTGGATGAGCGCCATGCCGTTCGAGGTGCCGCCGGAGAACCCGCCGTCGGGCTATCTGCTGGTCGGCGACTCGGCGTCACTACCGGCCATGAACACCGTCATCGCGACGATCCCCGACGACATCCCGATCGAGCTGTACTTCGAGCAGCACGACCCGCACGACCGCGCCCTCCCGATGACCGCTCACCCGCGCCTGCGCGTGCACTGGGTGCAGCGCGGCGATACGACGACCCTGGCCGCCGCCTTGGAGAACCGCGACTGGTCCGACTGGTACATGTGGGCCGGGCCGGAGACCGGCACGCTCAAGGAGGTCCGCAAACGCACCAAGGAGTTCGGCTTCCCGAAAGCCGAGACCTACACCCACGGCTACTGGGCGCAGGGCAAGGCGATGGGCAAGGAACGCGACCCGCAGGCTGAGGGCGAGCTGACAACCGCGGCACCCGCCGTCGAGACAGTCGAACCCGAGGTCACGGCCTCCGCCGCCGACCCCGCGGTACAGGGAAAGTGGCGCGCCGCGGGCGCCGGACGGCTGCTGGCGCCGCTGAAGGGCACGCTGATCGTCGCCGGCCTGCTGCAGGCCATGGTCACACTGCTGCAGCTGGCCCCATACGTCCTGCTGGTCGGGCTGGGCCGGCGGATTCTCACCAACGAGCCCACCGAGCGACTGTGGTCCGTCGGGATCTGGGCGCTGATCCTGCTGGGCGCGGGCCTGCTCCTGCAATCCGCGCTCACCGTGTGGCTGCACACCGTCGACGCGCGGTTCTCCCGCAACCTGCGCCGGGAGCTGCTCGCCAAACTGGCGCGACTTCCGTTGGGGTGGTTCACCGGGCGCAGTTCGGGCAACGTCAAGACTCTCATCGCCGACAACACCGCGTCGCTGCACTACCTGGTTACCCACGCGGTCATGGACGCCGTCGCGGCGGTCGTCGCACCGGTCGCCGTCCTGGTCTACTTGTTCATCTGCGACTGGCGCATCGCCCTGTTCCTCTTCATCCCGGTGGTGTTCTACATCGTCACGATGTGGCGGATGATGGCCCAGTCCGGGTCGAAGATCCCACAAGCACAGTCGTGGGCCGATCACCTGAACGGCGAGGCGGCCACCTACCTCGACGCGCAGCCGGTCATCCGCACCTTCGGCGGGACCATGGCGTCTCGCTTCCGCCGCACCCTCGAGGACTACATCGAGTTCCTCAAGGGCTGGCAGGGCCCGTTCATCAAGGCGAAGACGCTGATGGACCTGGTCACCCGGCCCACCACCTTCCTGTGGCTGATCGTGGCGGTGGGCACGTGGTTCGTGGTCACCGACCGCATCAACGCCATCGACTTGCTGCCCTTCCTGTTCCTCGGCACGACCTTCGGCGCGCGCCTGCTCGGCATCGGCTACGGAATCGGTGGCATCCGCACCGGCACCATCGCCGCGCGCGACATCCAGGACGTGCTCGAAGAGCCGGAGCTGGTCGTCGCACCGGACCCGCAGCATCCGGGGCCGGTGCCCGACGTCGAGTTCCGCAACGTCACCTTCGGCTACCGCCTCGACAACCCGGTGGTGCGCGATGTCTCCTTGCACCTGCGGCCGGGCACCGTCACCGCGCTGGTCGGGCCGTCGGGTTCGGGCAAGTCCACGCTGGCCTCGCTACTCGCCCGCTTCTACGACGTCGACTCCGGCTCGATCAGTATCGGTGGCGCCGACCTGCGGTCGATGCCGACCGACGAGTTGTACCAGCACCTGGGCTTCGTGCTCCAGCAGTCCCAATTGGTCAACGGGACCGTCGCGGAGAACATCGCGCTCGCAGTGCCGGGGGCGACGCGGGAGCAGATCATCGAAGCCGCCCGCGTGGCCAACATCGCCGAGCGGATCGAGCAGATGCCCCGGGGTTACGACACACCGCTGGGCCCCGATGCCGCGCTCTCGGGCGGCGAACTGCAGCGACTCACCATCGCCCGGGCGATCCTCGCCGATGCCCCGATCCTGGTGCTCGACGAGGCGACCGCATTCGCCGACCCCGAGTCGGAGTACCTCGTGCAACAGTCGCTGAGCCGCCTCGCGGCCGGCCGAACGGTACTGGTCATCGCCCACCGACTGCACACCGTCACCGACGTCGACGCCATCGTCGTCGTCGACGGCGGCCAGATCGTCGAGACCGGCACACACGCCGAACTGCTGGCCGCCGGCGGGCGGTACCGCGCGCTGTGGGATTCCGCACACACCGGCACCGACGAACCCGTCCAGACGGCAGGAGCACACCGATGATCACGACCGTCCTTCGTCTCCTCCCGCCGGGAAGCCGCGGCGACGTCGCCCTCTTCACCGTTCTGGCCGTGCTATCCGTGATCGCCCGCGCAGCGTCGGCGGTGATCCTCATCCCTCTGGTGACCGCTCTCGTGAACCGCGACGACGATCGCGCGCTGTGGTGGTTGGGCGCGATCACCGTCGCCACTCTTGTCGGCTGGGCCGCCGACTGGTCGACCAACCAGGTCGGGTACCGGCTCGGTTTCGGAATGCTCAACTTCGGACAGCACTCGGTCTCCGAGCAACTGTCCCGCACTCGCCTGACCTGGTTCACACCGGACAACAAAACCATTGCCCGACAGGCGGTCTCGTCGACCGGGTCTGACCTGATCGGCGTGATCATCTACCTGATGGTGCCGATGCTGGCGGCCGTACTCCTGCCACTGGCGATCGGGATCGCACTGTTCGGCGTCGCCTGGCAACTGGCCGTCGTCGCGCTGATCGGCGTCCCCCTGGTCCTCGGGGCGATGTGGGCCAGTGGAGCGATTATCCGGCGCACCGACCGCGAGTTCGACGACTCCAATGCCGCACTCACCGAGCGCATCGTCGAGTTTGCCCGCACCCAGGCCGCCCTGCGCGTGTCCCGGCGCGTCGAACCCGAGCGCAGCCACGTCGGTGCGGCACTCGACCGTCAGCACGGCGCGTCGATGCGGATGGTCTTCATGCAGGTCCCCGGACAGATCCTGTTCACCCTGGTCAGCCAGTTGGCGCTGTTCGCCCTAGCCGGGACCGCCGCCTGGTTGTGGCACTGCGGGCAGTTGCAGGCCCCCGAGGCGGTCGCGCTCCTCGTCGTCGCCGTCCGCTACCTGGAGCCGTTCACGATCCTCGGCGACCTCTCCGTCGGGCTCGAGCACACTCAGTTGACGCTGCGCCACATCGCGACGGTGATCGCCGCCCCGACCGTCACGGACGGGCCGGTGCACGAGGCTCCGACCGGCGCGCCGCGCATCGAGCTCAAGAACGTGACCTTCGCGTACGGCGACGAACCTCCGGTCCTACAGGACTTCAACCTGACCCTGGAGCCGGGCACCGCGACGGCGGTCATCGGGGCGTCGGGATCGGGCAAGTCGACCATCCTCGGTTTGATCGCCGGACTCTACGAACCCGACAGCGGCCAAATCCTGTTCGACGGGGTCGACGCCGCGACCCTGGACCTGGCCGCGCGCCGCGCCTTGACCAGCGTCGTATTCCAACAGCCGTATCTGGCCGGCGGAACGATCGAGGAGAACATTCGCGCCGGCGACCCGACGGCGAGCGCCGAGCAGTTCGAATCGGCCAGTGCGCTGGCCCGCGTCGACGAGATCACTCAGCGCCTGCCCGACGGGTTCTCGTCTCAGGTCGGCGAAGGCGGTTCCGTGCTGTCGGGCGGTGAGCGTCAGCGAGTCAGCATCGCCCGCGCCCTGCTCAAACCGGCCCCCGTGCTCCTCATCGATGAGGCGACCAGCGCGTTGGACAACGAGAACGAACGGGCAGTCGTCGACGCTCTCTCCGCCGAGGACCGGCCGCGCACACGCGTCATCATCGCCCACCGGCAGGCGGGCATCCGCCACGCCGACCAGGTCGTCGTGATCGATGCCGGCCACATCGTCGAGGCGGGTGCGCCCGCTGAACTACTCGAGCAGGGCGGGCGCTTCGCAGAGTTCTGGGAGCACCAGAGCGCCAGCGCCGGCTGGAAGCTGACCACCGTCGAGTAGTTCCGTCGAATAGGTCATAGCCGACGCATAGCGGCGGCCAATCGGAGACCAATCTCGGGTGCCGACGATGAGTCCATGACACTCATCGAACCGGTACAGCGCACCGCAGCACAGGACTACGCGCGACCGCGGACCCGTCCCCACGTGGTGGCTGCCGCGGCCGACGCGGGCGTTCCCGTGCTGGACGTCGTGGTACCGGTCTTCAACGAGCAGGCCGCGTTGTCGGACTCGATCCGACGGTTGCACGGCTACCTGCTTGACCAGATCCCGTTCACGTTCGCGATCACCGTCGCCGACAACGCCAGCACCGACCGCACCCCGGCGATCGCCGCGGCGCTGGCGCGCGAAATACCCGAGGTCCGCTATCAGCGGCTTGAATTCAAGGGTCGGGGCGCGGCGCTGCACCACGCATGGTCGTCGTCGGACGCACCGGTGCTGGCCTACATGGACGTCGACCTGTCGACCGATCTGGCCGCCGTACTGCCGTTGATCGCGCCGCTGGTGTCCGGGCACTCCGACATCGCGATCGGCACGAGGCTCTCGCGCAGCGCCCGGGTCGTGCGGGGGCCGAAGCGCGAGATCATCTCCCGCTGCTACAACCTGATCCTGCGCTCCACCCTGTCCGCGCGCTTCTCCGACGCCCAGTGCGGGTTCAAGGCGATCCGCGCCGACGCCGCGGCGATGCTGTTGCCGCACGTCGCCGACACGGGCTGGTTCTTCGACACCGAACTGCTAGTCCTGGCCCACCGCTGCGGTCTGCGCATCCACGAGGTGCCGGTCGACTGGATCGACGACCCCGACAGCAGCGTCGACATCGTCGCAACGGCGGTCGCCGATCTGTTGGGGGTGGCCCGCCTGGTCCGGGGATTCGCCACCGGCGCCATCCCGATCCGCTCTCTGACCGCCCAGTTCCAGCCGCAACCCGATCCGCCCCCGCCACCGTCGCTGTTGCGCCAGGTCGTGTACTTCGCGACGGTCGGCGTGCTCAGCACCGTCGCCTTCCTGGCCTTGTTCCTCGTATTGCGCGACGCGTGGGGTCCGCAGGTGGCGAACTTCACCGCACTGCTGGTCACCGCCGTCGCCAATACGGCCGCCAACCGCCGGTTCACCTTCGGGGTGCGCGGCCGGGACGGCGTTGCCCGCCACCAGGCGCAGGGCATCGTCGTATTCGGCATCGGGTTGGCGCTGACCAGTGGCGCCCTGGCGCTGCTGCACCTGGCCACCGACCCACCCCGTGCAGTCGAAGTGGCAGTGCTGGTCCTGGCCAACCTGGCGGCCACCGTCGTGCGCTTCGTCCTGCTGCGCGGGTGGGTGTTCCGATCGCGCCACACCGCCGGCGCCGAACCCGTCACCTCTGTCTCGACCCAAGGAGATTCGCAATGACCGCCGCTATCGCTCGACCACACCTGCGGTGGGACCGCATCGCCCTCGGCGCGATCCTGGCGGTGACCGCCGTGATCTATCTCTGGGGACTGGGCTCGCTCGGCTGGGCTAACGAGTTCTACGCGACAGCCGTGCAGGCGGGGACGCAGAGCTGGAAGGCCTGGCTCTTCGGCTCCCTCGATGCGGGCAACGCGATCACCGTCGACAAGCCGCCGGTGTCGCTGTGGGCCATGGGCCTGTCCGGGCGGATCTTCGGTTTCAACACCTGGAGCATGCTGGTGCCGCAAGCACTGATGGGCGTCGCGACCGTGGCACTTCTCTACGCCGCGGTGCGCCGCTGCAGCGGGACCGGCGCCGGGCTGATCGCGGCGACCTCCCTCGCTCTGACGCCGGTGGCGGCGTTGATGTTCCGGTACAACAACCCCGACGCCCTGCTGGTACTGCTGATGGTGGCCGCGGCGTACTGCGTGGTGCGCGCCGTGGAGGCCAACCCGCTGCGCTGGACCGTGTTGGCCGGGGTCGCGGTCGGGTTCGCCTTCCTCACCAAGCTCATGCAAGCGCTACTTGTGGTGCCGGGGATGGCGGCTGTCCTGCTGCTCGCGCTGCCCGGATCGTTCTGGCACCGATTGCGGATCAGCCTCGTCGGGCTCGCCGCGATGGTCGTGTCCGGCGGTTGGCTCCTCGCGCTGGTCGCCCTTTGGCCGGCCGCAGCACGCCCCTACATCGGCGGTTCGACCGACAACAGCCTGCTGGAACTGGCCCTCGGGTACAACGGCGTCGGCCGCATATTCGGCGGCAGTGGCAACCCGACGACCGGTGGCGGTGGGCCGGGCGGACCCGGCGGTGTGCCGGGCGGGCCCGGCGGTGGGCCGGGCGGACCCGGTGCCACGACTGGTCACGGTGGCTCCGGCGCGCTCGCGGCGGGCGGGGACGGCGGCGGGTTCCACCACAACGGTTTCGGTGGCTCTCCCGGTGCGACGAGGCTGTTCGGCGACTCCATGGGCGCTGAGATCTCATGGTTGTTGCCCGCGGCCTTGTTCTCTCTGATCGCGTGCCTCTGGCTGACGAGAAGGGCTGCGCGCACCGACCTCACGCGGGCAGCACTGATCCTGTGGGGCTCCTGGCTGCTGGTGACCGGCATCGTCTTCAGCACGATGAAGGGGATCATGCACCCCTATTACACCGTCGCGCTGGCGCCCGCGATCGCGGCGCTGGTCGGCATCGCCACGACCATGCTGTGGGCACGACGGAGCGCACCGGCGGCCCGGGTGGTGTTGGCAGTCATGATCGCGGCAACCGGGGCGTGGAGCTTCGTACTGCTGGCCCGAACGCCTGACTGGCTGCCGTGGCTGCGGTGGGTGTTGCTCGTCGGCGCCGGGTTAACCGTCGTAGCGCTGGTTCTGGGTAGTCGTCGAGACCGGTGGATGGCTGCGGTGGCCGCGTTCGCGCTGATCGTCGGGCTCGGCGGGACGGGCGCGTACACAGTGGCGACGATCAGCCAGTCCCACGGCAGCGGCTCGATGCCGACGTCGGGACCCAGCCGCGTCGACGACGGCGCCCGCGGCGGTGACGGTCACCGACCCGGCGCCGCCACAGCCGTATCGGATCAACTGATCGACAAGTTGACTGCCACCAATACCCGATGGGCCGCGGCGACAGTCGGGTCCCACTCGTCGGGTGCGCTCCAGTTGAGCAGTCGCCGACCGATCATGGCGATCGGCGGGTTCAACGGTGGCGACGACGCGCCCACGCTCGCACAGTTCAAGCAATATGTCCGCGACGGTCAGATCGCCTACTTCGTCGTCGACGACCGCGGTCCAGGCGGATCGTCGCACGGTCCCGGTAGAGCGCCGGGTGGTACGCCCGCAGGACCGGGTGGTGCCTGGAACGGTCGTGGCGGGGCATCGGGCCATCAGCCCGGCCGCACCGGCAGCGCATCGGCGATCACCGAGTGGGTGAAGGCCACCTACACGGCACAGACCGTCGACGGCACGACCGTCTACGACCTGCGGGACCAGACGAGAACGTCTCGGTGAGACAGGGATTAGGCCGAGGCCGCCGAGCGGGCACCGCCTCGGCTGCCGCGCCCGCGACCGCCGCCGGAACGGCCGCCACCCGAGCGGGCGCCCTGGCGGGATCCGCCGGAGCGGGCACCGCCGCCGCCGTTGCCACCATTGGCGCGGGAGCCACCGTTGCCCCGGGAGCCACCGTTGCCGCGGGAACCGCCGCCCGAACCGCCACGACGGTTGCCACCGCCGCGACGACCGGCCGACTGCTGCTGCGCGGGGGTCGGCGGTGCCGGCTCGACATGGTCGGCACGCGGGCCGACCAGCTTGTCCACGGACTCCGACGAAGCGGTGACGGGCTGCGGCGTGACGTTGATCTTGGCGTTGCGCAGCAGCTTGCGCAGGTCGCCACGCTGCTCGGGCAGGCACACGGTGACAACGTCACCGGTCTCGCCAGCGCGCGCGGTGCGGCCCGAGCGGTGCAGGTAGGCCTTGTGCTCGGCAGGCGGATCGACGTGGACGACCAGCTCGACGCCGTCGACGTGAACACCGCGCGCCGCGACGTCGGTGGCCACCAGCACGCGCGCACCGTCGCCCCCGAAGGCGGCGAGGTTGCGGTCGCGCTGAGCCTGGCTGAGATTGCCGTGCAGGTCGACGGCGGGGATGCCCTCCGCGGTGAGCTTGCGGGCCAGCTTCTTGGCCTGGTGCTTGGTGCGGGTGAACAGGATGCGGCGACCGGTACCCGAGGCCAGCTCGCGCACCAGCTCGTGCTTGTCGGTGGCGTTAGCGGCCTCGAAGACGTGATGGGTCATCTGGGCGACCGGCGAGTTCGCCTCGTCGACGGAGTGGGTCTTGGGCTCGTGCAGGAACTTGCGGACGAGCTTGTCGACGCCGTTGTCGAGGGTGGCCGAGAACAGCAGGCGCTGACCGTCGTTGGGCGTCGCCGCGAGGATGCGGGTGACGACCGGCAGGAATCCGAGGTCGGCCATGTGGTCGGCCTCGTCGAGGACGGTGATCTCGACGTCGTCGAGTTTCACGATGCCCTGCTTCATCAGGTCGTCGAGTCGCCCCGGGCAGGCGACGACGATGTCGACGCCGCGGCGGAACGCCTGCTCCTGCCGAGTCTGCTTGACGCCGCCGAACACCGTGGTGACCGACATGCCCACGGCTTCGGCGAGCGGGGTGACGGTGTCGGCTATCTGCGTCGCAAGCTCGCGCGTCGGCGCGAGGACGAGACCGGTCGGACGTCCGGGACGGGTGGTCACGCCGATTTCCTTCAACCCCGCGACGAGTGGGATGGCGAAGGCCAGTGTCTTGCCCGAGCCGGTCTTGCCACGACCGAGGACGTCGTCGCCGGCGAGGGTATCGGCCAGTGTCGCGGCCTGGATCGGGAAGGGTTCGGTCTTGCCCTGGGCGGCGAGCGCTTTGACAAGCGCTTCGGGCACGCCGAGGGAAGCAAAGGTGGTGGTCATTTTTCTACAGCGCCTTTCCGGCATGGTCGATCCACGGCGCTACGACGGGCACGCCCGTGTGCTGCGCATTGTCAGTGCGGATCGCAGATGGCGAAGACGCCCGGTCGGGCGCATTCGTTCGCCGTTGTGAAGTCAACCGGCCGCAAGGAGAATGGCCGGGAAGAAGCGTTCTAACGACGCATGACAGTGCGCGGACGCCTGTCAGTTGTCTCAACCCTACCCCGCGAGGCCTCATTCCCCCGATTCGGCGACGGCGAGATTGGTCACAGGGGCTTGAGCTGATCAGCCTGGCGTTTGCACCGGTTTCCGGGCAAAACACCAGGCTGATCGCGGTGAATGTCGCCTCACAGCTGACACCTAGGCTCTCCATAGGTTCACCCCACCGTGACAGTCGATACTGGTGACCGTGGCAGCCACAACCCCCCAACGTGTATCCCTGACCCGCGCCGACGGCTCTCCGATTGCAGCGCTCGTCGTCGACGACGAGGCCGTCCTGGCCGAGATGGTGTCGATGGCACTGCGGTACGAGGGCTGGTCGGTGACGACCGCCGGCGATGGTGCCGCGGCGCTGGCCGCCGCCCGTGCCCAGCGCCCCGACGTCGTCGTCCTCGACGTGATGCTGCCCGATATGAGCGGGCTCGACGTCCTACTCAAGCTGCGTGCGCTGCACCCGTCGCTGCCGGTGCTCATGCTGACCGCGAAGGATGCCGTCGAGGACCGCATCGCGGGCCTCGCGGCCGGCGGGGACGACTATGTCACCAAGCCGTTCAGCATCGAGGAGGTTGTGCTGCGGTTGCGGGCGCTGCTGCGCCGCGCCGGAATCACCGTCGACGACGCGGACTCGCAGATCGTCGTCGGTGACCTCGTGCTCGACGAGGACAGCCGAGAGGTAAGCCGCGACGGCGAGACGATCCTGTTGACCTCCACCGAGTTCGAGCTACTCCGATTCCTCATGCACAACCCGCGGCGTGTCCTGTCCAAAGCGCAGATCCTGGATCGCGTGTGGGACTACGACTTCGGTGGGCGCTCCAACATCGTCGAGCTGTACATCTCGTACCTGCGCAAGAAGATCGACAGCGGCCGCGAGCCGATGATCCACACGATGCGCGGCGCCGGCTATGTCCTCAAACCGGCCCGCTGACGCGATGGTGAGCGCACCCCCGCAGTCGTCACCCCCGGCGAGACGGCGCTGGTCCCCCGCGCGCTGGTCGTTGCGCACGCGGCTGCTCGTCGGACAGGTGGTGCTGCTCGCCCTGGTGTGCCTGGCGATCGGCGCGGTCACCGAGTTCGCCTTGCGCAATTACCTGATCGGCCAGGTTGACGAGGAGTTGCGCGAGGTGTCGCACCGCTCGACGATGATGACGGCCAACCCACGACCGCCCCACCCGCCGGGTCTCGGGCCCGGACACCAGCGCCGCTGGACCCGCCAGCAGGAAGGCCCGGGTCCGGAATTCCTCGACTCCCCCGGTCAGCCGGCCGGTCTGCTCGCAGTGGTGCGCCGCGCCGGTGGCGCCGTCTCCGCAGGCGCCCTCGGTTCCGACGGCAGCCGCAGTTCGCTGTCGGCCGCCGACGTCGAGAAGCTGTTGGCGATCGGGCCTGGACGGGCACCGGTCTCGACGACGATCGACGGCGACGGATATCGCGCGGTCGCGTCGGTCACCCCCATGGGCGACACCGTGGTCACGGCGCTGCCGACGGCCGACGTCGACGACACCATGTGGACGGTTCTGGCGATCATGACCGCCGTCGCGCTGGCCGCGCTGCTCGCCGCGACGACGCTCAGCGCGCTCATCACCCGACAGGCGCTCGCACCACTGACGCGTGTGGCCGCTGCCGCGCGACGGGTGGCCGGGTTACCACTGGACCGCGGGGAGGTCGAGCTGCCGGTCCGCGTCCCCGAGTCGAATGCCGACCCGAATACCGAAGTCGGGCAGTTGGGCTCGGCGGTGAACCGAATGCTCGACCACATCGGGGCTGCCCTCACGGCGCGGCAGGAGAGCGAGACACGTGCGCGGCATTTCGTCGCCGACGCCAGCCACGAGCTGCGCACGCCGCTCGCCGCGATCCGCGGGTACGCCGAATTGGCCCGCCGCCATTCCAACGACGTGCCCGACGAGGTCGCCCACGCCATGGGCCGGGTGCAGTCAGAGGCCGATCGCATGACCAGCCTCGTCGGCGATCTGCTGCTCTTGGCGCGGCTGGACTCCGGGCGTCCACTCGAACAGGAGCCGGTCGACCTGTCCGCCCTGGCCGTCGACGCGGTCAGCGACGCCCACGTCGCCGGCCCCGAGCACGATTGGCGTCTGCGCGTCGGCGACGAGCCAGTGGTCGTGATCGGTGATGGCGCACGCTTGCACCAGGTGTTGGTGAACCTGCTCGCGAACGCCCGCACGCACACGCCACCCGGAACGACGATCACCGTCGACGTCGAGGCAGTCGGCACCACCGCCGTGCTGCGCGTCGCCGACGACGGCCCCGGCATCGACCCAGATCTGCAAGGCGAGGTGTTCACACGATTCGTGCGCGGAGACACGTCGCGCTCGCGCAAGGCCGGCAGCACCGGGCTGGGGCTCTCTATCGTCGACGCCGTGGTGAAGGCCCACGGGGGCACCATCATCGTGCGCAGCGAACCGGGGGACACCGTGTTCACCGTGCGTCTGCCGCTCACGGATTAGCCGCCTGTACGGGTGAGACGGGCGCACCCGACGTGTCGAAAACACTGAGCACCAATAAGATCGGCCCCGCCAATGGCGGGGCCGATCCAGGGGTGTGAAGCGCGGGGTCTAGCGACGGTGATCGCGGGGCGGCGGCGGACGGTGCCCCTGCTGCGGGAGCGGGTTGGGGAACCGCCGCTTGTTGTTGTGGCGGCGACGCCATTCCTCGTCGCGACGGTTCACGTGATAGTGGCGCATGTGCGGCCTCCTGGTTGTTCTCGGATACAGGCGGTTTCAACCTGCTGTCTTCGACGTTAGGAAGCCCGGATTGGTGCCAGTCCTGTCCGAGCTATGAGTCGCCTATGTGTCCGCAGGCGGGTGTCCGAGCAGTCCGACGATAAGGACGTCGTCGACGCTCTGCGATGCGCCGCCTACACTGGGGACCTGCGAATTGTCCGATTACCTCGCGTCACGGAGGCACCCATGAAGACGATCACCAGCGCCGCCATCGTCGGCGCGCTGTGCGTGGGCGGCCTTGTCGCCCCCGCCGCCACGGACGCCTACCCGGGTGGCCCCAACAGCCGTTATGGCCCCAACTACGGGCCCAAGTACGGCAGTCCCAACACCCCCAAGTACCGCAACGGTCCAGAGTTCCCTGAGACCCGCGACGCCGGTACTTTCAGCACCCCGTCGGATTGCCAGCGGGCCGGAGACAAGCTCGTTTCGAATCGAACGGCGCGGTCCTACAACTGCACATTGGGCCCCAATGCCACCTACAAACTGCGGATCAACCCGAAGTTCTGACTCGGCAGCCGCCAACGCACAAGGCCGACGCTGGTGACCACATGGTGGTCGCAAACGTCGGCCATGAGTGAAAAATCTGTGGAGCTAGGGAGAATCGAACTTCGGAACCCACCTGCAGAAATGCGGCCTGACCTGCAGTGAGTGCCCTCACTCGACTTCTCGTCAATCGTCGGTGTCCTGGGAAAACGGGGTGGCGTGTTGCCTGAGGCAACGATACCGCGCAAAGAAAGAGGCCCCCGACCGTCTGCCAGAATCAGGCAGTCGGGGGCTTCGGCGGATGCCCGCTACAGGTATTCGCGCAGCTCCTCGGGCACCTCGGGGCGGGGGTGCTCGGGGGCGATGTCGGCGAGTTCGCCGGCCAGCCGCCGGATGTAGCCGATGGCGGCCCAGAAGCGGCGCTTCTGGTCGGTCAGCTGCGCCTCCAGGTCGGCGACGGTGCGTGTGAGCGTGTCTAGCTGGGCCTCCTGGGCCTATCGAGGGGGGGTGTCGGGGTGTATCCGCCACCGCCGGGGTGGAGGAAGAATTTCGGGTATAGAAAAACCCCGCAACCAGTGGCTACGGGGTTCTCGTCAGTGGAACGGGGTGGTCAGCTGGCCCTTCGGGCCGATGCGGCAGCTTCGGACTTCAAGGTGGCATCGAGTTCTTCACCCTCGCGGGTGTGTCGACGGTCCAGTTCAGTGAGCATTGACCGATAGTCGACGCGATCCTGATCGGTAAATCCCTCGTGCGCATCCCGACCTTCAAGAACAGCATTGGGGTCCAGGTAAGGCCGATCGCGATAGAAGTCCCGGATCGCGGCTTGGCTCGCCAGATCCCTGCGACGCAGGAAGTCACGCACTCTTGGGTCGAGAGAGCCATCCATGTCAGCTCACCTCCTCACAAGCGCTTGATGCCGTACCAACTCGCGCCCAGCATAACTCGCTTACCGAGGTCCGGCGAGTCATCCGACTCCATTTCCGCAATCAGGTTCGGGTCGGGGAGCAAATAGATCGGCCGAATGCGTCCATCGTCGTCTATCAGTCGCCGCTCCATCGCATCGAGTGCGCGTCGGTCTAAGTCGGTCGTCGACTTGTCGGCTCGAACTGTGCGTAGTCGATTCACCACGCTCTGAATCGAGGTCCCCAATCCACGTTCGTCCCACTGGAATCCCTGCTTTGCCCAGACGTATCCACCGGCCTCATCGGAGGCGAACACTTGCAGGTAGCTCACGCCGCTGCGCCGGTAGTAGTCCTCCAACGTGCGCGTCACCGCGGTGGCGAATCCGAAATCCTGATCAGATCCAGGGAGAAACATCCCAACGTTCTCGACGTACAGGTCCCCGTCTGCGTCGCGCGACACGGTTCGCACAATGGATCCGGCCGAATCATCGTCGGGGTACTCGACGCCAGCACGCTTGATCGTCCCTTCGAGTCGGACCTTAAGCTCGCTGTCGACGCTGCCCTTAATCCGGACGACGAAGTCCGTCAACTCCCCATCTTTAGTGCCCGTGATGACCCCGGTGAGATCTTCCCCGAGCTGCTTTGCCTTCTTGGTGCCGCGCACCCTCGCGGAGTCGACGACATCGCCCAGGTCCTCAGCGAACCGTGTATCGACGGCGCGGCGGGAGATCGCCGTCATACGGTAGCTCTCGCGTTCCTCGTCGCCGGGATCACCGAATGTGGTTCCTCCCGGACCGTTCGGATCGTTCGGATCTTGCGGTCCGCCAGGCGACGATGCCGCACTGGCGATACGCGTGGGGTACGCAACCGCCGCATGCCCGGCCGAACTCTCCGGAATTTCCGGAGAGTTGCCCCCGGTGTCGGGATCTGTTCCGTCGTCGTCGCGCGCCGACCTGTTCTCCTCGCGCAAGCGCTCCAGAAGTTCTTGATGGGTCCAGCCCTCGCGCTCGGCGCGGTCGAGCTGGCGGCGCAACGCGAGTTCGGCGGCATGACCGCTGTAGCCACGCGTGGCCTCGGTCCACAGGTCTTCGTAGAGCTCGTGCGCTTCGCGGCCGTCCCAGTCCTCGCCCTCACGGACCAGCACGGCACGGCAATCGCAATGGTCGTGGAACGTCTTGCCCGCACGCACGCCCTTGCCGGCGATGATCGCCGACTTCTCGGACTTGTACGCCGGGCCGCGGGAGGCCAGCATCACGCATCGTGAGCAGTTCTCCGCACCCGAGAGCACCCGCGCCCAGCCGATCTTCTTACCGTGGCGCTCGGCGGTGTCGATGACCGCTTCGCGCCCCGCAGCATCGGCGTGACGGGCCAGTCGTGCGCCGATCTGCCCCGCGGTGGTGACGGTGGCCCGCGACTTGCCGCGCGACACCTGATCGGGTGCGCTCACCGTCACATGACTGCGCCGACTGCGCTGGCGGCGCGCGGTGTTCTCCTGGTCGAGGTCGGCCAGGGCGGTTTCGATGGCCTGCGGGCTGTACGGGCGCAAGGGTGCCGGTTCGACGCCGGGCGCGGTGTGGGCCACGCTCTGCACCGCCAGCACATAGGATTGCCGGCGCGCTTTCTCTATGGCCGGGTATGCCGCTCGGGCGAACCGGGCCCGTTGATCGTCGGTCGTCGGCCTGCCCAACTGGCGCACCAGCTTGGCGGCCAGTGCCACCATCGTCTTGGTGATCGCGCCCTGGCGGTACAGGTACTCCGCGGTCGAGAGTTGTCTAACCTGCTGCGTCGTCGGTGTCGTCATCGCTCACCGGGCCGCTCGGCTCCTCCGGTACCCCGGGCGGTGGCTCGTACAGTGTGGTCAGCGGATCGGCTTCACGCCGCGCAGCCACGGCACGGTTCACCGTCTCGCGGGTCCAGCCGGGAATGAACTCCCACAAGAACTCATCGGGCACCCCGAGCATCTGCCCCAGCTTGCCCAGCGCATCTACCGTCGCCGCATACGAGCGGGCCGACGCGTCGCGCCACTTCACCTCCGACGCGAAATCCGCGGCGGCGGTGGTGTCGCCGTCGATGTAGGCAGCCAGCCGGAAGGCCTGTTCGTGGGACTCGCCGAACGACGTGGTGATCTCGTCGGACTTGCGTTCCTTGGCCGACTCCAACGCCGCCAGCGTGGTGTCGGAGATGTTGGAAACCTTCGTCAACCCCAGCGCGTGCGGCGGCAGTTGGCCGATGGCGGACATATATCGAGCAGCCCGGAGTCCTTCGACTCGATATAGCGGGTCAGGTCGGTCTCGTTGAGCTCGCCGACCTTCACGTCGGTGTCGGCGAAGGTCCACACGTTGTTGACCTTCATCCGCATCGCTTCGTCTTCGTTCTTGGCGGTCCATCCGATGATGTAGCGCTGTTTGAACGCGGCGAAGTATTGGGCGACCAGCATCCCGAACGTGGTCTCGTTGATGCGCGACTGGATCGCCAACAGCGGCTCGATGATGCCGAGCTGCTCCTCGCCGTCGAGCAGCACCCGATCGCGGTAGCGCACGATCGGACACACCCCGATGCCGTGGTGGCGCGACTCGATGTATTGGAAGTTCTCCGCCCGCAGATAGCTCGGGTCGGTCCAGCCCAGTGTCGAGTGCGGTTGGGACTTCACACCGATGAAGTGCACATCCGACTCGTCGTAGAGCCGGATCATGTTGCCGTTGACCTCCAGCGCGTGCAGCGGCCAGTCGTCGTCGATCGGCCCGCCGTGCTTGGGATCCCACACCATGCGCTCGCCGTACACCGCGGTCATCTGCCGCGGCGACGACGGCTGCCAGAACACATCGGCCTCAGCAGCCTCCTGGCCCGGGGTGAGCGCCGGCAGCACCGTCGCATAGGCGACGCCGTAGTGCAGCGCCGAGCGGTGCAGCCCGGTCTGGCGCGCATCCATCTGGTTGCGCTGCCACCACTTCCACGGCCCCGCCGCCGACCCGTCACTGGCCAGGTAGTTGTCGACCTTCATCACCTGGGAGAACGTGTCGAGCACCAACGGCAGGAAGTTCGTCTCCGAACGGGCGGCCATCCGCTTGAGCGCCGGTTTCGCATCCGACTCCACCGGCACCGAGCACACCGACTGCTGTATTGGGATACCGCCCTCGGTGCCGGAGAACGGCACCGTCGGTGACAACGCCGAGTTGAGCAGGTCCAGTCGTCGCGCCTCATAGACATGGCTCCATGTTCAACCCGTGGCGTCATCTTGGCGAGCACCTCCCCCACGTCGACATCATCTGGACGCGGCTGCCCGGTGATCTGCGCGGCCTGACCGATGGGCGGGTGATCTGGATGGATCCGCGGCTGACGCAGGTGCAGCGGCGCTGCACGATCGCGCACGAGGCGGTGCACTGTGAGCGCGGGGTGCCCGCCGATGCGCGGGAGGAACGCGCGGTGGAGGTGATCGCGGCGCGGCGCCTGGTGGCACTGGATGCGCTGGTGGATGCGTTGGTGTGGTCGCGTCATACCTGCGAGGTAGCGTCGGAGCTGTGGGTCGATGTGCCGGTGCTGGTGGCGTTGGTGCGGTCGCTGTCGGGGCGGGAGCGGGCCTGGATCGACGAGCAGTTACACGAGCGGGGCGTGCACCAGTGACGACTACCGAGGATTCTGCCGAGCACCACGACGGCCTGTCCGAGGTTGAGGAGGCGATGCTCGAGTTCGCCGGCCGTTTCTACCGTCAGCCCGGCCGTCAGGCTGATGCGATCCGCGACGAGTTCGGCGTGAGCGTCACCCGCTTCTGGCAGCTGGTCAACCAGCTCGTCGACACCCAGGCGGCGTTGGCGCACGATCCGGTGCTGGTGCACCGGCTGCAGCGGATCCGCGCCCAGCGCGACACCGGCCGTGCGGCGCGGGCGCGCCTGCCGTTCTAGCCGAGGATCTTTCCGATCGCGGCGGCCGCCTCGGCGCCGGAGGTGCGGTCGATGTGGCCGTAGGTGTTCGCGGTCGTGGTGATGTCTTCGTGGCCCAGGTGGCGTGATACGACGACCAGTGGGATGCCGGCGCCGATCATCCACGATGCGCAGGTGTGGCGCAGGTCGTGCACGCGGGGGCGTTTGCCGTGGCCGTGGGCGTCCAGGAGGACTTTGCGGGCGTCGCGCCAGGCGTAGTTGTAGAACGACTGGGTGGTGACGGGGTTGCCGGCGTGGTTGGTGAACAGGAACTCGCCGTCGTCGTGGCGGGTTGCGATCTCCAACGCCTGGGCGGGCAGGTTGATGGTGCGCACGGATCGCCGCGACTTCGGTGGGCCGAGTTCGCGGTTGTAGGCGCCGGTGTGTTTCCAGGCCTTGGTGATGCGCGCGGTCGCGGCGTCGAGGTCGACGTCCCCGGGTGTGAGGGCTGTGGCCTCTCCGAACCGCATACCCGTCGAGACGAGCCACAGCGCGAGGTCGGCGAGCATCGGCTGGTTGATCGCGGTGTGGACCGCGGCGAACTCGTCGCGTGTGAGGAACACCATCTCCTGTGGGACGGTGCGGGGCAGGCGGCGGTTCTCGCACGGGTTGCGGTCGATCTTGCCCGCGCGTACGGCTGCCTTAAGTGCGCCGGAGAGGAAGGCGTGTTTGATCTGGATCGTCTTGCCCGACAGCTTGCGTTCTTCCATGCCGGCGACCCAGCGGCCGACGGTGGTTTCGGTGATCGCGGCCAGGGGCATGGTGCCGATGTCGGTGAAGTCGTTGGCGATGAACCGCTCGTAGCGGTAGCGGGTGCCTGATCGGATGCCGGTCAGGGACGCGACGTGGGCGGTGAGCCATTCGGTGAGGGTGACGTCGCGGTCGCGTGCGTCGATGACGTCGATGATGCGCAGCGCCTCGTCGGGGCCGTGGTGTTCGACGTCGCCACGGAATGCTTCGGCCGAGGCGGGGTCGGTGAAGGTCAGGGAGCGTTGTCGGCCCTGGTGGCGCCACAGTACGCGGTAGGTGGTGGAGCCGTCGGTGAGGGTTCTGGCCTGGATGGATGCCATGTCGGTTGCCTTCGCGGGAGTTTTGTGTTTCCCGTTCTACCTGCGAGGACTGACACCCCTTGTTGCCTCGGAGTGTTGCCTCGCGGCCGACTATCGCGATTTTGTCCCTCTGACCTGCATGTTCTGGTGGAGCTAGGGAGAATCGAACTCCCGACCTACTCGATGCGAACGAGTCGCGCTACCAACTGCGCCATAGCCCCGGGTGACCGTCGCCGATCGACCGCCCGCAACTTTATCACCTCGCCCGTACGGGTCGCGAAACGCCCGATGACCACTAGGATTTGGGCGTGGCTGAACTCACTGACGACCAAATCACCGAAGCACTCGACGCGCTGATCGCGGCGCTCAACCCGATCATCGACGCGCTCTCGAAGAGCGACGTGACGGGCCTGCGGCGGAAAACATTCGACGACACACCCGTCGGCGACGGCATTTTCAACCGCGTCAAGCACATCGCAACGCGGGCCGTCGACCTCGCCGACCTCCCTGGCACCAAGGGGTGGAGCGAGTTGTCAATGACAGAGCGGGCCCAGTGGTGGGTGAATCGCGTCGGCAGTATCAATACGATCGGCGTCGCGTTCCCCAATGTGTTCGGCGTGTGGGCACAGCGTCTGCCGGTGACGACGGTCCTCGGCTTCGTGAACCAGGCGATGGTCCTCGTCGCGGTCGCCCGCGAATACCGCGTCACCGATCGGGCACGGCAGGTGGAACTCCTCGCCAGCGTGCTCGCAGCACGTGAGGTCCACGTCGACGCGCTGGATCCGACCCCCGATGGTGTACCGCTCGAGATCAAGAAAAAGTCGGTGGTCAAGGCCACCTGGGACGTCGTTCGCACCCTGCAGGGCGGCGTCAACCAGATGGGTCGGCGCCCACAGCCGAACAAGACGCTGCGGTTGCTGTCGCAGTTGCCCGTCATCGGCGCACCGTTCAACTATGTCGGAGAACGGTTCGCTCTCAAGCGCGCGGTGAACGCCGGGCGGGCCTGGATCGTCGCCCACCCCGACGCCATCACCCGCGCGGGGAACGTCGCCGCCGCCCCTGGCGCTGCGTTGGTCGATGATTCCGCTCCGACCGCCGCAGGCACGCCGGCCACTCCGGCCACTCCGGCCAAGAAAGCCGCCGCCAAGAAGACCACAGCAGCAAGAACACCGGCCAAGAAAGCCGCCGCCAAAAAGACCGCGGCAAAGAAGACCACCGCGGCAAAAGCACCGGCCAAGAAAGCCGCCGCCGCCAAGGAGGCCACAGCAGCGAAAGCCACGGCGGCGAAAGCCACGACGGCGAAGACTCCTGCAAAGAAGACCGCAGCCAAGAAGGCACCCGCGACAAAGGCCGCACCGGCCAAGACCACCGCCACCAAAGCCACTTCCGCGACGAAGGGCACTCCGGCTAAGAAGGCCAGTCCGGCCAAGAAGGCAGCCCCCACGAAGGCCGCGGCGGCGAAACCGGCCCCGAAGACCTCAGACCCGTCGCAGGGTTAGACCGCGGCCCGGCGGTAATCGTCGTCGTTGCGCATCATGCGCGGCGGGTGGTACGTCGGCAGGTGGTCGAAGATCGGATCCCCGTCGTCGAACTCCACCACGAGCATGCCGCTGGGGCGGCGTAGCCGCGGACGTCGGGCGGGCTCCGCTTTGGCGACCGGCTGCTCGACGAACTCACGTCGGCGGCGCTCGACCTCATCGCGCCGGGACTGCTCGAGCCGAGCGAGGCGGCGTTGCCGGATCTGGCCCTCGTTCTTCACTGCGCGCCGCAGGAACACCAGGTACGCGACGAGGAGGAAGCCCGCGACACCGGCGGCGATCCACCCCGGCGTCGAGAACAGAACCCCGGAACCGATGGCCAGCAACGTGACCACGACCAGCGTCAAGAGAACGCGCTGACGCTCCTTGTACTTGAGTTCCAGTCGGACGCGGTCGACCTCGGGGTCGTACCCGCCGCGACCGGGGTGCCGCAGCATGACCTGTGTCAACTCGTTGGGATCGACATCGTCCCACGACGGCTCGACCGACTCGGCGACCTCGTCGTCGTCGTCGTCGTCGAAATCGTCGGAGACATCCTCGTCCACCTCGTTGACCTCGACGTCGTCGATCTCGGCTTCTTCCACCTCGACCTCGTCGATTTCGGCGTCCTCAGACTCGGCGACCTCGGCATCGTCAACGTCGGGCTCGGACGTCTCGGCGTCGTCCGCCTCGGCAACCTCGACCTCGACGATTTCCGCCTCAGCGGTTTCCGAGTCGTCCGACTCAACGACCTCGGCCTCAACATCGACGACCTCGTCGCCGGGCTCCCCTGCCTCGTCCGAATCTGCCTCGTCCGAAGCGGTGACCAACTCATCGACGTCGAACAGCGTCGCCGGCTCCTCCCCCGAGCGAACCTTGTCGATCTGCTCCGTCGGCGAATCGTCGGCGACGACGCGATCGATCTTCTCCGTCGGCGAATCGTCAGCCACGACGCGATCAATCTTCTCCGTCGGCGAGTTGTCGGCATCGAGGTGCTCGGTGATCTCGACGTCGATGACTTCGACTTCGGTCACCTCGACTGTCCGCTTGCCCTTCGTGCCCCGCTTGTCCTCGACAATCTCGGCGTCGACGATCGTGACGGCTCCACCATCGACCACGTCGATCACTTCCGTGATGGCGTCAGCGGTCGGATCCGTCGTCGTGATGCTGACGGCGCGGCGCATGCGTGCTGCGACGGTCCGGACGGTCGCGCGATTGCGAGCGGGCACCTTGCCCGGTGTACGGGCCGGATCAACCGGCACACTCGGCACGTCGGACTTCTCCGCCGCCTTATTCTCCGCGGTCACCACGGGCTTGGCCTCAGGCGAATCCTGCGACGAAACGTCGGACTTGGCCTTCTCCGCGGCAGCAACCTTGGCCGCCGTGGCGCGGGCATGCTTGTCCTTGGGCTTGTAGTCGGGATCGTGCGGGTGAGCGCCGCTGCCGACTCCGCGGCGCCGGCGCACCGCATCCTCGCCGCGCTTGAGAACTCGTGTCGCCGCAGCGACCGGCGTGGACTTGCGCAGGCCCGGACGGCCCTGGATGACCATCGGGATCAGGACGAACAGCCAGATCGCCACGAGGCATACCCACAGCACTGAATTCGGCATCCGACTCTCCTTCTTTCACTCTGGTCACACGTACCCAACCTCAATCTAGGTCCGTGGAGAGTGAATGCCGCGCAGACGCGCCGAGGGCCCCGGAAGTCTGCTGAATAACGGGGGTCAGAGGGTATTCCTCCCTCTGGCCCTCAACGGTCGACAGACTTCGGGGACAGTCAGTCCGACGCGGTGAACCGCGCGTCGACGGCGGCAGCGATGACGACATCGTCTGGCCGTAACTCCAACGTCGGGCCCGCCCCCATGTCGGCGCCCGCCGCCCGCATCATCATCGGCCCCACCGACTCGTTCGGCGCCGTGCCCAACATGTCCGGATCGGCGAGAGCAACCGCGACGACCGTCCCCCGGCCCACCGCGTCGGCGTAGGCCTGGGCTTTGGCGACAGCATCACCGACTGCCTCGCGACGCACGTCCACCTCGTAGCTTCGGCGGTTCTCTACCCGGACGTCCCAGGCGATGTGACCGACCGTCAGCCCGTCGCGCCCGGCCCAGTCGACGAGGAAGGCGGCCAGCGCCTCGAAGTCCAGGAACTCCGCGGTCATCGCGATCCGCGTCGTGTAGAGCACCTTGCGCGATTGCTTCCCGTCCACCCACGGCCGGTGTCCGAAGACGTGGATGTCGTTGGCGTGCCAGGTGTTCAGCGCGTCCGTCTCGTCAAGGCGGGTCAACTCCGCAACGACCTCGCTCTGCAGCGCCAGCGCCTTGGCGTGAGCGGATTCGCTGGTTGGCTCGGTGAACGACGCCGCAAGCGTCACGGTGCCCTGCTCGGGACGGTACTGCCGCTCGGCCCGCCCGCGAACCGTGATCTCCAGTGCACTCATCGGAAATGTGCCCTTCCCGCCCGGACCAGCGTCTCGCTGGCGCTACTGACCACTTCCTCGGTCGTCATCGCGAACAGGTCGTGGTCGCGCCAACGACCGTCGACGTCCATATACCGCTTCAGGAGGCCTTCGTGGCGGAACCCGACCTTCGTCAGGACGGTGCGCGACGCGGCGTTGGTCGGTTGCACCGTCGCCTCCAACCGGTGCAGGCCGACCGGACCGAAAGCATGGTCGACGCCGAGCGCGACGGCAGCCGTCGCGATCCCCTGGCCGGTCCATTCCTTGTCGACCCAGTACCCGATCCATGCGCTGCGCACAGCACCGCGCTGCAGGTTCCCGATGGTGAGTTGTCCGACGTAGGCGCCGTCGACCTCGATCACGAACGGCAGCAGAACCCCGCGCTTGGCTTCGGCCTTGAGCACCGAATACAGCCCCGGCCAGCTGCCCCGTTGATGCCGCACAACCCAATTGGCCTCACCCGTCGGCTCCCATGGCAGCAACAGTTCCTGGTTACGGATGCGCAGCCTGCTCCAGTCGGCGGCATCACGCAGCTTGATCGGCCGCAGGACCACTCCGCCGGTGGCAACGTCGAGTGGTCCGACACGCGCCGGCCAACCCGGGTGCGCGCGCGAATTCGTACCCCAGCTGAACACGGCTCCAACTGTAATCGCGGGCTACCCGCGCTGCGCGAGGAACATGACGTCGACCTCATCTCCGGGGTCGAGCTTGGCATCCTCGGAGGGGACGACGACGAGGCAGTTGGCCTCGGCGAGTTCGGCGAGCAGATGCGACGACCCGGTGGTCGACCCGCCGATCACCTGCACCATGTAGTCGCCGGTCTGCTCTTCCCGCATCAACTGTCCGCGTAGGTAGCCGGTGCGGCCCTCGACGGAGGCGATCGGCCCGATCGTGCGCGCCCGGATGACGCGGCGCAGCGGCTCCCGCTTGCCCAGGGCGATGCGGATCAGCGGCCGGACCATTACCTCGAACGTCACGAGCGCCGACACCGGGTTCGCCGGCAGCAGGAAGGTGGGCACCTCGTCGCGGCCCAACCGCCCGAAGCCCTGCACGGACCCCGGGTGCATCGCGATCCGCGAGATCTCCAAGTCGCCGAGGTCTTCGAGCGCCGCAGCGATCGCTTTCGACGATGAGCCGCCGACGGCACCGCAGAGCACCACGATCTCTGATCGGATGAGTTGGGCCTCCACGACTTCGCGCAGTTTCGCCTGGTCGCGCTCGGCGATGCCCACGCGGTTGACGTCGGCACCCGCATCGCGGGCGGCGGCGGCCAGCGCATAGCTGTTCACGTCGTAGACCTGGCCGGCCCCGGGCACTCGATCGATGTCGACCAGCTCGGATCCGACGGCGATCACCGACAACCGGGGACGGGGGTGCACCAACACCCGCGACCGCCCGACCGCGGCGAGCAGACCGACCTGCGCCGGCCCGATGATCTCGCTGGCGCGCACCGCCACGTCGCCGGGTTGCACGTCGTCACCGGTGCGCCGCACGTAGGAACCGCTGTCCACGCCATGCGCGACGCGCACCTTCTTCTCGCCGCCGTCGGTCCAGCGCAGCGGCACCACCGAATCGGCGAGTGTCGGCATCGGCGCACCTGTTTCGACCCGCACGGCTTGGCGCGGCTGCAATCGGATGGGTGTGCGCGAGCCGGGCTCGACGTCGCCGACGACGGGCAGGTACACCGCGATGGGATCACCCTCGACGAGGGCGTCGAGCTCGGCCTCCCCCGCGTCGAACTCCTCGTCGGCCCCGGGTGCCACGACTCCGGCGAGCGCGACGTCCACCGCCCGAACGGCATAACCGTCGACTGCGGCCTGATCGAACCCGGGGAGGGGGCGCTCGGTGAGGACTTCCTCGGCGCACATGAGGCCCTGGGCCTCGGAGATCGCGATCTTCACCGGCCGCGGAACCACCGCCGACGCGGTGACCCGCGCCAGGTGTTCATCGACAGACCGCATCACGCCTCCTTGTTGGTGGGACCAGCGGTCCAAAACGGGCAACAGCCATTGAACAGACGTTGCTTTGGCAGACCGACTCTAACGCGACCCGCAGGCGGCGCCGGGGCGCCACGCCGGGCGAAGACAAGCCGCCTACGACACACCGGAGATCCGGCGGTCACTGCTCCAGTTCGAGACGGGCGACGAGCCAGTCGCGCAGGTCCGGGCCGTAGTCGTCGCGGTCGAGCGCAAAGTCGACGGCGGCTTTCAGGTATCCGCCGGGGTTGCCCAGGTCATGGCGCGTACCGCGGTGGACGACGACGTGGACGGGCTCTCCGTCGGCGATGAGCAGGGCGATTGCGTCGGTCAGTTGAAGCTCGCCACCTGCGCCGGGGGTGATGCGCCGCAGCGCATCGAAGATCTTGCGGTCCAAGATGTAGCGACCGGCGGCCGCGAAATTCGACGGGGCGTCGGCGGGTTGGGGCTTTTCCACCATCCCGCGGACCCGCAGCACGTCGGGGTTGGATGCGTCGGGCACCGTCTCGACGTCGAAGATCCCGTACGCCGACAACTGGTCGTCGGGAACCTCGATCGCACACAGCACCGATCCCCCGCGGCGTTCACGCACCCGGGCCATCGTCTCGAGCACGCCGCCGGGCAGCACGAGGTCGTCGGGCAAGAGCACCGCCACGGCGTCCTCGTCGTCGGCGAGGTAGTCCTCCACGCACCCGATCGCGTGGCCGAGGCCCAGCGGCTTCTCCTGGACGACCGACGCGACCTCGAGCAGGTTGGGGGCCTTGCGCACTTTGGCGAGCATCGCCGCCTTGCCGCGCTTGGCGAGCGTGTTCTCGAGCACCAGGTCTTCGACGAAGTGCGCGACGACGCCGTCCTTGCCCGGCGAAGTGATGATCAACAGCCGGTGCGCTCCGGCTGATTTGGCCTCCTCGGCGACCAGTTCGATGCCGGGCGTATCGACGACGGGAAGCAGTTCCTTGGGCACCGTCTTCGTCGCGGGCAGGAAGCGCGTGCCCAGCCCGGCGGCCGGCACGACCGCCGTGCGGGGGATGGGCGGAGCGGCCGCGCTGCCGGTATCCGTGGAGGTCATAGCTCTACACTGTATTCGGCGCGTCGCTGCGCCCGACAACCGCGGGAGTGGTGGATGACCAAGAACGAGCTGCGAGCCCGCCTGCGCGCCAAGCGCGAGAGCATGTCGGTTTTCGACGTCGAGAGCGCCGCGGCCAACCTCGCCGAGTGGATGTACCGCCTTCCCGTCCCGGTGCGATCAGGCGGCACCATCGGGTGCTACCTGCCGATCGGCAGCGAACCGGGGTCCGACGCGATGCTCGACGCCCTCATCGACCAAGGTTTCCGGACGATTGTGCCGGTGGTTCCCGACGGTGATCCGCAGCCGCTGCACTGGGCGGTGTACACCCCCGGTGTGGATCTGGAGGACCGGCGGTGGGGGCTGGTCGAGCCGGACTCGGAGATCCTCGGACCCCAAGCACTGGCACAGGCGTCCATCGTGTTCATCCCCGCACTCGCGTTGTCGCGCGACGGATCTCGGCTCGGACGCGGCGCCGGCTATTACGACCGCAGCCTCGGCGCATCGAGTGCCGTACGGATCGGGATCGTCTACGACGACGAGGTCCTCGACGAACTCCCCGTCGAAGCGACCGATGTCCCGATGGATTGGGCGTTGACCCCGGAAGCCGGTTTCAGGCAGTTCCGCCCGTAGCGCGGTCCGTCAGGGCGTGGCAGCAGGGGCGGCGGTCTTGGTGGACTCCTTGGTCGAGGACGCCTCCTTCGACGCCGACGACGTGCTCGAGCTACCCGAATCCGACGACCCCGAGTCGCTGGACGAGCTCGAGTCACCCGACGCGGACACCGAGCCCGAGCGGGAATCGGTGCGGTAGAAACCACTGCCCTTGAAGACGATCCCCACGCTGTTGAACAGCTTGCGCAGCCGGCCCTCGCACGCGGGGCACTCGGTCAGCGAGTCGTCGGAGAAGGACTGCACGATGTCGAACTTGTTGTCGCACTCGGTACAGGCATAGGAGTAAGTGGGCACGGTGAAAACCTCCAGTCGTCATAGATTCTAACCGACGCTGGCACTCGTTAATTCCGAGTGCCAGACGGGCCCGGGTACGGGTTATCCACAGTTCTCAGCTATCCACAGGCACCGCCCGGTTCGACGCACAGTCGCGCGGTCCTACTGCCAGCGCGCGGTAGCTTCGGCGACATGTCACCCCGCTTCCGCGGCCACGAGCTCGCACCCCGCGCACGGGACCGGTTCCGGCGCCTGCTCCGGCCCGGGTGGGCCCGATCGATGCTGGTGCGGCGCAGCGTCGCAGCGATCCTGGTACTCGCCGCGGTGACGGTGTTCTTCGCCGATCAGCGAGCCGCACCGGGCACGGCGGTGGTCGCCGCTGTTCGCGACCTGCGGCCGGGGACCCCCTTGACCGCCGCCGATGTCACAGTGATCCGGGTGCCCGCCGAGACGGTTCCCGACGGTGCGCTGCGGCTGTCCGCCGATGCACGCGGGCGGACCGTCACCGGGGCCGTCCGACGGCACGAGGTCCTCACCGATACGCGGCTTCTCGGGCCGCGGCTGCCTCGACGGCTGACGGGCCTTCCCGGGGCACGACTCGTTCCGGTACACCTCGCCGAGCGCGGCACCGCCGACCTGTTGGTGCCCGGCGACGTCGTCGACGTACTCACCAAGGGCGGCCCGACGGAACCTCCGGTGGTCGTCGCGTCGGGCGCCGTCGTGGCGCTGGGCACGACCGCGCGCGGCTCGCAACGCGGCGACGACGGGTCGCCGGTGCTGTTGGCGATGGGTTCCGCGGCGGCGCACCGGGTGGCGGCGGCCGGTTTGACGACGGCGCTGACCGTCGTGATCCATTGATCCACGGTTGGAATGTCTCAGAAAGTGCACAAATGAAGCACTATGGGGTGACAGGCCCGTTTCAACGTCCCAATACTGAATCGCTCGTTTAGTATTCGTACCGATCGTTAAACGATTGGCAATCCTGCTGCGTCGTAAACCGAGGGAGGACTCGCAGTGTTCAAAGGATTCAAGGAATTCATTCTGCGTGGGAACGTTGTTGAACTGGCGACCGCCGTCATCATCGGTGCCGCGTTCAATTCTATTGTCGAGGCGTTCACCCAGCGGGTCCTCGAACCACTGATCAACTCCATCCCCGGCGGAGACCCCGCCAAAGCCGCCGAGGGCGTAGGGTTCTGCGTCGGCGATTGCCGATTTGCCAATCCGAACAACGCCAATCCGATGGATGCGTTGAATTACATCAACCTCGGCGCGGTGATCACGGCGGCAATCAACTTCCTCATTGTTGCTTTCGTCGTGTACTTCATCATCGTCCTGCCCTACAACAAGCTGGCCGACCTCTTCACCGGCGAAAAGGCCGAAGAGGACACCGAAGTCTCCCTGCTCTCCGAGATTCGCGACCTGATGGATCCCGAAGGTGCGGCCGAGCGCGCCAAGGCCGAGAAGGAGGCCGAGGAGGCGGCGGCGAAGGAAGCCGAAACGACCCTCTTCGAGCGCGAGGGCAATCCCGCGATCATCGCACCGATCGCCGGCGGCGGCGAGCCGATGATCCGGCCCAGCGCCGGCGGCCCGCCCTCTGGCGCCATCCCCCGCCAGCGTCTCGGTGGTTGGGAGACCGGCGCACAGCCCCCCGTTCGCGGCGGGTATCCCACCGGCTCGCAGCCTCCGATCCCCGGCGGCCCTCCGACCGGCTCGCAGCCTCCGATTCCTGGCTCGCAGCCGCCGGTCGCCGGTGGCGGCTACCCGACGCCTCCGCCGGCCTACCCGGGCGGCGCCCCCACCCCGCCGCCAGCCGGCTACCATCCGCCGCCGTTCCCCGGAGCGGGACCGGAGTACCCGGGCCCGGGACCTGATTTCGACGACCACGGTCGCCACTCCCGCTAGCGCGAGCTACTCAGTACAACCACCGCGCCCGCCGTCGATTTCGACGGCGGGCGCGGTGCTGTCAGCAGTAGGTCGGCCGATCAGTTGAGGCCGATCAGCTGAGCAAGCCTGGAATCTCCAAAGAACCCCAATTGCCGGACCGCCGCTCGTCACGCCGCCGGAAATCCTCTCGCCGGCCGCGATCGCCTCGCTCGTCCCACGGTCGGTTCTCCTCGCGCGGCGGGCGGTGTCCGGGCCGGGGACGGTGCTTGTCGTGCCGGTGGTTATGGCCCCACTCGCCGTCCCCGCCCGGGCGTTCGCGATCATGATGGTGGTCGGGTCGACCGAATCGATCATCGCGGTCGTGGTCACGTCCGTTCCAGCCGCCGTTCTCCCGGTCACCGCCCCCGCGCCCGGTACCGCCACCCCGGTCTCCCCCACCCTGCTCAGCGCCACTGCCGCCACCCTGATCGGCGCCGCCACCGCCGCTCTGATTACTGCTCGTCGCACCGCCGCCTTCGGAGTCCGGCTCGGCGTGCGCGGCCGCACCGCCAACCAGAACCCCCGCTGCGATCAACGGTGCGGCGAGAAGGGTCAGATGCTTTCTGATCATCGTGCTTCCTCGTTCACTGGGTTTCCCCACTTACTTGGTCGACCGGCACGGCAGTGCGCCCGGATAGTTCGACGACCCGCGGCGCCTGCGCGGCCAACACGGGATCGTGGGTGATCAGAATCGTGGTCCGCGAACGCGCCAATCGCAGCATCGGCTCAAGGATGCGCTCGGTCGTCGCGGAGTCGAGGCCGGTCGTGGGCTCGTCGAGGATCAACACCGGGGTATCGCGCAGGAAGGCCCGCGCCAGTGCGATCCGCTGCCGCTGACCGCCGGACAGGTTCGCCCCCGCATCTTGCAGCTGTGTGTCGTACCCCTGCGGCAACTCGGCGATGAACCCGTGTGCGTCAGCGGCCTTGGCCGCGGCCACGACCTCCTCGTGGGAGGCCCCCGGACAGGAGAACCGGATGTTGTCGGCGATACTGCCGCGGTAGAGGGCGATCCGCTGTGGCAGCAGCGTGATGTGGCTGCGCACGTCCTGCAGCCGTTGGGTCGACACGTCGGTGCCGTCGATCAGGATCCGACCAGAATCCGGATCGTAGAAGCGCAGAAGCAGATGGGTCGCCGAAGTCTTCCCCGCGCCGCTGGGGCCGACCAACGCCACGAACTCTCCCGCGTCCAAGTGCAGGGAGAACCCGTCGAACACCTGCTTCCCCGTGTCGGGGTAGGCGAAATCGACGTCGGAGAAGGTCACCGGGACACCACCGGCGGTATGCACCGGCGGTGGGACCGGCGGCGGCAGCGGCGACTCCGGATCGGTGTCGGTCTCGTCGTCGGCGATCACGATCGGCTCGTCAAGGATCTGCGCCACCCGCTCGGCACTTGCCGTGGCCGTCGTGATGGACACCGCGAGACTGCCCAACGATTGGATCTGCGGATACAGCTGACCAAGGTAGCCGGTGAGTGCAATGAGCCCGCCCAGGGTGGTACGCCCGGTCGAGATCATCCAAGCGCCGATCACCAACACGCCCAACATCACGAACAGCTCGACCAGTCCGACGGCCTGGCTGTAAAGCTCGCCGGCCTTGAGCTCGGCGATACGCGCCCGCATCCACTCCAGTGACTGCGCCCGCACCCGACGCCGGTCGGCCGGCCCCTGGTTGTCGGCAGCGATGGCCAACGAATTGTCGACCCCTTCGGCCACGAGCGCGCTGATCGTCCCGTTGGCGATCCGCTCACGCCGTGACACCCGCTTCAGCACGAGGCCGAACCACCGCGACACCAACGCCAAGATCGGTGCGAGCACGAACGCGATGAGGGCGAGTTCCCACTGAGCCAGCAGCGCGGCCACCGCGTACACGATCACCGAAAGAGCGGCGAGACTCGCGGAGACGACTGCCGAGGAGACGAGGTGCTCCGTGGCCTCGACGTCACTGCTGTGACGCGCGATGAGATCGCCCGACGGGTACTTGCGACGCACGTGCGGCGCCAACTGCTGAGTCCGTTCGTACAGGTCGTCGCGCACGCGGGTGACCATTCGCTCGGCGACAACCCCGGTGGTGACCTCGCCGAAGTAGGAGGCCACGGAGCCGAGGATGGTGACGCCGATCCACGCGAGCATGGGCTGGTACAGGCGGCCCATGTCGCCGGTGACCAGGACGTTGTCGACGATGTAGGCGAACAGGGCGATAGTGACGACGGTGGACAGCAGGTCGATCAGCTGCAGCACGATGCCGGCGAACAGTCGGCCCCACAGGCCGGACATGTAGGGGCGGAAGCGACGGATCGCCGCGAGAACGTGCAGCGGGGTCGGCGGCGGCACCAGCATCGCGTCGGGCAGCGGTTGCTCGTCGTCGTGCCCTGGGGTTTCGTATTGGGGCTGCTCGTCGTAGTCGGGTTGGTCCCAACGATCGTCTTGGCGGGGTCGCCGGAAGGAAACCATGCCGTCCTTTGCGTGCGGGCGCGCGGTAGCGCCCGCGCACAGTGGCTGCTTACGACGCTAGCGGCTGCGCCGTCGACATGCAGCCTCCCCCAGCGACGTCAAGGGCAACCCACAGCGAACTGTCAGACAGTCAGTCTTGTCAGCCGATGCTGAACGGCCGGCCCCACAGGACGATCTGGGCGGCCACTTCGTCGGTCTCCACCGCAATGGTGAACCGCGCACGGGCCGAGGCATAGCCCGCGCATCCGTCGATACGGAAGCTCTCCGCGCTGTAGGCGACACCACCGCGGTTGCCGCGGAAGGTGTAGGAGTTGACGCTGTAGCCGGTGTAGCTGGTGTCCGTGCCGGAGGTGGTCTTGATGATCGGCACCCAACCGGTCTGCCCCGGTCCGAGGTGCAGGGTGGCGCCGAAGTTCTGCATATGGCCCCACTGGTTGTTCAGCGGGTCGTAACCGTTCTGGGCACCGCCCAGGTTCATCTGGCAGCCGACGACGTAGCCGCCGGAGATGCTGCCGCCTTTAGCGCCGCCCCGACGGTGGCGACGATCTTCCCGGAGACCCACGCTTCCCGGCTCGTCGGGATATTGGCGACGTTGCCCACGTATCGCACGCTCTCGTCGTAGAGACGGGCCTTCACGGTAGTGCCGTCGACGAGGCGACGGGCGACGCTGCCACCCGGAAGTGGGCGGGCATCGGCGGAGGCCGGGAGTGCGACGACGGTCGTGGTGGCCGCGATGGCGGCGGCGCAGCCGGTGAGGGCGAGACGGCGGGCGAGGATCCGCGCGCGGGAGGTGGTGGTCATCTCGTCGAAAGTCCTTCTGCGCGCGTCAGCCGAGGCTGAAGGGCGTGCCGTAGAGGGTGGTCTGGATGGCTCCGGAATTCCCGGTGACGGTACCGCCCTCGGTGCTGTAGTTGTCGGTGGCGAGGACGGTGATGAACGACCGGGCCTGGGCGTATCCACCGCAGCTTTGCACGGTCATCTCCACGCCCGAGAGTTGGAGGCTCACGACCTTCTTCTTGAAGTCCTTGTTGAGCACCTTCACCACCACGACCTGGCCGGGCTGGACCGGGAAGTTGAGGCTGCCGCCGATGATCGGCAACGGGCTGGCCGTGGTGTTCGTCGACAGCGGCAGGTAAAGACCGCCCGTGAGTCCGACGTCGATACCGCCGACGTTGACCTGGCAACCGACCTGGTAGCCGACCTGGACGTTGCCGCCGCCGCGGTTGATCCGCGCGGTGAACGTACCCGCGACCTGCGCCGACCGCGCGACCGCGTTGAACGCGCCGCTCTCCTGCGCGAAGGCGAACTCGTTGACGCGCTTGAGCGTGACGACCTGGCCGTCGATGCCGGTCGTGCGCTTATATCCGTTGGGCAGTCGTGCGGCCGTCGCTTCGCCGACACCCATACCGGCCAGCGCGACGACTGCCGCCGTCCCGACTGCCAAGATCGAAGCGCTGCGTCGCTTCCACGCCGTGCGTATCGCCGTCAAGAGATCCTCCGTGCACAACAGTCCTCTAAATTCCGATGTGACGGTACCACTGCCTGCTGATCTAGCCGTGGTGGGGAGGTCGATTGCGCTCGTACCAATCGTCGGGACTGCCCGCCACTGCACCCGGCCCACGCTCGTCACCGGTCGTATCGGGCAAGTCGTCGCCGAACACCTCGTCGAGCCGCTTGCGGCGCTGCCAACGGGCCTCGTCGGCGGGATCGGCGTCGGCGGGGGTCATCGGGTCAGAACTCGGTGATGTCTTCGATGACGTGATGAGCCAGCAGCGTGATGGTCGCCATCCCGTCACGGACCGCGGCGCGCGAGTCGGCCAGGTTGACCACCAGCGTCTGGCCGGAGATGCCTGCGAGACCGCGCGACAGCCCGGCGTCGGTGGCGCCTGCGGCCAGTCCGGAAGAGCGGACCGCCTCCTCGATGCCGGGCAGTCGGCGGTCGAGCAAGGGCTCGGTCGCCTCCGGGGTGACGTCGCGGGCGCGGACGCCGACCCCGCCGACGGAGATGACGACGTCGACGCCACCGATGACCGCGGTGTTGAGCGCGTTGCGGATCTCCACCTCGTCACCGGAGACGACAACGGTCGCGTCGACGTGAAAATCAGCTTCTTCGAGCAGCTCGCCCACCAGCGCACCAAGACCGCCGGAGTCCAGGTGGTCGTCGGCGACGACCACGACCAGCGCGCGGGCCGTCACTGTGCCGCGGGTCTCAAGGTCCGACGCGGACAACTCCCGCGCGACCGCGTCGGCGACAGTCTCGTCGCGGGTGGTTTCATCGAACGCCGAGGTGGCCATGGGACTCCTTGAGATCGGGCTCAGTTGGTAGCGAGGGTCTTGAGGGTGACGCGCGCCGTCTGGGGCTTGCCACCGGCGGTATAGGCGACGTCGACACTGTCGCCCGGTGCGAATGATCGCACCGCGGCGACCAGGTCGTCGGCGCTGGTGATCGTGCGCCCGCCGAAGGTGTGAATCACGGCGCCGTCGGGGATGTTCGCCTCCGCGGCCGCGCCCCCCGGCACGATCTTGGTGATGCGGGCCCCCGACTGCGTCGGATCGGTCGTCGACGCCGGGCCGACCGACACGCCCAGGCTGGGGTGCTGGGCCTTACCGGTCTTGCGCAGCTGGTCGGCGACGCGCATCGCCTGATCGATCGGGATCGCGAAGCCCAGTCCGATACTCCCCGAGGCCCGGGCTTCGCCGTTCTGGTCGCTCCCACCCAGGGTGGCGATGGCGGTGTTGATCCCGATCAGCGCGCCGCGGGCGTTGACCAGGGCGCCACCGGAGTTGCCCGGGTTGATCGCGGCGTCGGTCTGGATGGCGTCGATCACCGCCGTGCTGTCACCGACGCGCGACGTCGACACCGGGCGGTTGAGCGCCGAGATGATCCCCGTCGTCACCGTGCCGGCCAGGCCCAGCGGCGAGCCGATGGCGATGACGTCCTGCCCGACGGCGAGGTTTTTCGACGTGCCGATGGTGATCGGCTGCAAGGACGGCTTGTTCTTCACTTGCAGTACCGCGATGTCGGAGATCGGGTCGGCACCGCGCAGTTCGGCCTGGGCTCGCGAACCGTCCTGGAAAATCACGATGATGGACGGTGTCCCGGTGGCCCGGCGACCGCCACCGCCGGCGACGACGTGGTTGTTGGTCATGATGGTGCCGTCCGTGTCGAGGACCACACCCGACCCCTCGCCCTCTTGGTTGCCGACCCGCACCGCGATCGATACGACTGACGGCAGCACCTTGGCCGCGACCGCCTGCACGCTCCCTGCTGGCGCGGGAAGCTCCTTCTGCGGTGCCCCATCGCCCTGGCGGTCACCGCCGACCGCCGCCGGAACGGGGTCTCGGTCGACGTTGGCGCCGACGACGCCACCGATGCCACCGGAGGCCAGGGCGAGCGCCGCCACGCCGGTGATCAGTGCGGCCCGCTTGCCGAATCCCGTGCTCTTGGCTCCTGCTGCGGGCGCGCCGACCGAGGCGGGCCCGGCTTGCCCGTACGGTGCCGCGGCAGCATCGGTCTGACCGTAGGCCGTGCCGGTCTGGCCGTAGCCCGCGCCGGTCTGGCCGTACGAGGCACCGCTCTGGCCGTACTGCGCACCGCTCTGGCCGTACGGGGTCGTCGGCACCGAGCCGTAGGCGGCGGGGTACGGCGACGTAGTGGGCTGTGCCGTCGACTGGGTCGGCTCATCGGCGGCTGGGAACGGCGACGTCGGCGGGCGGTGGTACTCCGGCCGCTGTCCCGTCGTCCCACCGTCGCCATCATGGCCGCCGCCGGTCGACGACTGCCAGGGCGATTGGTCGTTTGAGGGGGGTTGCGTCACAGAGTTGCCTTACTGTCGATCGGGCACGGTCGGGTTTGGGGTTTGTTCCAGCTTACTGGCGGACGACCACCGGGGGCGGTCCGACCGGTATCGGGTGGCCGGGCAGGGCCATCGCGATAAGCGCCCCACCCTGGGGCGATTGCGCCGCTGTCACGGTGCCGCCGATGCGTTCGACGACTTGGCGCACGATGGCCAGGCCGAGCCCCGAGCCGGGCATCGAGCGCGCCGCCGCAGACCGGTAGAACCGCTCGAAAACCAGCTCGCGGTCCTCGGCCGGGATGCCCGGACCGGCGTCGGCGACGGTCAGCACAGCGACGTTCACGGCGGTCTGGCGCAGGCGCACTTCGACGTGATGCCCGCCGGGCGACCATTTCGCGGCATTGTCCAGCACGTTCAGCACGGCGCGAGACAGGCCCGCCTCCTCACCGAAGACGAACCAACTCTCCGCGTCGACGTCGAACTCGACGTCGTTGCGGCGGCGTCGGGCGCGCTCAAGGCTGCGGTCGATGATGTCGAGCATGTCGATCTCCTCATGCACGACCTCCGGCACGTCTTCGCGCGAGAGGTCCACCAGGTCGCCGACGAGCGTCGACAGCTCCTCGATCTGGGCGACGATATCGCTGCGGAGTTCGATCATGTCTGCCAGCGGCACTGTGGGCGCTCCGGGTTCGGCCGACGCGATGAGTAGTTCGACGTTGGTGCGCAACGACGTCAACGGCGTCTTGAGCTCATGGCCGGCATCAGCGACGAGGCGCGCCTGCTTGTCGCGCGAGCTCTGCAGAGCGGCGAGCATAGTGTTGAAGGATTCGGTGAGGCGGGCCAACTCGTCGTTGCCGCTGACCGGGATGGGGTCGAGGACCTCGGTCCGGGCGACTCGTTCGGCGGCGCGCGTCAACCGGGCCACCGGCCGAAGACCGGTGCGCGCCACGGTCGTTCCGGCGAGCGCGGCCAGTGCCACGCCACCACCGCCGACGACGAGCAGGACCCACGCGAGGCGTTTGAGGACGCGCTCGGTGTGCAGCAGGCTCTGCGACATGATCAGCGTGTAGCCGCGGTCCAGTTTGCGCGCCAGCACCCGCTGGTCGTCGATGGTCCGCAAGCTCTGGTTGTACTGGCCCGGCCGATTGACGCTGCGGGCGATCCTGCGCTCAGGCGCCTCGAACGGAACCGAGCCCACGAGGAACGTCTGACCGTCGGGTCGGATGAGCGCGACGGAGATATTCGTCGAGAACACCGCACCCGACACCACGCGCTGCGGGTCGCCGCGCAGCGCACCGGTGCGCGACAGCGCGGTCATCCCGTCGGCGCGGCTCTCCAACTGGCGGTCGACCTCGTTGTACATGGCCCGGTAGACGACGAAGTACGCGGCTGCGGCCATCAACGACACCGACACTGCCACGACGGTGGCCGAGAGGAGCGCGACGCGCGTGGTCAGCGACGCCGAGCGGGTGAGGGCGAACGGTTCGCGCATCTCTCGGTGCGCGACTTCCTCGCGGTGGCGCTCCGACCACCGCCGCAGATCCGACCACATACTCAGGGCGGTGTCTCCCGCAACACGTAGCCGACGCCGCGCACGGTGTGGATCAGTCGCGGCTCCCCCTCGGCCTCGGTCTTGCGACGGAGATAGCCGACGTAGACCTCCAGCGCGTTGCCCGACGTCGGGAAGTCGTAGCCCCAGACCTCTTCGAGGATGCGGCTGCGGGAAAGCACGCGGCGCGGGTTCGCCATCAGCATCTCCAGCAGGGCGAACTCGGTGCGCGTCAGGCTGATCGCCCGCTCACCGCGGGTGACGTCGCGGGTGACCGGATCCAGCCGCAGGTCCTCGAATTCCAGGGCCTCGGAATCCTCGTCCTCGGGGGTGGCGCGGCGCAGTAGTGCACGCAGTCGGGCGAGGAGTTCTTCGAGGGCGAACGGCTTGGCCAGGTAGTCGTCGGCACCGGCGTCCAAGCCGGCGACGCGCTCGGAGACCGAGTCGCGGGCGGTAAGGACCAGGATCGGCAGGTCGTCGCCGGCCGACCGGAGTCGGCGGCACACCTCCAACCCGTCCATCCGCGGCATCATGACGTCGAGCAACAGCAGGTCCGGGCGGTGCGCGACGACCTTTTCGAGGGCTTCGAGGCCGTCACCCGCGGTCTCGACGGTGTAGCCGTTGAACGTCAGCGACCGGCGCAACGATTCACGCACCGCACGGTCGTCGTCCACCACAAGAATCCGCATGAGTAATTCTTAGCGCAGGGCGCCTGAGAATTGGTGAAGGCCGGGCGAAAGGTCCCCTGCGCTCAGACGCCACTCGGGCCCCCGCCGTTTCGGCAGGGGCCCGAGTGGGTCGATCAGTGGTTACCCGGTGCTACGGGGTCGCCGGGGCGACGTAGCCGCCGGTCAGCTTGCGCCACGCGTAGGCGACGAGCAGCGCTGCCACCGGAACGGCGACCAGGAGGCCGACGCCACAGAGGATCGCGCCGACGGCGACGACGATGACCGCCAACAGCCACACCAGGATCGCCGAGCCGAAGTTCTCCTTGACCAGATTGAAGCTGGCGGACAGACCCTCGGTTGCCGACGAGTTCCGGTCCACCACCGCGACGGTGGTGAAGTACAGGAACAGAGCGGCGATCAGGCCCGGCAGCACGCACAGGGCGCTACCGATACCGACGATGATGCCGACGAGGACCGACGCGATGATCACGTTGCCGACGTTGCGCGGCTGGAAGAAGGAGCCGATGCTGACCTGCTGGCCGTCGGCGATCTGCAGGATGCCGTTCCAGTACGACGACGCGACGTAGCCGGCCACGACGAGCGTGACGATCGACCCGATGATCGAGACGATGATGCTGCCGGCGGTGTAGTTCGAGGTGAAGGCGATCGAGTTGCCGTCGCTGATCGTGGTGGTGTCACCCAGCGCACCCGCGATGAAATTGAAGATGGCGCTGATGACACCGAGGATGAGGCCGAACACGAGCGTTGCGACGATCAGGGGCGCGACGTTCTTGCCGAACTTGTTGAACGCCCAGCTGAAGCCGTCGCCGACGCTGAACGGGCCAGCGGCGCCCGGTCCGGGGTACGCCCCGGGAGGGGGAGGCGGCGGGTACGAGCCCGGCGCACCGGGCGGCGGGGGCGGGTACGCGCCCGGCGGCGGCGGAGGCGGGGGCGGCGGGTAGGCGCCCGGCTGCCCGGCGGGCGGGTATTGACCCGGGTTGATCGGTTGCTGGCCCGGATCGATGGGCGGTTGAGTCATTGAGGCGCTCCCCTAGTCGAGATGGCTACGAATGCTTGAACATGGAACAGGCGCCAAACTACCAACAACGTCCAAACTGCGCACTGATTGGCATCCAATCGTGATCAGCCTGAACGCAATCCCGGCCGCCCGGAAGCTACCCACCGGAAACTTACCGTCGAGTAAGTGACAGAATGTCCGTGGTGCGCACGACCGCGCGCAATCCCCGATCAACCTGAAGGTAGGCAAATCATGCCCTCGATCTTCATCTCCGGCGGCGCTGCCGGAATCGGCCTCGCCACCGCGGAGCGCTTCGCCCGCGAAGGATGGACCGTCGGTGTCTACGACTACGACGACAAGGCGCTCGCCGCAGTCAAGAAGGATCATCCCGAGTTCATCACCGGCCACCTCGACGTCCGCAAGGCCGACGAATGGACCAAAGCGCTGGCCGACTTCACGTCGCACACCGACGGCAAGCTCGACGTGCTCGACAACAACGCCGGCATCCTCGTTGCCGGTCGCCTGGATGCGATCTCACCCGAGGCGGTCGCCAGCCAGATCGATATCGACGTCACCGGTGTGACGCTGGGCGCGCAGGCGGCGTTCCCCTATCTCAAGGCGACGCCCGGTGCACACCTAGTAAACATCTCCTCGGCCTCGGCGATCTACGGTCAGCCCGAGATCGCGACGTACTCGGCCTCCAAGTTCTACGTCGCCGGCCTGACCGAGGCGCTGGAGCTCGAGTGGCAGAAGGACGACATCCGCGTCGTCGCGATCTGGCCGCTGTGGGCGAAGACCGCTCTGGCCGACGCCGATTCGAAGTCGGCGAAGACGCTGGGCATCCGGATCACCCCGGAGCAGATCGCCGACCGCGTGTGGGACTCGGTTCACCCGAGCAGCGCCGACAAGCTGATCCACCGCACGCACTACTCGGTGGGCATGCAGACGACGGTGCTCAACAACGCCAGCAAGGTGGTGCCGAACTTCCTCTCGCGCATTGTGAACAAGGTGATCGCGCAGGCCTGATCAGCGCATCACAGCTACGAAAGGGGCGCCCGCACAGTGAGTGCGGGCGCCCCTTTTCGATGCTGTGTTTAGCGGCGGTCGATGTCGATCAGGCCGAGCTCGGCAGCCTTCACGAGACGACGCGGAAGACGCTGCGGAACGCCGTTGATCTTAACTTCCTGCAGCGCGGGGTTCTCCGCCTTCCACTGCGAACGGCGGCTGTGGGTGTTGGCCCGCGACATGCGGCGCTTCGGTACGGCCATGGTTGTGCCCTTCTTTCACTCAAGTCCTGTGTCTGCGCCGACATCCCCGGGGCTGACCCGGTGGGCGCGCAACCCGACCAGAATACAGGCGAAGGGCCGTCGGGACCAAAACGAGCCCCCGCCGCGACGCGCTAGGCCGACCCTGCGATTCCGACGACGACCACGAAGACCAGATACACGACGATGATGGCCGTGCTGATCCCACCGAGAATCGTCCCGGCGATAGCCATTCCGCGGTTGCTGCCGCCGGAGAGCGGATCGGCGTTGGACTTGCGCCAGCTGATGATGCCCAGGATCAGTCCGACCGGTCCGGGGAGGCAGCACACGAACCCGAGAATGCCGAAGATCAGGGCGGCGATCGCCAGCGGGTCGCTCTGCGACGACTGGACCGGATAAGCCGGGTAGCCATAGGCGGCGTTGTACGGATCCGCCGTCGCGCCCGGGTATCCGGTGGGCTGGTAGGCCGGCGCCCCGTAGCCGGGTGCCTGCGTGCCATAGACCGGCGGCGGCGAACCGTAGACCGGGGGCGGTGCCGCGGAGTAATCCGGCGTGGGCGCAACGTATCCAGGCGGCGGACCCACAGGCGGTACCGGATCGGGAGCGGCCGAGGATTTGCTGAGGTTGACCGAAGTCCATTCGTCACCGGCGTTGTGCGGTTCGCTCATGCTGCGGGCTTCTCCGTTCCTGGCGGCTAGTTGAGTGCGTCTGCGGCGATGGCGACGACGAGCAGTGCTGCGATCAGAATCTGCACCACACCGACCACGATGCCGATAATCGCCATCGCCTTGCTCGCGCCGTGGGGGTTGGGATCGGCATTGACCTGCTTGAGTCCGAAGACACCGAGCAGAATCGCCGCCAACCCTGTGACGAACCCCGACACGAGGAAGCAGAAGGTGAGGAACAGTCCGACGATCCCGACGCACAGCGCTGCCACGGACAAGCCATTGGTCGATGGCTTCACGGGGTACGCCGGGTACCCGGGCGCAGCATAGGCCGAACCGTAGGCCGCCGCGTACGAGTCTTGCGGCCGGTATGCAGGGCCGGGATATCCCGCCGACTGAGCGGGATAGGCCGGGCTCGGCTGCGCCGGGTATCCCGCCGACTGTGCGGGATAGGCCGGGCTCGGCTGCGCCGGGTATCCCGCCGACTGTGCGGGATACCCCGGGCTCGGCTGCGCTGGGTATCCCGGGTTCGACTGCGCTGGCTCACCTGCACTCGCCGACTGCGGCTCCGATTGGGCCTGGGCCGTCCCGTCCTTCTGCCACTGCGCGAGGTAGCTGTCGTGCGATTGCTGCAGATAGCCCGGCTGCGGCTTCGTCAGATAGTCCGCTGCGGCCTGCTCCTGCCCGGCTGGGAATCCCTGTGCCGGGTACGCCACCCGATCGGAGTAGTACACCGCGTCGGCGGGTGGCGGCTGGTCACCCGCAGCGTCGTTGCGCGGCTCGTCGGGGTTCTCGGGGGCACTCACTGCAATCCTTATGTCGATGACTGGCGATAGCTCAAAAGCTACCGCAAACCGGGCAAGTGGTGCCGGTGAGAGTCGTCTCGGTGCCTCCGTCGCGGCCCCTATCCCAAGGCGACGGCGATCACCGTGATCACCGGAATCGACGCCAACGTGGTGACCAGTGCCGAGTCTCTGGCCAATGACCGGCCGCGCTGGTAGCGGACCGCGTAGACCAGCACGTTCTGCGCCGTGGGAAGCGCGGCGATGACCACCTGCGCGAACAAGTGGTGCCCATCGAGCCCGAACCCCCACCGCGCCACGGCGTAGGCGAGGGCGGGCATGACCAGCATCTTGAGGACGGCGACCAACGCGACGTCGCTGGAGGTACTCGCCGTCGGCGATTCGGGGGCTCTATCGTCGTCGGCCGTCGATTTCCGGCCAGCGGCCAGGGACAGCCCGAACACCACCAGGGCCAGCGGCACCGACGCCTCGCCGAGCATGCGGAACGGGTCCATGAGCGCTTGCGGCGGGTGCCATCCAAATCCGGACACGACCAATCCGGCAGCACCGCCGACGAGGATGGGATTGGTCAGCGGCGTGACGATCGCGTCACGCCACACGTTGCCCCTGCCGCCGCTCAGCGTCGACAGGTCGAGGGCGATCAGCGCCATCGGCGAATAGATGAGGATCTGGAACAACAGGAGCGGGGCGATGAACGACCGGTCGTCGAGGACGTACATCGCGATCGGGACGCCGAGGTTCACGCTGTTCACGTACGACGACGAAAGCGCACCGATCACCAGCTCCGGCACCGCGCGGTGCAGCCATAAACGGGCGACGACGACGTAGAGGAGGCCGACGACCAGCGCCGTCCCACCCGCGATGACCAGCGTCGACGAGAAGACATCGCGCAGATCCGACGTCACCAGCGCGTGGAAGAGCAATGCGGGGGTGCAGACGAAGAACACCAGCCGCGAGAGGACGTCGGTGCCGGTAGGGCCAAGGGTGCCCGAACGGCCCAGGACATAGCCGATCCCGATCACCAAGAAGATGACGGTGAATCCCGACACAACGCCTGACACTGCCGTCAGAGTAGTCCTGGGTTTTTCGGCTACCGACCTCGACGCCCTCGCAAGTAGTCGCCGACGACCGCGGCACCGAGACCGTCGACGTCGGGTGCCACGACACGGCCACCGATCCGACGCGCCACGCGGTCGATGAACATCGCCAGCCCCGGATCGTCGCCGAGACGGAAGATCGTGACCTGTGCCCCCATCCGCGCCACATGGTCGAGTTCGGCGACGGTCAGGCCGATTGTCTGCGGATGCGGCGGGTAGAAGAAGAACGGCTCACCCGACGGGTCCAGGTGTGCGGTGGGCTCACCGTCGGTGACGATCAGCACCACCGGCGTCGCATGCGGGAACCGACGCAGGTGCCGCTGTGCGAGTAGCAGCGCATGGTGCAGGTTGGTGCCCTGCTCCATCCGTGGCGACAACCCGGCAAGTTCCCCGACGTCAATGGTCCGCGCCTCCCGCCCGAACGCGATCACGGCCAGCTCGTCGGTGCGGAACCGCGTGGAGATCAGGTGGTTCAGGGCGATCGCGGTCCGCTTCATCGGCGTCCAGCGCCCCTCCATTTCCATGGAGAACGACGTATCGACGAGGAGTACGACCGCCGCTTGGCTGCGCGCCTCGGTCTCGGTGATCTCCACGTCGCCGACGTCGATCGCCACGCCGCTCCCCGGCACGAACCCGCCGGCTCCCGCTTCTCGCAGCACCGCGTTGGTGATCGTGCGGGACACGTCCCACGGCTCGGTATCGCCGAACGCCCACTCCCGGGTCGCCCCGGTCGGCTCGCCGAGCCTTCCCGACAGCCGCGTCGACCGTTCGCCGCGGCCGGTGAGGCGTTCGGCGATGTCGGCCAACACCGATTGCCCCAGCTGGCGCATCGCCTTGGGGCTCAAGCGCAGCTCACCGTCGGCGCCGCGTTCGAAGTAGCCCTGATCCCGCAGGGCCTTTTCCAGCTCCGCCAGGGTGCGGGCGTCGACGGCGGCATCGTCGCCCAACTGTCGCGCCAGCGCCTCCAGGTCGATGTCGGCGAGATCGGCACCGGCGTATTGCTGGCTCATCGCCTCACTGAGCTGGTCGAGTTCGGCGAGGTCGGCCATCGCCGCGGCGGCCTCCCCCAGACCCATCGGCTGATCGCCGGAGAACCCCTGCGAGCCGTTCCAGTCGAGATCGGGTCGGGCCAGGCGCAGCTGGTCGTCGACGCCGGCGAGCGCCGCCATCAGGTCGGGCGAACCGAACGCCTGTTGCGACAGTTGGTCCAGTTCTGCGCGCTGTTCGGGCGAGAGCGAGTTGTAGAACTGCTGCGCTGCCGCGCTGCGGCGGGCCAGCGATTCAACCAGCTCGTCGGTATTGCGCGGGTTCTCCGGGAAGAACTGGCCGTGTTTGTCCATGAACTCGGCGAATTCGTCGGTGGTGTCCTCACCGCGGTTGTGTTTGGCCAGCAACTCGTTCAGATCCGCCAGCATGTCGGTGATCGCTTGCCGGTCGTTCTCGTCGGCCCCCTCGAGGGCCTCTTTCATCCCGGCGAAGCGCTGCTCGAGCAACTCCCGCCCGAGCAGGTCGCGAATCTTCTCGAAGTCCTCGCGCGCCTGCGCGCTGCGCCACTGGTATTCACCCAGTTCGTTGACGGCGGCCGCGGTCGACGGCGGCAGGTTGCCCAGTTGCATCTCGGCGAACCGGGCGTCGTCGTCGAGGTCACGGGCCAGCTGCTTGCGTTCTTCGAGGACGGCGCGGTCGAGCAGCTCCCGGATCTCCTGGAACGTCCCGTCGAGATTGCGGTTGCGCAGCATCTCGTTGCGGCGCCGATTGATCCGCTCGCGCAGTTCGTCGAGGCCGCGCATCCCCGGCATACCGCGGCGCAACAACTCTCGGATCGCCCGGCGGGGCGACGATCCGGCCATGACGTCGGCACCGATCTCGTCGAGCGCCTCGCGCAGGTCCAACGGCGGTGCCAGGGGATCGGGCCCACCGCGGTAGCGGTCGTAGCGCGACCGGTGGAAGTTGCGCCGGTTGCGCCCGGGTTCGGCGTCGGGGGTGTGCTGCGGCATCGGCGGTTCGCTATCCGTAAACGGTCTGGCCCTCGTCGTCGGCCTCTTTGCCGATCCGACGGGCCAGGAACAGGCCTTCCAGGGCCAACTCGACGGCGGCGGCACACTCCCCGTCGGTCTGGGCGTCGAACCGTGCGGCGATCGCCTCGACGGTCTTGCCGACGGGCTCGTCGGCCGGTAGCGACCCCAGTAGGTCCGCCGCCGACACGCGGTCACCAGTCACGACCGGATGACCGTCTTCAAGCGCGACGACCAGTGGCGCGAGGTCGATCCCGCCCAGGTGTTCGCGCACGGTGTCGGCCACCGACTTGCGGAGCAGGTGCGCGAGGATCTCGAGTTCGCGCCCCTCCTCCCCCGACTCGAACTCGATCTTGCCGCGCAGCACCTCGACCACCGATTCCAGGTCGACGACCCGCGCCACAGCGGTCTCCTCACCGAGAACGGCAGCCCGGTGCAGTGCCGCTGCCGCAACTGTCTCCGCACCGGCGATCGCGAAGCGCGCTGACACGCCCGAGCGCTGGTCGATGGCCGGGTTCTCGCGGGTGTAGCGGGTGAAGCGCGCCAGGATCTCCAGAAGGTAGTCGGGCACGGTGGCCAGCAGGTCGGCCTCCTGCTCGATCACGCCGATCTCGTCGTCGAGCTCGATCGGGTAGTGGGTGCGGATCTCCGCGCCGAAGCGATCCTTGAGTGGCGTGATGATCCGGCCGCGGTTGGTGTAGTCCTCGGGGTTGGCACTGGCCAGCACCAACACATCGAGGGGAAGCCGCAACGAGTAGCCGCGGACCTGGATGTCGCGCTCCTCCATCACGTTGAGCATCGACACCTGGATGCGCTCGGCGAGGTCGGGCAGCTCGTTGATGGCGACGATTCCGCGGTGGGCGCGCGGGATGAGGCCGAAGTGGATGGTCTCCGGGTCGCCGAGGCTGCGCCCTTCTGCGACCTTCATCGGGTCGATGTCGCCGACGAGGTCGGCCACCGATGTGTCCGGTGTCGCCAGTTTCTCGCTGTAGCGCTCACTGCGATGGCGCCACTCAATCGGCAGGTCGTCGCCCAGCTCGGCGGCACGGCGCTGCGACGCCGGGGTGATCGGCTCAAACGGGTGCTCCCCCAACTCGGCGCCCGCGATCACCGGTGTCCACTCGTCGAGCAGCCCGGCGATGGTGCGCAGGATGCGGGTCTTGCCCTGGCCGCGCTCACCGAGCAACACGACGTCGTGGCCGGCGAGCAGCGAGCGCTCCAGCTGCGGGATCACCGTCGACTCCAGGCCGACGATGCCGACCCACGGGTCGTCGCCGTTGCGCAGCGCGGTCAGCAGGTTGTGCCGGATCTCGTCGCGCAGATGTCGCTGTACATGGTCGCTGGACCGCAACTCCCCGACAGTGCGCGGGGACGGAGCGGGACTGGACGTCGCAGTGTTGGCCACGGTTCCAACGTACCCGCCGACCGAGCCCCCGCAGCAACGCTTGCGTTTGCTGCGGCGTCCACGCCCGCGGTGAACGCCGTCAGTGCGCGAAGTGGCGCGCCCCGGTGAGGTAGAGGGTGACCCCGGCCTGCTCGGCGGCGGCGATGACCTCTTCGTCGCGAATCGAGCCACCCGGCTGCACGACGGCGCGCACGCCGCCGTCGATGAGTACTTGCAGGCCGTCGGCAAACGGGAAGAACGCATCCGACGCGGCGACCGAACCCCTCGCGCGGGCACCGGCGCGCTGCACGGCCAGGTGCGCGGAGTCGACGCGGTTGACCTGTCCCATCCCGACGCCCACCGATGCGCCGGCGACGGCGAGCAAAATGGCGTTGCTCTTCACCGCGCGGCAAGCCCGCCAAGCGAACTCGAGATCGGCCAATGTCGCGATGTCGGCCGCCTCCCCGGCGACGAGACGCCAATTCGACGGGTCGTCGCCATCGGCGTCAAGGACGTCGCGCTGCTGCAGCAATAGACCGCCGGAGATCGGCCTCATCTCGACGCCGGTCCGCGACGGCGGGTTCGCGACGAGGATCCGCAGATTCTTCTTCTTCGCCAGGATCTCGACAGCGCCATCGGCGTACCCGGGCGCGATGATGACCTCGGTGAAGATCTCGGCGACCTGCTCGGCCATCTCGACACTCACCTCGCGGTTGGCTGCGATGACGCCGCCGTACGCGCTGACCGAGTCGCACTCGTGGGCCTTGCGATGTGCCAGCGCGATGTCGGCACCGACGGCGATCCCACACGGGTTGGCGTGCTTGATGATCGCGACGGCCGGCTCCCCGAAGTCGTGCGCGGCGCGCCACGCAGCGTCACCGTCGGTGTAGTTGTTGAACGACATCTCCTTGCCGTGCAACTGCTGCGCCTGCGCGAGACCGGCGGCGCCATCATGGTTCGCGTACAGGGCCGCGGCCTGGTGCGGATTCTCTCCGTAGCGCAGTACGGCAGTGCGGTCCCACGTGCCGGCGGCCCAGCCGGGGAACACCGATTCAGGTTCGGGCGCGACGACCGACGTCATCCAGGACGCGACGGCCACGTCGTAGTCGGCGGTGTGGCGGAACGCCTTTGCGGCCAGCCCCTGCCTCTGCGCCAACGCGAATCCCCCACCGGCTGCTGCGGCGGCGACCTCGTCGTAGTCGGCGGGGTCGACGACGACAGCCACCGACGGATGGTTCTTGGCGGCGGCGCGCACCATCGACGGTCCGCCGATGTCGATCTGCTCGATGCACTCGTCCGGCGATGCCCCCGAGGCGACCGTCTGCGTGAACGGGTACAGGTTCACCACGACCAATTCGAAGGGCGCGACGCCGAGTTCGTCGAGCTGCGCACGGTGGTCGTCTTTGCGGAGGTCGGCAAGGATGCCGGCATGCACGCGCGGGTGCAGTGTCTTGACCCGACCCTCTAGGCATTCGGGGAACTCGGTCAACTCCGACACCTCGACGACGGGGACCCCGGCCGCCGCGATCGTCTTCGCGGTCGAGCCGGTCGACACGAGTTCGACGCCCGAGCCGTGCAGCGCGGTCGCCAACTGCGCCAGGCCGGTCTTGTCATAGACACTGATCAATGCGCGTCGGATGGGCCGTTTGGTGTCGGTCACGGGATGTGAGCCTTTCGTCCGTCGGTGACCACCCCGCGGGTGGTGAGGGCTGTGACGACGTCGGCGAGCAGTACCCGCTCGACGGATTTGATGCGTTCGTGCAAGGTTTCCTCGGTGTCGTCGGGGCTGACCGCGACTGTTTCCTGGGCCAGGATCGGGCCGGTGTCGACCCCGTCGTCGACGAGGTGCACGGTCGTCCCGGTGACCTTGACACCGTAGTCGAGTGCGTCGGTGACCGCGTGTGCGCCGGGGAAGGCCGGAAGCAGTGCCGGGTGGGAGTTGACGACTCGCCCGGCGAAGCGGTGCAGGAAGGACGGCCCGAGGATCTTCATGAACCCGGCGGTCACTACCCACTCCGGTCCCACCGCGGCGACCTGCTCGGTCAGCGCGCGGTCCCAGTCGTCGCGGTCGGCGTAGTCACCCACGCGGCACGTGATCACCGGCAGATCCCGCTGGGCGGCGAGTTCGGCGGCGCGGCAGTCCCGGTCGACACCCACGGCCACGACGTCGAATGACGAGTCCTGCTGCACGGCGACGTCGAGCAGGGCGGCGAGCAACGACCCGGCTCCCGATGCCAAGACGACGACGGGCACCGTCACCTGATCGCCTCTGCCGTCACGAGCAGGAATTCTAGTCGGCCGCCTCGTCGTCGACGAACATGAGGTCTGCGTCGTCGACGAACATGAGGTCCTCGACGTCGACGACGGGGGCGTCGTCGTCGGGACGGTAGAACACCGGGGTCGGAACGCTCTGGTGAACCTCGGCCTGCGCCTCGTCGATAGCCTCGGTCCCCTCGTCGGCGTCGCTGGGCACCTGCTCCCGGCTCGCCGCGGCGGCGGCTCGGGCCGCCTTTGCCTCGTCGCCGATGGCGTGCAAGCCGGCCACGATCGCACCGACCACCATCAGTGCGCCGAAGGCGACCAACGCGACCAGCGGTCCCTCGGCACCGGCACGCCCCAACTCCCCCACCGTCCCGCCCGCAATGACAGTTGCAACGAGCAGGGCGGCCGCGGCGGCGGCAGCACTGATCGCGACACGGCGGAGGTTGCGCATCGGGTCGTGGTGGCGCATCTGCAGTGCCGCCCAAACGGCGACGCCCAGCGGCACGACCAGGACGGCGGCCCACAGGAAACGGATGGGCGGTGGGCCGGGCAGGATCGCGAGGATCGGCAGTGCGGGCACCGCTCCGGATTGCGGATCGAAGACGTCGACGGTCGCTGCGCCCATGTGGACCGGAGTGCCGAGTAGTGCGGCGGCCCCGTCGACAGCGAGATTCGGCAGATAGAGGAGCGACACCACGACCAGCCCGAGGTAACCGTCGAATCCGTTGCCCCCGGCGATGACCGCGGAGACCGACTGCCAATTGACGATCAGCAGCAGGCAAACGGCCACGGCTCCGGCACCCACCAGCATGAGTGCGGCGAGGACGCCGGTGCGGACCCCGGCGACGAGGTCGGTGAGCCGGTCACCGGTGATGCCCGCACGCTCGCACCATTCCCGCCAGTCGCGGCGACCGATACCGGCAAGGGTGCCACCGCCGTAGATGAGGACGGTCGAGGCAAACGCCCACAGCGCGTTGGGCGGGTTGACCGGCACCACCGAACTGCCGTCGAAGACCAGCGCCAGTGCAAGGGCGGTGATCAGCAGGGGCCCGCCGGCAGCTGCAGCGACGAGGGCGCCGAGGTCGGCCGGCGTGGTGCGCAGGCGGGCCGAGGGGCCGGCGTAGCGGACGACGGCGACGAACACTGCGATCGTGGGGAGCAGGGGCAGCGCGGAGATCTCGACGCCGCCGACCGAAAGCGGCACCTGGTGCAGGCACAGCCACGCCGACCCGAGGACCGCGCCGAAGGCGCCGAATCCACTGCCCGCCAGGGCCATCGTGACCGCGACGACCAGGGCCAGCAGTGCCAGCGCCACCACGGGCACCGCGAAGGCGACGATCACCAGCTCACGAGCCGTCCCCGCAGAGGCGACGGCGTGCTCGCGCTGGGTTCGGCGCACCTGTCTCAGGCGTGCGGCGAGGGTTCCGGTCGGTCCATTCATCGCTGTTCAGCGTCGCAGCCCCGTCCGGCGAGGCGGAGCAGGCGCGCCGGGCGAGGGGAAAATCACTGTGCCCATACGAAAGCGCCCCGACCGAATCGGTCGGGGCGCCTTGCGATTACGCGGTCTGGCGACCGGCTAGTGCTGGTGCTCGCCGGTGTTGATCACCGTCGTGGAGGTGCCGTCGCCGACGGTGGCGGTGGCACCGGTGTCGACGATCTGCGTGGTCTCCGAAGCCGTGGACTCGGCGGGCACGGCGGCCTCGGGCGCCGCGACGGGTTCCGGCGCAGTCGGGTAGGCGTAGCCCTGTGCCGGGGTCGGCGCGGGAGCCGCTGCTGCCGCAGGTGCGGGAGCGGCAGCGGTGGTGGACTCGGCTGCGGTCTCCGACGACTCGTCGGCTTCGGAGCCCGGCTCGGGAGCAATCTTCACCTTGCCGAGGGTCACGATCAGCCAGAAGATCGCGACGCCCAGGGTGAGCAGGCCGAAGAAGATGCTCACCCAGATGACGGCCTTGCTGCTGCCGAACCAGGCATCGAGGATGAGGACACGCGCCAATCCGCCGGCGAAGGCGACCGCGGCCACCGCGGTGACCACCGTCGCAAGCACCTTCTCCTTGGCGAGTCCGGCCGAACCGGCGATCGCGCTGAGAACGATCAGGATGATCGCCCACTCCAGGTTGAAGGTCGAGGCGAAGAACCCGAGGACGAAAAGAATCACCGCGAGCCCGAGCGTGGTGAAGGCGAGGATCTGCGCGATGTTCGACGGCAGCCCCTGGCTCGGCGGCTTCGGCGGGGTGTACGCATGCGGCTGGCCGTAGTAGCCCTGCTGACCGTAGTAGCCCTGCTGGCCGTACGCCTGCGGGTCGTAACCCTGCTGCTGGCCATGCGCCTGCGGCTGGCCATAGCCCTGCTGACCGTAGCCCTGCTGGCCATAGCCCTGCTGGCCGTACCCCTGCTGACCGTAGGCGTGCTGCTGACCGTAGGCCTGCGGGTCATAACCCTGGTGGGCGTAGGCCTGCTGGGCGTAAGCCTGCTGGCCATAGGCCGACGGATCGTGCGGGGCGGGCTGCTGGCCGTAGCCGCTAGGTGGGTAACTCATGTGCGTACTGACTCCTCGGTTGTTTCCCCCGGCGCCATAAGAGGTTGCGGGGCGCCAGCGCTCCAGGCTAGTACATCGCCGCGACGAGCGCCGTTCGCGAGGAGCTCGGTGTCAGCAGCCGGCCCTGGTCAGCACGGCGCGGGCCTGGTTCAAGACCGGGCCGTCGATCATCTTGCCGTCGTGGGTGAACACCCCGGAGTGGTCGTCGGCCGCGGTGACTAGGGCGGTGGCCCACTCGATCTGCTCGGCGGTGGGACGGTAGGCGTCGCGGATCGTGACGACCTGCGACGGGTGGATGCACGCCGTTGCGTGGTACCCGAGCGCCACTGCGTCGAGCACCTCGTCGCGCAGGCCCTCCACGTCGTCGATGTCCAGGTGCACCGCGTCGACCGCGAATCGGTCGTTGGCGGCGGCGGCCAGTCGCACCGCCGCGCGGACGTAGCGAGGCAGATCGCGGTAGGTGCCGGCCCGCGGCTCGTCGGGACTGAACCGCGACGACGATCCGCCCAGCCCGGCCACGAGGTCCTCGGCCCCCCACATCAAACCGATGACGTTGGGTGCGGCAGCGATCTCGTTCACGTTGACCGCGCCCAGTGGGGTCTCGATCAGTGCGATCGTCTGCATCTCGGTCCGAGCGACTTCATCGGCCGTCTGCGCCTTGGCCACCATCACGACGCGGTAGGTCGTCTCGGCGATGGCGGCGAGATCGCGACGCGCCTCACCGGTCGTCGACGCGTTGATCCGGACGATCGTGCGATCAGGATCGAGCTGGTTGGCGACGAGGGCCTCCCGCGCGGCCTCGCGACGATCCGGCGCGACGGCGTCCTCGAGGTCCAGAATGACCACGTCGGCGCGCTCGGCGGCCTTGTTGTAGCGCTCCGGCCGATCAGCCGGGCAGAACAGCATCGCGGGGCCCGGCGGACTCCATCGGAAATCAGACATTCCACTCGTGGGCATGGTCTGAACGTACTCCTTTCGACTAGGGATCAGTCCGCGCCTGGCCGCAACCGCACCAGCGTGGACCGGGCGGCACGCGCGACGACGGTGCCGTCCTGATTGCGCCCGACGTGGACCAACTCGACGACGCCCTCGCCGGGCCGTGACTTCGACTCCCGTTTACCGGTGCACTCGGTCTCCGCGTACAGGGTGTCGCCGGCGAACATCGGGGCGGGGAACGCGATCTCGGAGAAACCCAGGTTCGCGACGAGGGTGCCCTGCGTGAGTTGCGCCACCGACAGGCCGACGATGGTCGACAGGGTGAACATCGAATTGACCAGCCGCTGACCGTCGAATCCGGGCTGGGTGGCCGCGAATGCGGCGTCGAGGTGTAGCGCCTGGGTATTCATGGTCAGGGTCGTGAACAGGACGTTGTCGGCCTCGGTGACGGTCCGGCCGGGCCGGTGCTCGTAGACCGTGCCGACCTCGAACTCCTCGAACCACAGCCCGCGCTGCGTGACGCGCCGTTCGCCGGTCACGCCGGGAGACCCAACGAGCGGGCGATCAGCATGAGTTGGACCTCGGTGGTCCCCTCGCCGATCTCCAAGATCTTCGAATCCCGGTAGTGCCGGGCGACGGGGTACTCGTTCATGAACCCGTAGCCGCCGTGGATCTGCGTCGCCATCCGCGCGTTGTCCATCGCGGCCTCACTGGCCACCATCTTGGCGATGGCGGCTTCCTTCTTGAACGGCTTGCCCGCCAGCATCTTGGCGGCGGCATCGTAGTAAGCGGTCCGGGCGACGTGGGCGCGGGCCTCCATCCGCGCGATCGCGAACGACACCGACTGGTATTGCGCGATCGGCTTGCCGAACGATTGGCGCTCCTGCGCGTAGCGGACGCTCTCATCGACGCAGCCCTGCGCGGCACCGGTGGCCAGGGCTGCGATCGCAATGCGCCCCTCGTCGAGGATCGACAGGAAGTTGGCGTACCCGCGCCCACGCTCGCCGAGCAGGTTCTCCGCGGGCACGCGGGCGTCGGAGAAGCTCAGCGGATGGGTGTCCGATGCATTCCAGCCGACCTTGTTGTAGGCCGGTTCTGCGGTGAACCCGGGGGTGCCCGACGGCACGATGATCGTCGAGATCTCCTTGCGCCCGCCATCGCGCGACCCGGTGACCGCAGTGACGGTGACCAGCGAGGTGATGTCGGTACCGGAGTTGGTGATGAACTGCTTGGACCCGTTGATCACCCATTCGTCGCCGTCGGCGACCGCAGTGGTGGCCGTCGCACCGGCGTCGGAGCCGGCCCCCGGCTCGGTCAGGCCGAACCCGGCCAGCCGTTTCCCCGTGACGAGGTCGGGAAGCCACGTCTGCTTCTGCTCCTCGGTGCCGAACCGGAAGATCGGCATGGCACCCAGACCGACGCCGGCTTCGAGGGTGATCGCTACCGACTGATCGACCTTGCCGAGTTCCTCCAGCGCCAGTGCGAGCGCGAAGTAGTCGCCACCCATCCCGCCGTACTCCTCGGGGAACGGAAGCCCGAACAGGCCCATCTGCCCCATCTGGGCCACGACCTCGTACGGGAAGCTGTGCTCCTCGTCGTGTTTGAGCGACACCGGTGCCACCACGGACCGCGCGAAGTCGCGCACCGTGTGCACCAGGTCGGTGTACTCCTGCGACAGTTCCACCGCAGAGCCGCCTTTCTTATCCGTCTGTCTCGTCAGTCTCGTCGGGAGTCACGTGCGCCAGCACCTGCTGGGCGGTCACCTTCTCCCCGGCCCCCACACTGATCGTCGCGACACCGGCGACCGGCGCGCGCAGCGTGTGCTCCATCTTCATCGCTTCGACGACGACGAGTGGCTCACCGGCGGAAACTGCCTGCCCGTCGACGCCGGGCACCGCGACGACAGTGCCGGGCATCGGGCTGCGGACGTCCCCGGCGGTCTGCTCCTCGTCGGAGGAAGCCAGCGCGTGCGCGAGCCGCATGATCCACGTGCCGTCCTCGCCGCAGACCCAGCGCTGGAGTCCGACGGATTTGACGACCCACCGGGACCCGACGCCGTCACAGCGGACTGTCACCGCGCCCGTGCGGGGCTTCACGTAGGCCGCGCCCGCCCACACCGACTCACCCTCCCCGTTGACGATGGTCGCGTCGGCGTGCAGCGTGCGGGTGTCCGAGTCGGTGACCCGCGCGCTCACCGTGTACCGGTGGCCGTCGCAGTCGAGGCGGGTCACCACGGGCGACGGCGCGCCTATCCGGAAGCCGATAGCACTGCTCCACACGTCGTCGGAGGTACCGAGCGGCAGTGCGCCGAGCGCACCCGCGATCAGTGCGGCCGGTGTCGGTGACAGCGGCGCGTAGTCAGCCGCCAGCCGGTCGAGTAGTTCGGTGTCGAGGTCGCCGGAGCGCACCTGCGGTTGACGCAGAACGTATCGGCAAAAGTCGACGTTGGTGCCGACGCCGGCGAGAACGGTCTTTGCGAGCGCCTCGTCGAGCCGGTCGAGTGCGACGGTCCGGTCGGCGCCATGGCAGATGATCTTCGCGAGCATCGGGTCGTAGTCGGTGCCGATCACCGACCCGGCGTCGATGCCGGAGTCCACCCGCACCCCGGAAGTGTCCGCGGTCGCCGGCCATACCAGGGTGTTCACCGTGCCACCCGTGGGTAGGAATCCAGCCGCGGGGTCCTCGGCGTAAACCCGAGCCTCGACGGCGTGACCGTTGAGCACGATGTCGTCCTGGGTGATGCCGAGTCGTTCGCCGCGCGCCACCCGGATCTGCTGCTCGACCAGGTCGATGCCGGTGACCATCTCGGTGACCGGGTGCTCCACCTGCAGCCGTGTGTTCATCTCCATGAAGAAGAACTCGTCGGGCCGGTGGGCGGACACGATGAATTCGACGGTGCCGGCCCCGGTGTAGCCGACGCTGCGCGCCGCATCGCAGGCCGCGGTACCGATCCGCTCGCGCGTCGCCGCGTCCAGCAGTGCCGAGGGGGCTTCCTCGATGACCTTCTGGTGGCGACGCTGCAGGGAGCATTCGCGCTCGCCGAGGTGGATAACCGAGCCGTGTTCGTCGGCAAGGACCTGCACCTCGATGTGACGCGGGGTGTCGACGAAGTGCTCGAGGAACAGCGCGTCGTCGCCGAACGCACCGGCCGCCTCACGGCGCGCGGTGACAAGCGCATCGGGCAGGTCGGCGGGGTCGCCGACGCGGTGCATGCCCTTCCCGCCGCCTCCTGCGCTCGGCTTGATCAGTACAGGGAACCCGATTCCGGGGGCAGCGGCGATCAGCTCGTCGTCGGTAAGCCCGGGCCGCGACAGCCCCGGCACGACGGGTACTCCGCGCTGCGACACCGCGGCGCGCGCGGTGATCTTGTCGCCCATCGTCGCGATAGCCGACGCGGGCGGGCCGATGAACACGATCCCGGCGTCGGCCAGTGCCGCGGCGAAGTCCTGGTTCTCCGAGAGGAAGCCGTATCCCGGGTGTACTGCGTCGGCGCCCGACGCGACCGCCGCGGCAACCACCTTGTCGATGTCGAGGTAGCTCTGCGCCGCCGGTGCGGGCCCGATACGGACGGCGACGTCGGCCGCCACTACGTGCGGGGCATGCTCGTCGGCGTCGGAGTAGACCGCAATGGATCGCAAGCCCATGGCAGCCACCGTGTGAATCACGCGGCACGCGATTTCGCCGCGGTTGGCGATGAGGACGCTGTGGATCGGTTTAGTCATGTCTCACATCCGGAAGACGCCGTTGTTGACCGGTTCGAGGGGCGCATAGCGGCAGGCCTCCAGGGCCAGGCCGAGCACCGTGCGCGTGTCCGCGGGGTCGATGATGCCGTCGTCCCACAGCCGGGCCGTCGAGTAGTACGCATCGGACTGCCGCGCGAACTGCTCGTGGATCGGCGCTTTGAACGCGGCCTCCTCGTCAGCCGGCCACGTCTGGCCCGAGCGCTCGAACTGGGCCCGGCGCACGGTGGCCAGGGTGTCGGCCGCCTGGGGTCCGCCCATCACCGAGATGCGGGCGTTGGGCCAGGACCACAGGAACCGCGGCGAGTAGGCCCGGCCGCACATCGAGTAGTTGCCGGCGCCGAACGAGCCGCCGATCATCACCGTCAGTTTGGGCACGCGGGCGCAGGCGACGGCGGTGACCATCTTGGCGCCGTTCTTGGCGATGCCGCCCTCCTCGTAGGCGCGCCCGACCATGAATCCGGTGATGTTCTGCAGGAAGACCAGCGGGATCCGGCGGCGGTCGCACAGCTCGATGAAGTGCGCCCCCTTGAGTGCCGACTCGGAGAACAGGACACCGTTGTTGGCGACGAAGCCGACCGGGTGGCCGTGCACGCGGGCGAAAGCGGTGACCAGCGTCGTGCCGTAGCCGGCCTTGAACTCGGTGAACTCCGAGCCGTCGGACAGGATCTCGAGGACCTCACGCACGTCGTAGGGAATCCGCGGATCGGTCGGCACTGCGTCGTAAAGGTCGCGCTGGCTCCGCGTCGGTTCGACGGTCGGAGTGGTCTCCCACTGTGCCGACTCGCGCGGGCCGAGCGTGGCGACGATGTCGCGCAGTTTCATCAGCGCCTGCTCGTCGTTGTCGACAAGATGGTCGGTGACCCCGGAAACGGTCGAGTGCATGGTACCGCCGCCCAGGTCCTCGGCGGTGACGTCCTCGCCCGTGGCCGCTTTCACCAGGGGCGGCCCGGCCAAGAAGATGGTCCCCTGCTCGCGGACGATCACGTTCTCATCGCTCATCGCCGGCACGTAGGCGCCGCCGGCGGTCGAGGACCCGAGGACAGCGGCGAGCTGCGGGATGCCCGCCGCGCTCATCGTCGCCTGGTTGAAGAAGATGCGGCCGAAGTGGTCGCGGTCGGGGAAGACCTCGTCCTGCTGGAGCAGCATCGCGCCGCCAGAGTCGACGAGGTAGAGGCAGGGCAGCCGGTTGGCCGAGGCGATCTCCTGCGCGCGCAAGTGCTTCTTGACCGTCACCGGGTAGTAGGTGCCCCCGGAGACCGTCGCGTCGTTGGCCACGATCATGGTCTCGCGGCCGTGGATGCGCCCGATCCCGGCGACCACGCCCGCACTCGGCGCCTTGTCGTCGTACATGCCGTAAGCCGCCAGCGGCGCGATCTCCAGGAACGGTGATCCCGGGTCCAAGAGGGCGTCGATGCGGTCGCGGACGAGCAACTTGCCCCTCGACAGGTGCCGTTCCCGGGCCTTCTCGCCGCCACCGGCCGCGGCGACGGCGAGCCGTTGCCGCAGCGTTGCGACATTCTCTTCGTGCGCGACGCGGGGCGACGGCCCGCCCGACTGTTGTCCGGCCATGACACCCCTTCCCAACTCAACGAGTTTTCAGTTAGTGGTGATTAACTGAATGAGAGTTTAAGCGATGAGCCACGCACTTGTCACCCTCTTCGCAAACCGGCCGCGCCACGTGACGCGGCTCACATCGACTCGTACGCTTGGAGTAGGCCCGCAATACCCCGCGGACGCAACACGAAGGCCGGGTGATCCATGACCCTCGCTGACCGGGCACACGCCCCCTTCTCGCTCGACGACCGCTACACGCGCGACACCGGGACCGTGTACCTCACGGGTATTCAGGCCCTGGTCCGGATGATCGCCGACCGCGCGGTCCTCGATCGCCGTAGCGGCCGCCGCACCGCCTCCTTCATCTCCGGCTACGAAGGCTCGCCGCTGGCCGGCTACGACCTGGAAATCGCGAGGCGGCATTCATTGCTGGACCCGCTCGACATTGTCCACCGACCGGCCCTGAACGAGGAGATCGCGGCAACGTCGGTCATGGGCAGCCAGATCGCGGCCCGTGTCGGTGACTTGGCCGCCGACTCCACCGGGCAGCACCGCGACGGCATCGTCGGCTACTGGTACGGCAAGGCGCCCGGCCTCGACCGCGCCACCGATGCCCTACGTCATGCGAACCTGGTCGGCACCCACCCGGGCGGCGGGGCGGTGGCGCTCGTCGGTGACGACCCCGGCGCCAAGAGCTCCACCGTCCCGTGCGCGTCGGAAATGGCCCTGGCCGACCTCTACATCCCCATCCTCTACCCCGCCGACAGTGCCGACATCCTCACCTTCGGCGTGCACGCCGCCCTGATGAGCCGCACCTCCGGACTCTGGACCTCGCTCAAGATCTCCGCGCACGTTGCCGACGGCGCATCCACCGCAGTCGTCGACCCGGACATGCTCGTCCCCGACTTTGGCGGCCTGGGCACCAGCCCGCACGTTCCCAGCGGGATGATGCTGGGCGCCAACCTCATGGAGCTGGAGCAGAATCAACTGACCATCCGGCTGCCGCGGGCCAGGGAGTACGCACGGCTCAACGGCCTCAACCGGATCGTCGCGCACACCGCCGACGACCGAATCGGCATCGTCGCGGCCGGCAAGACCTACCTCGACGTGCGCGAGGCCCTGCGCCACCTCGGGATCGCCGACGCCGATCTGGGCCACCTGGGTATCCGCATCCTCAAGCTCGGCATGGTCTACCCGATGGAGACCGACATCCTCGACCGGTTCATCGACGGGCTCGACGAGGTCATCGTCGTCGAGGAGAAGCGCGACTTCATCGAGACGATGATGCGCGACATCCTCTTCCGGCGCCCCGGTGTGCCGGCAATCGTCGGCAAGACCCACGAGGACGGCTCGACGCTGTTCTCACGCTTCGGTGAGCTCGACGTCGACGCGGTGACCCGCGGCCTGGCCGACCGACTCGGACGCCACCACGGGATCGCCTCGGCGACGCGGTGGGTCGATGAGAACCGTCACCGCCACGAGCGCGTCAACCTGCCACTGGCGGTGCGCACGCCCTACTTCTGCTCCGGCTGCCCGCACAACAGCTCCACCAAGGTCGGGCCCGACACCCTTGTCGGCGCCGGGATCGGCTGTCACGCCATGGTTCTGTTGATGGGCCAACACCAGGTGGGCGATGTCACCGGCGTCACGCAGATGGGTGGCGAGGGTGCTCAGTGGATCGGGATGGCACCGTTCCTGGAGCAACGCCACTACGTGCAGAACATCGGCGACGGCACGTTCGCGCACTCCGGCTCACTGGCGTTGCGAGCCGCGGTCGCGTCCGGCGCCGACATCACCTACAAGCTCCTGTACAACGGGACCGTCGCGATGACCGGCGGCCAGGACCCGGTGGGCGGGATGACGCTGCCCCGGCTCGCCTCGCTGCTGCTCGACGAAGGGGTGGCACGCGTCGTCGTGACCACCGACGACGTCAAGCGCACCCGGGCAGTGGGCCTGCCGCGCACAGTGGACGTCCGCCATCGTGATGAGTTGCTCGACGTTCAGCGCGAGCTGGCCGCCACACCGGGCGTGACGGTCCTGGTGCACGACCAGTACTGCGCCGCCGAAAAGCGGCGCAAGCGCAAGCGCGGAGCCTTCGACACCCCGGCCCAGCGGGTCATGATCAACGAGCGCATCTGCGAGGGTTGCGGGGATTGCGGGGAGAAGTCGAATTGTCTCTCGGTGCACCCGGTGGCGACCGAGTTCGGCCGCAAGACGCAGATCGACCAGAGTTCCTGCAACTTCGACTTCTCGTGCCTGGCCGGCGACTGTCCCGCATTCGTGACGGTGGTCCCCGGTGCCGCCCGCCAACGACGGCGGGTGCACGACATCGGCGTCCACGAGGTGCCACCGCCCAGCTCCTCGTCGGCGGATTGCGCCCGCACCGTGCGCGTCACCGGCATCGGCGGCACCGGCGTCGTCACGGTGTCACAAATCCTGGCCACCGCCGCGGTCCTGGACGGGCATTGCGCGCGCACCGTCGACATGACCGGGCTGGCCCAGAAGGGCGGCGCCGTGGTCAGCGACCTGAAGATCTCCACCGGGCCGGTCGAGCAGGCGGCGAAGGTCGCCACCGGGGATTGCGACGTGTATCTGGCGTGCGACCAACTGGTCGCCACCGACCCGGCCAACCTGAAGGTGGCCTCACCGGACAAGACGGTGGCCGTTGTCTCGACGACGAGGGTGCCGACGGGCGCAATGGTCACCTCGACCCAGGTCGGTTTCCCCGCAACCGACCAGGTGCACTCGCTGATCGAGGAGAGTGTGGCGCGGGCGGTCTATTTGAACGCCGGAGCCCTTTCTGCGGAACTGTTCGACGACGAGCAGTACGCGAACATGCTGATGGTCGGCGCGGCGTATCAGACGGGAGCGCTGGGGATCACGGCCGAGTCGATCGAGCGGGCAGTCGCCCTCAACGGCGTCGCCGTCGAGGCGAACACCCAGGCGTTCCGGCGCGGGCGCCAAGCCGTCGCCGACCCGCAAGCACTGGCGCAGGCCGCCGAGGATGTCACCGTGGCGCGGCCGGAGTACGAACCGAGCGAATCGGCACGAACTGCCGTGAGCACCCTCGTCGGCCTCGGTGACGAGACCGCGGCGATCGTTGCGCATCGCTACGACGAACTGATCGCCTATCAGGGCGAGTCGTACGCGCAGGAGTACCTCGCCCACGTGGTCCGGGTGCACACCGCCGGGCTGGGCGACGACTTGACCGGCACGGTGGCTGCCAACCTGTACAAATTGATGGCCTACAAAGACGAATACGAGGTCGCACGCCTGACCGACGACGCCGGGTTCACCGCCGACGTCGAGAACGCCTTCGGCACCGATGCCCGCACCGCGGTGCGACTCCACCCGCCGGTGCTGCGGGCACTGGGGAGGCGGGAGAAGATCGCGTTCGGCGCACGATCGCGGCCGGTGCTGCGGGCACTGGCAAAGATGAAGCGCCTGCGCGGCACCGCCCTGGACCCGTTCGGCCACACCGAGGTCCGGCGCACCGAGCGCGCACTGGTGCTCGAGTATCGCGCCACCGTCGACGAACTGCTGGCCCGGTTGGGTGCGGCGCCCACGCCGGACCGGCTGGCCGCGGCGGCCGCAATCGCCGGGCTGCCCGACATGGTCCGCGGCTACGAGGGCGTCAAGATGCGCAATGTCCAGCAGTATCGGACCGAGGTCACCCGCCGACTCGCCGCGCTGGGCTGATCAACGGGCCGGTCGAGTCGACGGACCGGGCTAGTCGACGAGCCGGACGCCCAGAGCTGCTCGCGCCATGGCGGCCAGGAGAGCACGCAGCGCTGCCGCCGGGAACGGCGGCAGCATCGGCGAGGAGTTCAACAGCCCGAACATCGCGTGGACGCGGACCCGGGCCTCGTCCCGGCCGATCCGGGGCAGTTCGCCGGTGTCTGCACAGTCGAGCACGACGTCGACCCACAGCTCGACGTAGCGGCGCTGCAGCAGACGGACACGGTGATTGGCCGCCGGCGTCAACGAGGACAGGTCACGGTCCTGGACGGTGATGAGGTCGGGTTTGGTGACCAGCACATCGATGTGGAAGTCGATCAGCCGGACCAGCACTTCACCGGCGGGACCACCCGCAGCAATAGCGTCGTGCGCCCCGGCCAGCAGGCGTTCACTGATGTCGACGAGCATCTCGTCGAGCAGGGCGGACTTGGACTCGAAATGCCGGTACATGGCCGGTCCGCTGATCCCGACGGCGGCTCCGATGTCCTCCAGCCGGACGCCGGCAAAACCACTGCGCGCCATCAGGCGGGCCGCAGCCGCCAGGATCTCCGCTCGGCGTGCGGCCTTCGCCCGCCCGCGTGGTGTGGTCGGCGACCCGTCCTCACCATCCATTGATATGCAATACATCCTCGAGCGGCCGACGCGGCGCGGGGTTGAAGCCCTCTCCGGTGTAGTAGGCGACCGGCAGCAGGACACCCTGGGCGATGGTGTCGGGAATACCGAGGATCTGCGCCACCTCCTTCTCGTAGACCAGGTGCAGCGTCGTCCACGCCGAGCCGATCCCCCGAGCGCGCAGCGCGAGTTGCAGGCTCCACGCCCCCGGCAACAGCGACCCCCACAGGCCCGCCTGGTTGCCCTCCGGCAGTCCGGCCCGCCCGACGTGGATTGCGCCGATGACGAAGACGGGCACTTGGTCGAGAACCTCGGCGAGGTAGCTCGCACTCGACGCGACGCGCTGCCCGGTCTCATCCCGGTTTCCCTGGGCGGCGATATAGGGCGCGAACGACTTCCGGTACAGATCGGCGATCTGGCGCTTCTTCTCCGCGTCGTCGATCACGATCCAGTGCCAGCCCTGGCTGTTGCTGCCCGTCGGTGCCTGCAGCGCCACCTCCAGAGCCTCGCGGATGACGTCGAGCGGCACCGGGCGGTCGAGGTCGAGCCGCTTTCGCACCGAGCGCGTCGTCGTCAGGAGTTGATCGGGATCCAAGGGCAGGAGTTCAGTCATGACTCCTACTCTCCCACCGCAGACCCTGTACCCACCACACACCCCACAGATGCGGACCTGCCCCGCACCGTTTCGGTGCGGGGCAGGTCCGGTAGCGCTGGGTTGCCGGCGAGCGCGGCGTCAGGCCAGGTTCTCGAAGAGCCCCCGGGCCAGGCGAGCGGTCTCGCTCGGCGTCTTGCCGACCTTCACGCCGGCCGCCTCGAGGGCTTCCTTCTTCGCCTGGGCGGTACCCGAGCTGCCGGACACGATCGCGCCCGCGTGGCCCATGGTCTTGCCCTCCGGCGCGGTGAACCCGGCGACGTAGCCGACGACCGGCTTGGTCACGTTGGCCTGGATGTAGGCAGCCGCACGCTCCTCGGCGTCGCCGCCGATCTCGCCGATCATGACGATGAGCTTGGTCTCCGGATCCTTCTCGAACGCCTCGATGGCATCGATGTGGGTGGTGCCGATGACCGGGTCACCGCCGATGCCGATAGCGGTGGAGAAGCCCAGGTCGCGCAGCTCGTACATCATCTGGTAGGTCAGGGTGCCCGACTTGGAGACCAAGCCGATCGGCCCCTTGCCGGTGATGTTGTTGGGCGTGATGCCCACCAGCGCCTCACCGGGGGTGATGATGCCCGGGCAGTTCGGACCGATGATGCGAGTCTTCCCACCCTTGTCGACGTTGTAGGCCCACGCGTACGCGGAGTCCTGCACCGGGATGCCCTCGGTGATGACCACCAACAGCGGGATCTCCGCGTCGACAGCCTCGATGATGGCGTCCTTGGAGAAGGCCGGCGGCACGAAGGCGATCGACGTGTCTGCCCCGGTCTTCTCGATGGCCTCGGCGACGGTCGCGAAGACCGGCAGCTCGACGGCGTTACCGTCGGCGTCGACGTGGCTGACTGTCGTGCCGGCCTTGCGCGCATTGACGCCGCCGACGACGTTGGTGCCCGCCTTGAGCATCAGTGCGGTGTGCTTGGTGCCCTCACCGCCGGTGATGCCCTGGACGATGACCTTGTTGTCCTTGTTCAGAAAGATCGACATGTCTTCAAATCCTCACTTGCTCGCCAGTTCGGCAGCCTTGTCGGCGCCTTCGTCCATGGTTTCGGCGAGCGTGACCAACGGGTGGTTCGCATCGGCCAGGATCTTGCGACCCTCGTCGACCTTGTTGCCGTCGAGCCGGACGACGAGCGGCTTGCTCGCAGCCGAGCCCAGCTTGTCCAGTGCGCCGACGATGCCGTTGGCCACCGCATCACAGGCGGTGATGCCGCCGAAGACGTTCACGAAGACGCTCTTCACCTGCTCGTCGCCCAGGATGACGTCGAGACCGGCCGCCATCACGTCGGCCGAGGCGCCGCCGCCGATGTCGAGGAAGTTGGCCGGCTTCACGCCGCCGTGCAACTCGCCCGCGTAAGCGACCACGTCCAACGTCGACATGACCAGACCGGCACCGTTGCCGATGACACCGACCTCACCGTCGAGTTTGACGTAGTTGAGGTCGTTCTCCTTGGCCTTGAGCTCCAGGGGATCGGTGGCATCCTTGTCTGCGAACTCGGCGTGGTCGGGGTGCCGGAAGTCGGCGTTGCCGTCGAGCGTGACCTTGCCGTCGAGCGCCAGAATCTGGTCTGCGGGGGTGCGCACCAACGGATTGACCTCCACCAGCAGCGCATCTTCCTCGACGAAGACCTCCCAGAGCTTGGCGATGGTGATCGCGGCGGCGTCGAGGACCTCAGCCGGGAGGTGTCCCGCTTCGGCGATCTCGCGGGCCTTGGCGACGTCCACACCGGCAACCGGATCGATCGAGATCCGGGCGAGGCGGTCGGGCTTGGTCGCAGCGACCTCTTCGATCTCCATCCCGCCTTCGACCGAGCACATTGCCAGGTAGTCCCGGTTCGCGCGGTCGAGCAGGAAGGAGATGTAGTACTCCTCGGCGATATCGCTCGCCTCGGCGATGAGCAGCTTCTTGACGATGTGACCCTTGATGTCGAGTCCGAGGATGTCCTCGGCGTGCGACAGCGCGTCCTCGGGCGTAGCGGCGAACTTCACGCCGCCGGCCTTACCGCGTCCGCCAGTCTTGACCTGGGCCTTGACCATCACAGCAGAGCCGATCTTCTGGGCAATCGCGAGGGCCTCAGCAGCCGTCTCAGTCACACTCCCGGCCGTGCCAGGCACCCCGTGCTTGGCGAAAAGTTCCTTCGCCTGGTATTCGAAGAGATCCATAGGATTCACCGTTTCTTCTTTTATGGCGCCCAGCGAATGGATGTGACGCGGGCGATACATCGGACTTTAAACCCAGGCCGCCCACACGCATCGAGCGGCTCCCGCTCACAAACGCTAGAGCAGGTCAGACCCGGTTGCGGGGGGTTGGCAACATCTGTGGAGATTGTCACGCGCCGCCAACAAAACACTCCGAACATTGGACTTGAGGCCCCGACTCCGATACCTTCGTTGGGGTGCCAAGTCACGAAATGGTTACGAAGACCGACGAGATGGGCAGTTAGGCAGGATTGTGGCGCAACAACGCAACGGGGTAATCGAGCACGCAGGGCGTCGTTTTGTGGCGCCCCTCGACGCATCGGCCGTCGTCGCCGCCCGCACTCCGACCATCTCTCCGGCAGACCTCGATGACGGGTCCGACACCCTCACACTCAGCAACGTGAACTGGGCGGGAGCCATCCGCAGCGGGCGCACCCTGGATCCCAAGACCGTCACCAGCTCGGAGATCACCCAGGACATCGTGATCTCGGAGTACGAGTACCGCACCTCCTACGCCCCCATCCCGACGGCGCCCGTCACGCCCGAACCGGCCCCGTCTCTCATCGAATCCGGTGAGCTCGACGAGCTGCCCATCAAGCGCGCCGCGCGCCCCCAGGGGAAGCCGCGCAAGAACGGCAAGCACCGCATCAGTGCCCCGCCGACGACGCTGAAGGGCGGTCGAGCCGCACTTGTCGCACTCGCGGCCGGCGCCGCTGTCGCGGCTGTGGCGGCCGCGGCCTCCGTGGACAAGTCCACGACCACTGCCACCGCCGCCGACGGCACCCCCGACCTGGGTCCCGGCGTCGTCACCGGCAGCACCGACACCGACATGAGCGCCTTCCAGCGCGGACTCAACAAGGGCTCGCAGCTGGCCGCCGCCGAGCAGGCGCGGGAAAACCTCAAGCGCCGCCCGCTGTACACCTCGCCGATCCCGCTGGGCGTGTACACCTTCACCTCCGGTTTCGCGAACCGCTGGGGCTCCTTCCATGGCGGCCTTGACCTCGCCGCTCCGCTGGGCACCCCGATCCACGCCGCCACCGATGGCGTCGTCATCAACGCCGGCCCCGCGTCGGGCTACGGCAACTGGATCCAGGTGCGGGCCGAGGACGGCACCGTCACCATGTACGGCCACATGGCATCGTCGGGCGTCCTGGTCCAGAAGGGCCAGCATGTCACCGCCGGTGACGTCATCGGCTTGGTCGGCAACGAGGGCTTCTCCTTCGGCCCGCACGTGCACTTCGAGGTGTGGAAGAACGGCACCACGAAGATCGACCCCATGCCGTGGCTCGCGCAGCACGGCGTGCGGATGTCGGCCTACGTCGGCTAATCCCGACACAACAGCTACCAAAACCCACAACAGCTACCGTTGCGACGGTAGCTGTTGTCAGTTTCTGTAGCAGATCGCCTACAGTTTCTCTCCTGGCAGCCCGCCGAGGGTCATGAACGTCATGCGCCCGATGCTGCCACCAAAATCGAAGACGATGCGCTCGGTCGGACCGGCGCCCTCCTTGGCCACCGCCTTGCCCAAGCCGTACTTCGGATGGTTCATCCGGTCGCCGATGTCGTAGTGCACGGTGCTGTTGCGGCCGCGCGTCGGAGCGCCGAACGACTCACGGCCGCGCTGGCGGTCAGACCCAAAGCCCCCGCCCGAACCGAAGCCGAAGGCGCCCGAGGCGTGATGACGCGACGCCGAGCGTCGAGGCTCGGTGCGCCGCCAGTCCAGCAGGTGGCCGGGGATCTCGGTGAGGAAGCGCGACTCCGGGTTGGACACCGGCTGCCCCCACGACGCCCGCATCAAAGCACGGGTTAGATACAGCCGCTCTTTCGCACGGGTGATTCCCACGTACGCCAGACGACGCTCCTCGCTGAGCTCGGCCGGATCGCCGAGAGAGCGCATGTGCGGGAAATGTCCGTCCTCCCAGCCGGTGACGAATACGACCGGGAACTCCAGGCCCTTCGCGGTGTGCAGCGTCATCAACGTGACCACGCCGGCCTCGGAATCGGGTACTTGGTCGGCGTCGGCGACCAGTGACACCCCTTCCAGGAACGCGGCGAGCGACCCCGGCTCCGGCTCGCCTTCACCGTCGACCTCATCGTCGTCGACCACCGGCGCTTGCGCCGCCTCCTCCGCAGCCGTGGCGCTGAAATCCCGGGCGACGGCGACAAGCTCGTTGAGGTTGTCCAGCCGCGCCCCGTCCTGCGGATCGCGCGACGCCTCCAACTCGGCTCGATACCCGGTGCGGTCGACGATCGCTTCGACGAGTTCACCGACGTCGCCGGCCTCCGCCGTTGCGTCGACGACGATCTGGTCGGCGTCCTCGCCGGACCCGAACGCTGCCAGGAACTCCCGCCGAAGCCCCTCGATAAGGTCGACGAACCCGCTGATCTGGTTGACCGCGCGCGTGTTCAGCAGCGGAACCGTTCCCCCCGTGGCCTCGACCAGCGCCTGATAGAAGCTGATCCCACGGTTCTCGGCGTGCACCGCGACGCATGCCTCCGCGCGGTCGCCGATACCGCGCCGAGGCGTGTTCAAGATGCGCCGCAGGCTCACCGTGTCATCGGGGTTGGCGACGGTGCGCAGGTAGGCGACGATGTCACGCACTTCCTTACGCTCGTAGAACTTCGTGCCGCCGACCACCTTGTACGGGATGCCGTGGCGGACGAAGACTTCCTCCACTGCACGCGAGCCGGTGTTGGTGCGGTAGAAGACGGCGATATCGGAGTAGGCGCGGCTGGCCGAACCGCCGATCGAGTAGTCGGTCAGCCCATCGATCTCGCCGGCGATGAACGTGGCCTCGTCGCGGTCGGTATCGGCGACATAGCCGACGATCAACTCGCCGTCGCCCGAGTCGGTCCACAGCCGCTTGGCACGCCGGTTCGGGTTCTGCGCGATGACCGCGTTCGCCGCCGACAGGATGGTCTGGGTGGAGCGGTAGTTCTGCTCGAGCAGGATGGCCTGCGCGTTCGGGAAGTCCCGCTCGAACTCCTCGATGTTGCGGATCGTCGCACCACGGAAGGCGTAGATCGACTGGTCGGCATCGCCGACGACGCAGAGCTCTGCGGGTGGCGGATCGGCGTTCTCATCGTCACCGGTCAGCTCCCGGATGAGTACGTACTGGGCGTGGTTGGTGTCCTGGTACTCGTCGACGAGGATGTGGCGGAAGCGGCGACGGTAGTACTGCGCGACATTGGGATGACGCTGCAGCAGAGCCACCGTCTCGCCGATCAGGTCGTCGAAGTCGAAGGCGTTGGCGCTGCGCAGCCGCCGTTGGTACATGTCGTACACCTTGGCGATCACGGCCTCGGCATCGCCATCGGCTGCCCCCTCTGGGATCTCCACCTGATCGGGTGCCACCAACTCGTTCTTGAAATTGGAGATGGCCACGGCCAGCCCGCGCGCCGAGAACTTCTTGGGGTCGAGTTCCAGATCGCGGATGATCATCCCGAGCAGTCGGCGCGAGTCGTCGGCGTCGTAGATGGAGAAGTTGGAGTTCAACGTCTCGCCGAGCAGTCCCGACTGTGCGCGCAGGATGCGGACGCACATCGAGTGGAACGTCGAGACCCACATCGCACGGCCTGCACCGCCGACCAGGTCGACGACGCGCTCGCGCATCTCCGCGGCCGCCTTGTTGGTGAACGTGATCGCCAGGATCTGTCCCGGGCTCACGTCGCGCTCGGCCAACAGGTAAGCGATCCGGCGCGTGAGTACCGACGTCTTACCGGACCCGGCGCCTGCGACGATCAGCAACGGAGACCCGGTGTGCACCACCGCCTCGCGTTGCTGTGGGTTCAATCCGCGAAGCAGTTCCTCAGCACTCATCTCGCCGTCCAGGCTACCGGGCCCCTCCGACAGTCTCCGGGACCGGCGCTACTTCACCAGCTCACCCTCGGCGACTTCGCCGACACGGCCCGCCCCGGTGTGCACGGCGAGCCCAGGGGTCAGCGGGCGCAGCGTGATCGCGGTGCCCCGTCCCGTGGTCTGCACGTAGACGACGTGCAAACCCGCGCGCACATCGACGACCATCGGCGTACCGCCGACCAGCGCCACCGTCATCTGTCCGTCGCGGTTGGCGCAGTACCCCATCGCGATCGTCCACGTCCAGTTCAGCAACGGCCCCGAGAGCGGTACCCGCGTCACACCGCGCACCTCCGGCGCGGCGCAGCTGCCCGCCCCGGCTGCGAATGTGCGCGCCGGCGTCACACCGCCGGCGACGAGTCGGCCGCGCTTGTCGAGCACCTTCAGGTCGTCGGTGACCGTCCCGAACCGGGCACGGTTGCGGACCCGGCCGAACGTGTGGCTGATCTGGTTCTCCGGGTTCGCCACCGGCGTCAGAATCTCCAGCGGCAGCGCCTGATCGAACATCGTGCGCCCGGTGTCGGACTGCAGCGAAGCCCGCGCCGTGCGCAGGTACTCGGGAGTCGGGTTGTTGCGCCACGACTGCGAGAAGTGCAGCAGCCCCCATCCCGACGACACGACGAGCACCGCCACCGCGGCCCCCGCACCCACCCGAAGTGCACCCCGACGTTCCGCCGTGCCGGCCCGCTCCGGGGCTGGTACGGCCAGCACGAGGGCCAGCGCCGCGGCCATCACCAGCGCGGAGTCGGGCAGGTACCGCATCGTCTGCGCCAGCTCCAGCGCGGTGTTGGCACTGGACCGGTTCCACATCACCGGGATCTGCGCGGCCACGACGTAGGCAGCCGCGGCGACGACGATCGGCCAAGCGCCGCGTCGTAGCTTCACGATCACACCGACGACGATGGCCAACACCGCCCAACCGGCAAGAATCTGCCACAGCGGCGCGAAGCCCATCGGCGGGCTCGGGATCCACCGGTCCCACGTCCATGGCCCGCCCACCAATGACGGGATCACCGCGTTGTTGATCGTGCGCCATGTCAGGTGCAGCGTCTGGCCGACGCTGTGTTGCCCGGCGGCACCCTGCCCGCCGGTCACCGAGAGGAAGACCACCGCCCACACCACGGTCAGTGGGGCCAGCACTTGCCACAGCGGCCGCGCCCCGACGAATGCCGCGGCGAGCGGACCCGGGATCGACGACGAGCCGCGGTCGGTGCGCACCCGCCCGAATCGGCACCACAGCACCGTCGAGAGGAAGACGACGGGAAGGATGTAGAGCGACTTCTCGAAGCACGCCAGCGCCGCCAGGTAGATCAGCGAGCTGCGCACGACGATGAGCCGGGTCGAGACTCCGCCGCGGCACAGGAGCACCGCATCGCCGATCAGCCAGGCCATCGCGAACTGCATGGGCAAAGAGTTGAGACCGGCCGACCACCACACGTACGACGGCACAGTCATCGGCGTGAACAGGAAGAACGCCAGCACCAGCACCTGCGCCCATTGCGAGCGGGCCGAATCCGAGTCAGACAGGATTCGGATCATCCGCCACACCGCCAGCGCCACCGCCGTCGCCAGCACCACCAGGGTGACCGCCGCCGGCCACCAGTGCGTCGGCGCCAGCAGCGTCGTGAGGCCTGCGACGAGGAAGGCACCGGGCATGAAGTGCCCATCGTGATTGTGGGTGAGGTACTCCCACCCGAACACGTTGTGCGTTGAGGCCCGCCCGATCAGGATCAGATCGTCCCAGTAGAAGCCGCCGGTCGCGACCAACACGATGCGTGTCGCGACGTAAGCCGCTATCAACCCGACCGCAACGAGCCCGACCACCGACCGCTTGCCCGGAGCGTTACCTCTTGAAGCCAAACGATCCACGCCTCGAATCGTACGGGCGCCGTCTTCTCCAAGCGGGGACCCCACGATCAGCATGGCCTTTTGCCCGGAAACCGGTGAAAACGACAGGTTGATCGGCTGCGCGGCGTCGCGTGGCAAAATCGTCGTCGTGAGCGACCAAACGCAGCCCTTCGATCCGGCAGACCACAACCTGTCCGACGATGTCACCGTGCTGCCCGACGACATCGAGGTCCTGCGCGTCGAGATCGACCGGCTCGATGCGATCATCCTCGCCGCGATCAAGCGGCGTTCGGCGGTGTCCAAGCGCATTGGGGCGGCGCGAATGGCCTCGGGCGGGCCGCGCTTGGTCCACAGCCGCGAGGTCAAGGTCCTCGACCGCTTCGCCGACCTCGGCCAAGAAGGCCACACCCTGGCGATGCTGCTACTGCGCCTGGGCCGGGGGCCGTTGGGCCGATAGACCGGCGCCCGGACAGAGCCGATAGGCCAGTGCCCCGGCGGCAACCGAGCGCAGACCATATGGTGGAACCATGAGCGACGATGTGACCGCCACACAGTCGTGGCACGCGCTCGCGGCCCACCAGCCGCACGTGTACGCGACTACCCTGCGCGAGCTGTTCGCGCTCGATCCCGATCGCGGCAACGACCTCGTGGTCACTGCTGGCGACCTGCGCATCGACTACTCGAAGAACCGCGTGACGCGCGAGACTCTGGAGCTGTTGCTGTCGCTGGCCCGAGAGACCGGCGTCGAGGAGCAGCGCGACGCCATGCTCGCCGGCGCCCGCATCAACACCTCTGAGGACCGCTCGGTCCTGCACACCGCCCTGCGCCTGCCCGCCACGGCCAAGCTCGTCGTCGACGACGTGGAGGTGGTCGCGCAGGTCCACCAGGTCCTCACCGCGATGGGCGCGTTCACCGATGCCGTCCGCTCCGGGGCGTGGCGCGGCTTCACCGGCGAGGCCATCACCGACGTCGTCAACATCGGCATCGGCGGCTCCGACCTGGGGCCGGCGATGGTGTGCGGCGCGCTGCGGGACTACCACGACGGCCCGCGTACCCACTTCGTGTCCAACGTCGACCCGGCCGACATCCTCGCCACCCTCGACGGTGTCGACCCCGCGACGACGCTGTTCGCCATCTCGTCGAAGACGTTCACCACGCAGGAGACCCTGTCCAACGCACGGGCCGCACGCAATTGGTTGGTCGACGCGCTCGGTGATTCGGCCGCGGTCTCGCGGCATTTCGTCGCGGTCAGCACCAACACCGAGGCCGTCGCGGCCTTCGGCATCGACCCGGCAAACATGTTCGAGTTCTGGGATTGGGTCGGCGGGCGCTACTCGGTCGACTCGGCCATCGGGCTCTCGGTGATGCTGGCGATCGGCAAGGAAGGATTCGCCGAGTTCCTCGACGGCTTCCACACGATCGACGAACACTTCGCCTCGGCGCCGCTGGAGGCCAACGCCCCCGTCCTGCTGGGCATGCTCGATGTCTGGTACGACAACTTCTTCGACGCCGGCAACAAGGCCGTGCTGCCATATGCCAACGACCTCGCGCGTTTCACCGCCTACCTGCAGCAACTGTCGATGGAGTCCAACGGCAAGTCGGTGACCCGCACCGGGCACCCGGTCTCCTGCGACACCGGCCAGGTGTGGTGGGGCGAACCGGGCACCAATGGCCAACACGCCTTCTTCCAGCTCCTGCACCAGGGGACGCGGATGATCCCGGCCGACTTCATCGGTTTCGCCACGCCGTTCCGCGACGTCATCACCGACGACGGGACGTCGATGCACGACCTCCTGATCAGCAACTTCCTCGCTCAGACAAAGGTCCTCGCCTTCGGCAAGACCGCCGAGGACATCGCCGCCGAGGGCGTGGCGCCCGAGCTCATCGCACACAAGGTGATGCCAGGCAACCGGCCGTCGACGACGATTTTTGCGCCCAAGCTGACGCCGTCCACCCTGGGTCAGCTGATCGCCCTCTACGAGCACCAGGTGTTCGTCGAAGGAGCCGTCTGGGGCATCGACTCCTTCGACCAGTGGGGTGTCGAACTGGGCAAGAAGCAGGCGTCCGAACTTCTCGGGGCCCTCACCTCCGCCGACCCGCCGGCCGACCTGGGCGACTCCTCCACCGACGCGCTGGTCGCGTGGTACCGGGCCCAGCAGGGTCGCAGCGTCTGATTGCGCTCGCGTCGGAAGGGTCTTCAGACCATCCGGCGCGACACCGACCCGGGCAGGTGGCGCATCGCCGCCGCCAGCGGCTCCCACGGCCAGCGCGGCACCGCGGCGTACTCCTTCTCCGCCTCGATGGCGGCCACCATGGCGGCCACCCCGTCGTCGGTCTTGGTCATCAGTCTGGTCTTCACGCCACGGTTGATGTCGGTCTCGATGTAGCCGGGTTCGATGATCGTGACGGCGATCGGCTTGCCGGCGAACTCCGCCTGCAGCGCCTGCCCCAGGGCCGTGACCCCCGCCTTCGACGCCGAGTACGCCGCCTGCGCCTTGGGAAGGCCGCGGTTGGCGCTTACCGAGCTGATGAGTACGAGGTGCCCGTAGCCCTGCTCCCGGAAGATCTCCAGTGCCGCCTCCGCCTGGGCCAGCGCGCCGGCGAGGTTCGTCTGGACGGTCTCCAAGTTGGCCCTGGCCTTGCCGGTACCGATCGGCGCACCCTTGCCCAGCCCGGCGTTGACGATGACCCGGTCCAGACCGCCCAGTTCGTCGCGCAGCTTGCCGAAGACCACCGGCACCGAGTCGAAGTCGGTGACGTCAAGCTGCGCGACGGCCACCTGCGCGGCGCTGTCGCGCAGTTCCGCGGCCAGCGCCTCGAGCCGGTCGAGGCGACGCGCACATAGCGCCAGCGCCCGTCCTTGCGCGGCGAATGCGCGCGCCATGCCCTCGCCCAGCCCGGAGCTGGCACCGGTGATCAGGATCTTCTCGCGTGTGGTCACCACGCCACCCTACTCACTTGAGCAGTCGCGACATTCGACGGTCGGCAAGCTTCTTGCCACCCGTCTGACAGGTCGGGCAGTACTGGAATGACCGGTCGGCGAAGGCGACCTGCGCGACGGTGTCGCCACACACCGGGCACGGCAACCCGGTGCGCGCGTGGACCTGCAGCCCGGAGCGCTTCTCCGCCTTCATCGTCGCCACCCCGCCCGGTCCCTCGAGCCGCGCGAGTGCGTCGCGCAGCACCTCGGTAATTGCCGAGTGCAACGCGTCGAGCTGGTCGTCGGACAACCCTTTGGCGGTGGCGAACGGCGAAAGTCGGGCGCGGTGCAGGATCTCATCGGAGTAGGCGTTGCCGATGCCGGCGATGATGCGCTGATCGGTGAGCAGGTTCTTGATGCGGGCTGAACTGCCCGCGCAGATCTGCGCGAGCTCACCACGACTCAATGCCAGCGCGTCGGGGCCCAGCCCGGCGATCCGCTCGACGTCGAGCGGATCGGTAACGACCCACACCGCCAGCCGTTTCTGCGTACCTGCCTCCGTCACATCGAACCCCTCCCCCGGCAGGCCCGCGTGCACGCGCAGCGCGATGGGACCCTTGCCGCCGGGGCGCGGCGGCGTGGGCGACAGGTTCTCGCTCCACCGCACCCATCCGGCGCGCGACAGGTGGATGACCAGGTGCAGCGGCTCGCCGTCGTCGGCGCCCACAGTCGTAATGACGAGGTATTTGCCGATCCGGCCGACCGACGCGACGGTGCGGCCCACCAGCGCCGTGTAGGGCGGATCGGCGGTCTTGAGAACCGCCAGCGACGCCACATCGACGCGGCGGATCGGGAGTCCGGCCATGCGCTCGTCGAGGAAGTCGGCTATCGCCGTGACCTCCGGTAGCTCGGGCATGGGTCAAGTGTGCTCTAGTGAGAGGGTGAGTGCACAGCTGTCCGACGGTGAGTTGGCGGCCGAGATCGCCCGTGGCGCCGGCCGGATCCTGCTCGGCGTGCGCCACGGCGGTCTGCTCGACGGCCGGTTGATCGGCGATGCCGGCGACCAGATCGCACAGGCGTGGATCGGTGCGGCGCTGCGCCGCCGACGCCCGCACGACGCCGTCCTGTCAGAAGAAGCCGACGATGTCGGCGACCGTTCGACAGCGGAGCGGGTGTGGATCATCGACCCCCTCGACGGGACCAGCGAGTTCTGCCACGGCACCGCCGACTGGGCGGTTCACGTCGCACTGACCGTCAACGGTCGGCCCACTGCCGCGGCCGTGGCCATCCCCGCGCGCGACGAGCTGTTCCGCTCCGACGACGTCGAGCAGGTCGGGGGCTCGTTGACCGGGCGCATCGCGGTCTCCCGCTACGGCGGCAGCTACGAATCCGCGCACGTCGCCAATGCCTTGGGGCTCCAGCGCGTCTCGATCGGATCCGCCGGGGCCAAGGCCATGGCGGTGGTGCGCGGTGATGTCGACGCTTACGTGCACGCGGGCGGGCAGTACGAGTGGGACAACTGCGCACCGGTCGGCGTGTGCGACGCCGCGGGACTGCATTGCAGCCGACTCGACGGCTCGGAGATCATCTACAACCAGCGCATGCCATACATGCCGGACTTCGTGATCTGCCGGCGCGAGATCGCCGACGACGTTCTAAGTGCCCTCGACAACGTCTGGTGAGCGCAACAGGTAGATGTCCATCACCCAACCGGCCCGGCGCTTGCATTCCTCGCGGGCAGCGCTGATCTCGTCGGCGACCTGCTCGACGGGACCGGAGATCACCACCTCGTCGTCGGTGCCCAGGTTGGCGCCCCAATAGATCTCGTCACCGGGCCGCGCGGCCGCGCGGAAGGCCTCCGCGCCGTCGAGCATGACGATCTGGTTGCCCGCCACTGCCTCCGGCGTGCTGGGCAGGCGGCGTCCGGTGGTGATGTGAACGGGTTCGCCGATGCGGTTGGCGGTAATCCCATGGGCGGCCGTCAATGCCGAGGCACTGGTCACGCCGGGGATTACGGACAGGTGCACCGACCAGTCCGGCCGCGCTGCCAGGGCATCGACGACGCGCAACGTGCTGTCGTAAAGCGACGGGTCCCCCCACACGAGGAATCCGACGACCCGATCGCGCCCCGGCTGCTCGGGGAGCGCCGCGATGGCCTCGGCGATGGCATCGACGCGGGCCGCGTGCCAGCGGCGCACCTCGGTGGCGTAGTCAGAGGGGTGGCGATCACGCGGCGGATCGGCGACGACGAGGACGTCGCAGTCGGGCGCGTAACGCTCGAGCATCTCGGTGCGCAGCCGCCGCATCGACGCGGTGGACTCACCCTTGTCGAGCAGCACCACGGCGTCGAGACGGCCCAGTGCGTCGACGGCCTCGAGGGTGATCTGTCGCGGACCGCCCGGTCCCACGCCGATCACCGCGACGTCGACGGTGTACCGCGCACCGCGGCCCGGCACCCTGTCGGGTGCCGGGCCGCGGCGGTTGTGCTGGATTACTCGAACTTCTTGAATCCGGCGGCCTCGGCGTCAGCCTCGGTCGCGAACCAGATCTCCGCGATCGTCGCCTTGTAGGCGCGCGATGCGGGGGTGTGGTACAGGCCGGAATCTGCGTTGCCCTTGATCGGGAACCCCTTCGGCTCGGCATTGCCGGGCAGCGGGAGGTGCGAACCCTTGGGCAGCGGAACGGTGGTCCCGTCGGCCTTGGTCCAGGTCGCCGCAGCCGCACCGGCTGCACCAGCCGCACCAGCGACAGTCGCGGCGCCAGCAGCACCCTTGTCCTTGATGTCCCCGACGAGGCCCTTGGCGTCGGCGCCGAGATCCTCGGCACCACCCTTGACCTTGCCAGCGAGATCCTCGGCGCCGTCCTTGACCTTGTCGAAGGCGCCTTCGGCGGCACCCTTGACCTTGTCCCCGGCACGACCGGCGGCACCAGCGGCATCCTCGGCCGCATCCTTGACCTTGCTACCGGCCGCCGCAGCAGCAGTACCGGCGGCAGCAGCCGCACCGGCTGCACTGGCAGCAATCTTGCCGCCCGCACCCTTGACCGCGCCGACAGCGCCGTCGAGGTTCGGGGCCTTCAGATCGGGGGCGTGCAGGCTCACGTTGTGGCCCTTGCCCTTACCGGTCAGCAGTCGCCACAGCCACGCCAACAGCAGCAGGCCGCCGATGATCAGCAGCGGCAGCAGCAGCCACCACCAGTTGAAGCCGCTCGTCTTGGGTGCGGAGACGTTGACGTCGGGAGCGTTGATGTCGGGCGCATTGACGTCCGGCACGTTCACATTGGGGGCACCGACGTTCGGCAGGTTGATCTTGGGCCAACCCGGCAGGCTGAGCGCCGGCCACTTCAGGCCACCCAGCTTGGCACCGAGGTCCGGCAGCCCGATGTCGGGCAGGTTGATCCACTTGCCGGTCTTGGCATCAAAGGTGAGCGTGCCGTTGGCGAACTTCTGCGTGATGATGTCGCCGTTGACCTCGGCGGCACCAACCGGAACGCCGAGCGCACCGGCGATCTGCGGATCAGCCAGAGCAGCTGCGAACGGGCCGCGGACGACCCAAGCACCCGTCTGAGGGGTCCAGTAGATCTTCGGATGGTCCTCGGCAGCGAACTCGGCGTAGCGCGCACCCTCGGGTGCCGGTGCGACGCCCTCGCTCTTCGTCGGGAAGCCCAACGAGCCGGTCGGGCCCTGCTCCTCGACGAACTTGTCGTTGATCGCGCCGTAGAGGACCTGCGCGCCGGTCTTGTCAGACCAGTAGATCGCGCCGCCGGCGTACTTCTGCTCGAAACCGTCGCCGACCGACGTGACGTCGCCTTCCTTCTCACCGAGACCGGTGTTGCGGAAGCCCTGGTCGGCCGATCCGTCGGCGACTGCGGCGGCGGCCTTGTCGATTGCACCGCGGGCATCGTCGGCCGGAGCCGCATGCGCGAGCGGGGCGACGAGCATCAGTGAACCGGCCGCGGCAACAACACCCACCGCGAGCCGGCGCAGGGCGTGCAGCCCTGAATTCTTCTGTACGGGTTTCACTCCGTGCACTCCTTGTCCTCATGGCAGGTTAAATCCATACCTGCACATAGCTTGCTACACGATCGCAAACTGTGCAGCGGAATCGTAACGACACCCAGAAGGTCCCACCGGAGTGAAATCTCGAGTTGGTTGCCGATAGCCACCCTAGTGCCGCAACAGCGGCGGCGGAACCTCCTGGTGGCTGAATCGTTACTTTCACCCGCGATGGATGAAAGACCCCAGGCAAGGGGTTGGTGCAAGAGTCGTCACCGAGAACAATGACTGCGCAAGAAACCGACCTGCCGATGCAAAACAGAATCTGGAGAGCCCCATGACCGACTCGACACTGCCGGAAGCACTTCATGCCTGGCACCGACTCGTGAGCAACCCCGACCGCGATACCCTCCGAAGTCTCCTCAGCGAGGACATCGTGTTCCGTTCACCGGCCATGTACAAGCCCAAGCACGGAAGAGAAGCGGTCGAGATGTTTCTCTGGGCAGCGCTGAGTGTGCTCGCTCCGAGCATTCAGTACCACCACGAGTGGATCGATCGCGACGACAATTCCGCGGTCCTGCTGTTCACCGCCGACGTTGCGGGGCGAGAGGTCAACGGAGTCGACATCGTTCGTTGGGGTCCTGACAACCGACTCACCGAATTCACCGTCATGATCCGGCCCCTCCAGGGCCTGCAAACGGTCATCGGCGCGATCGGAGAGCAGTTGGAGGCCGACCGATGAGTCCATCGAAATCGGTGTTCGCCGCAGGCGGCACGATCGGTGTCGACCCACGGTCGCAACCCGCAAGACAGTTGTGCTCCCGGTAGGATTCGAACCTACGACACCGGCTTTAGGAGAGCCGTGCTCTATCCCCTGAGCTACGGGAGCGGGATGCGCGAATGCGCATGTCACACTATTTTCCGGCCGCCTCCACGCGGGCAGCGATCGCGTTGACGAAAACCGAGCGGATATCGTTCGGCGTCTTCGCGGTATAGGAGGTGCCACCGGTCGCATCGGCGATCATCTTCAGCGCCTTGGCATCGGCGCTGTCGGAGATTCCAATGGTCAGGATCAGCACGGGCCGCGCCGGGTCCTGCATCTTCTTGAGCTCGCCCAGCAGATCCTCGAGACCGATGCTGTTGGCATCCTCGTTGGTCCCGTCAGTCATGATGATGACCGAATTCGAGTAGTTCGGGTCGTAGGTGCTCTGTACCTTCTTGTACGCGGCGAGCGTGGTGTCGTACAACCCGGTTCCACCGTGGACGTCGGTGAGTTCGCTCTTCACGGTGTCGGCGAGCACCTCGCGATGCGTCCGGCCGTCAGCGGATCGGGCACCCAGTGGTCGGATCTGCGCGGCCTCCTTGTAGTCGATCCCGGGTCCGCCGCGGTCGATACTGAATACCCAAAAGCCGATCTGGGCGTTGTTCGGGAACATTTTCAGCCCGGACAGCGACGCCTCGCGCATCAGGTCCGCGCGCGTGCCCGAGCCCGTGCTGGCAACCATCGAGCCGGAGACATCCTCGACGACGAGCGTCCGGATGGGGATCGCCAGGACCTGCCACTGGCGCAGCGCACGGTCGACCTGCGCTGGATCCTTCAGGGTCAAGGGCTTCACGTCCCCGACGCCGGCACCGTCGGCCAGGGGCTTGCCCTGCGCGTCGCGGAAGAACGACCGTCCCAGGATCTGCTTGCCCTCGCTGGAGTTGATTGCGTCCGTGAGGGCTTTGCCGGCCTTCTGCGCGGTCTCACTGCGGTCCTGCCCGGCCGTGTTCACCAACGGATAGTCCAGGATGACATCGCCGTCCTGCGGGGTGGCAGCCTTCAACTGCGAACCCTGGTGCGTCTTGGTGAACAGCACGAACTGCTGCTCGGTGGTCAACACCGGGATGTCGGCATTGGTGTTGGCCAGGTTGAGCCGGTATCCCTCGGAATCGTTGGCCGTACGAGCATTGTTCTGCTGGACGGCCAGGATCGTCATGGCATCGATCAATTGCTTCTGGGTGATGCGGCCGGTGTCGACCTCGGCCAGCGCACCCATGATCGGGACGTCGCCGATGGTCGTGTCGATCGGCGAACCCATCCGCAGGTTGGGCAGCTTCATCACGTCGACCCAGCTCTTGAGCGTGGAGACCTGCTGTCCGGTGACGACGACCGGGCTCTTGGCGATCGAGTCGGCAACGGCTGGCAGTGGTCGCTTCACCTGCTCACTCACGCGCCGGACCTGTGCCGACGAGTCGCCGACCCACAGGTCGGGCGTCTTGTCGGGGGAGGTGAGGTGCGCCGGGACGTCGGGACCGGGCAGCGCCGTCACGGTGAACGCATAGCACTTCCCGGCTGCGGACTCGGCGACCTCCTTGAGGGGGCCCGCCAGCGCCGGGTCGACGGCGACGGTGACCGGCTCGTCCTTGCACCCGAACGCACCACCGCGCCAAGCGACGAACCCGCCGACGAGGGCGAGGACGACCAGCAAGGAGGCGATCGCCCAGATCAGCCCCGAGCGGCGGGGCGTGCTGGTGTCGGCGTGCTCAAATCCGAACCCGGAATCGGTGGTGGCGTGTCGGCTCATTTCGACTCCTCAGCGACGAAGACTGACTTGAAGTTCTCCAGCGACCGGTGCAAGTCGTCCCTCGTGGCGAGCGCCGCGGCCTTGCCTGCCGGACCGATCAGCGGCAACCCGCCCAGATCGATTTCGAAGGTCACCTTCGCGCCGTCGCCGTCGGGGGTGATGGCCAGGTCCAACTTGGCCTTCACACCACCTTTGCCGTCGCCCTTGAGGCGGACCTCGTGCGGTGGGTCGAACTTCTCGACGGTCCAATTGAATCGGACTCGCACACCTTTAAGCTTGACCACCGAGGACACCTTGACACCCTTGGTCAGATCGCTGGGCGCGGGGACCTCGCTGCGCCACCCGTCGTGCAGCGTGAGCCACTCGTCGTACTGGGACAAATCGGAAGCATGGGCCCACGCGTCCTCGACGGACATGTCAACACGCACGGAGTCGCTCACCTTGGCCATGAGACATCAGCCTACTGTGCTAACGCGGGCCCGGGAACTGTTGGGCTGTCACCTCGTCGGCCACGGCGCCACGGTCATGATCACCGAGGTAGAGGCCTACGACGGGGTGAACGACCCGGCGTCGCACGCCTTCACCCGGACGCCGCGGTCGGAAATCATGTATGGACCGCCGATGCGGCTCTACGTCTACCGCCTCCACGGACACCACTGCGCCAACGTCGTGACCGGTCCCACCGAGAGCGCGAGCGCCGTGCTGATCCGCGCTGGACGCATCGTCGACGGCGTCGACACGGCGCGCGAGCGGCGCCTCAGCGCCCGCGACGACGACGCGCTCGCTCGCGGGCCCGGCAACCTCACCCAAGCGCTAGGGATCACGATCGAGGACCTCGGTACCGACTTGCGCGACCCGTCACCGGTGACGCTGCGCCCCGCCGGCGCGGCAATCGATGCCGCGCGCATCCTCAGCGGGCCGCGCGTCGGCGTGCGGCGCGCCGCGGAGCAGCCGTGGCGGTTCTGGCTTGCCGACGAGCCGTCAGTGTCGGCCTACCGCCGTCACCCGCGAGCCGGGGAAGCCAACTCCTCGTCGTCGACATCGTCGTCGAACTCGTAGGCCAACGGGCGGTCCTCGGGGACGAATCGGGGGATGAGGCGATTGACCACTTCGATCGCGACCATCCCGACGACAGCGAGCCCGAGCCCGACGGCGTTGTTGCCCCAGTTCGACGAATCGAGGTTGAACCACTCCTGTGTCTGGTGCCAGGTGAAGATGACGACATAGGCCAGCGCTGAGACGACCAGCAGTGCGATCTTCCACCACGTGTAAGGCCGCGCAACGACGACGAGGACGTAGAAGGCGGTGGCGATGAGCGCCATCAGCGTCGCGGTGGACGCCTGCGCGACGGCGGGCGGCACATGGTCGGCCTCGATGCCCAACCGCGGGCCGTCGGATCCACCCGGATTGACCAGCACGAACGTGATGAACGTGACCAGTCCGACGATGATCCCGTTGGGCACCGCGTGGGTCAGGACCCGCTTGACGAAACCGGTGCGCGCGCGCTCGTTGTTCGGGGCCAGCGACAGGACGAAGGCCGGGACGCCGATGGTGAACCACGCCGAGATGGTGATGTGGATCGGCTGGAACGGGTAGGCCAACGACGCGAAGCCGAAGATCTTGCCCGCGACCCCGGCGATCCCGACCAGCAGTGCGAGCAGGACCGCGTAGACCGTCTTGGTGAGGAACAGGTTGGCGACGCGCTCGATGTTGCCGATGACGCGCCGGCCCTCGCCGACGACGTAGGGCAGCGTCGCGAACTTGTTGTCGAGGAGCACGATCTGTGCCACCGACCGGGCCGCGGAGCTGCCCGAACCCATTGCGACGCCGATATCGGCGTCTTTGAGGGCCAGCACGTCGTTGACGCCGTCGCCAGTCATCGCGACGGTGTTGTGGCGCGACTGCAGCGCCTTGACCATCGCCCGCTTCTGGTCTGGCCGGATCCGGCCGAACACGGTGCCGTCGGTGACGACCTCGGCCAGCTCGTCGGTCTCCTTCGGAAGCTGCCGGCCATCGACAGCGTTCTCGACCGATCCCAGTCCGAGCGACGCCGCGACGGCGCCCACCGAGCGCGCGTTGTCACCGGAGATCACCTTCACCGCGACATGCTGTCGCTCGAAGTAGTCGAGGGTGTCCTTGGCGTCGGGGCGCACGCGCTGCTCCAAGATCACCAAGGCCACCGGCGTCATCTGATCGACGGCGCCGGGCTCGTCGACCGCGATGTCGGTGCGGGCCAGCAGGAGCACCCGCAGGCCGGTCTCGCCGATCGCCGTGGCCTGGGCGGACACCGCGCTGGACGGGTCGAGCAGGATGTCGGGCGCGCCGATCAACCAGTTGCCCGCCGACGATCCGGACGCGTCGGCGAATGACATGCCGCTCCACTTGAGCGCCGACGAGAACGGCTGCACCGACGTCGCCGTCCAATTGGGGCCGTCGGGGTAGGCCTCGCCGATGGCTTCGATGCTCGCGTTGGGGCGCGGGTCGGCCGCCGCCATTGCCGCGAGAACCGCGCGGGCCTGCTCCTCGTCGACGCCGGAGCCATCGATCAGCTGCAGTTCCGACAGCCGCATCCCGTTCTCCGTCAGCGTGCCCGTCTTGTCGGCGCAGACAATGTTGACGCGGGCCAACCCTTCGATGGCCGGCAGCTCGTTGACCAGGCACTGCCGCTGACCGAGGCGGACGACGCCGACAGCGAAGGCGATCGACGTCATCAGTACCAGGCCCTCGGGGACCATCGGGACCAGGGCCGCCACCATGCCCAGGATGCCGGGCTTGACCGACTCCCACGCGAGCGACCCGTCACCGGCGATGAACAGCTGGTTGATGATCGTGAGGATGCCGGCCGGGATCAGCAGCCACGTGATGACCTGCAGGATCTTGTTGATGCCGTTGCGCAGCTCGGAATCGACGAGGGTGAACTTCGATGCCTCGGCCGCCAGCTTCGCGGCGTAAGCCTCGGAGCCGACCTTCGTCGCACGGTAGGACCCTGATCCCGACACGACGAAACTGCCCGAGAGGATCTTGTCGCCGACCGCCTTGTCGACGGCGTCGGCCTCACCGGTAAGCAGGGATTCGTCGACGTCGAGCGCCGCGGACTCCACCGTCTCCCCGTCGACGACGATCTGGTCGCCGGGCCCCAGCTCGATGATGTCGTCGAGGACGACTTCCTCGGGCGCCACCTGGACCGCGACGCCGTCGCGGCGCACCGCCGGCTTGGCCTGTCCGACGATGGAGAGCCGGTCGAGCGTCTGCTTGGCGCGGATCTCCTGGATGATGCCGATACCGCTGTTGGCGATGATGATCAGCCCGAAGAGGCCGTTCTTGAACGACCCGGTGGTCATCACCAGCGCGAAGAGGACGCCGAGCATGGCGTTGATGCGCGTGAACACGTTGGCGCGGATGATCTCGCCCACGGTCCGGCCGGTCTTCTCACCGGCGACGTTCACCTGTCCGGCCGAGACGCGCTGGGCGACTTGCGCCGCGGTGAGCCCGCGCGCGGGGTCGACCGGATCGGTCCGTTCCGGGGTTTCGACGGTCACGTCGACTCCTTCCACCAGTCAGGTGCGACCGTGGCGGTACCGGTGCGACGGGTGACGTCGAACTCACCGCCCGGTTGGGGGATGACGATGTCGACCCGGGATCGGCCCGGTGATGGGGCCGCTGCATCCGAGAGCCGCGCGGCGGGTTCGCCCCACCTGTGTCGCGCGAGGTTGAACGTACCCCAATGGATGGGCAGGAGCAGCGCGTCTTCTCCACGCGTCAGCATCCGGTGGATCGTGACCGCTTCCTCCGGGTTGACGTGGATGTCGGGCCACAACGGGTCATAGGCGCCGATCGCGATCAGCGTCAGGTGGAACGGACCGTGGACCAGGCCGACGTCGTCGAAGGACTCGCTGAACCCGGTGTCGCCGGAAAAGAACACCCGGTGGCGCGGACCGATCACCGCCCAACTCGCCCACATCGTCACGTTGCGGTCCAGGCCGCGGCCGGAGAAGTGGCGTGCGGGCACCGCGACGAACTTGAGATGACCGCTGGCGGTGGGGACCACGACATCGGAGTCCCACTCCGCCATACGGATCCGGTCGGCCCCGATCCCCCACGACCGCAGGTGTGCGCCGACGCCGAGCGGGCAGACGAACACCACGTCCGGCTGCAGGCGGGCGATTTCCACAACGGTGGCGGTGTCGAGGTGGTCGTAGTGGTCGTGGCTGATCAGCACGACGTCGATCGGCGGGAGCTCGTCGACGCTGCAGGGCAGCGGGTGCAGCCGGGCCGGGCCGACCGCTTGCGACGGGGAGGCGCGTCGTGAGAACACCGGGTCGGTGAGGATCCGCGCACCGTCCAGCTCGACGAGCACACTGGCATGTCCCAGCCAGGTCGCCGCGAGGTCGCGCGGTGAGTGTGCGAAGTCGGGGTGGTCACCATGACCTTGCGGGTGGGCCGTCCGGGGCGCCGGATCATGTCGCCCAGCGCCGCGGCGGGGTTACCCATCATCGGCGACGGCGGATCGGCATTGGCGAACCGCCCGTCGACGAGGAATCTCGATCCGGCTACTTCGGCGGCGATCGCCTCGAGGGTGGCGCCGATCGCCCGGGCGGGGGGCACCCCGACGCCCGCCAGCCGCCCGGTCGCGCCCGATATTGCACCGCGTACCGCCGACGATGCGCTATGGCGAATTCCCTTGTCCGTCACCGCATCCAATGTACCGAGCGGATGCACGTTAGGATCGACACATCAGGACACATGTCCGAGAATTCCGGGGGCAGACGGAATGAGGTTGCGATGGCGCGCATGTCGGTCGAGGAGCGTCGAGAGGCGCTGATCGAAGCCGCCTACCGGGTTATCGCCGACCACGGGGTCGAGGGCGCCACGACGCGAAGGGTGTGCGCCCAAGCCAACATGCCGCTGGCCAGCTTCCACTACGCATTCGAGTCGCGAATGGCACTGCTCACCGCCGTCATCGACCAAGCGGTGCCGCGCAGGCACACCTCGCTGGCCGACGAGATCCGCGAGTACACCCCTGCCGGAGACCTGCCCGGTGACGGACTGGCCGGTGTCGAGCGCGAGGTCGATCAGTCTCTGCAGGCACTGTTCCTCCTCATTGTGAAAGACCCCGGTCGTGTGCACGCCACCATGTCGCTCGCGCTCTACTCGCGCCAGCAGGAGGAACTGCGCAAGGCCGGCCGCGAAATGTGGCAGCGGCTCTACGAACTCGGAACCGCGACACTCGAATCGATCGCACAACGTCACGGCACCAACTGGTCTCTGCCTTCGGAGAAACTCGGGCCACTGCTCATCGCGGCCACCAACGCCGTCGGGATGGTCTACCTGACGACCACCGACGAGAAGCAGACCGAACAGGTCATCGATGCGATCAAAGACTGGATCATGACGTATGCGGTGGCAGCCGACGAGAGCGATTCCAGCGGCGAATAGATTGGTGGGCGTGGAAACCTGGTTCGATGACCCGGAGGCGTACTGGGCGGGGATCGACGCCGCCGTGCGGGCTGCGCGGCTACCCGCGCCCGTCCTGGCGGTCGACGCGATTGCGCTTGAACACAACATCGCCGACCTGAGGCGCCGCGCCGGCGGGGTGCCCATCCGCGTGGCGAGCAAGTCCCTGCGCGTGCGATCGGTGATCAGCGACATCCTGCGACGCGACGGCTTCGCCGGAGTGTTGGCCTACACCGTCGACGAGGCACGCTGGCTCGCCACCGCCGCAGAGATCCCCGACGTCTTGCTCGGCTATCCGTCGGTGTCGACGGCCGCCATCGGCCGCCTCCTCGCCGACGAGACCGCGGCGCAGCGCGTCACCCTGCTTGTCGACTCGCCCCGCCACCTCGACGTCATCGATGCGACCGTGGCACCGTCGGGACGGCGACCGGTGCGCGTGGCCATCGACCTGGACGCGTCGCTGCGTTACGCGCGCGGGATGGTCCACCTCGGCGTGCGTCGATCCCCCATCCACTCGGTGGCCGACGCCGCTCGGCTCGCCGCAACGATCACCCGGCGCCCCGGCTTCACGCTGGTCGGAGTCATGTCCTACGAGGCGCAGGTCGCCGGGTTCGCCGACGACGCGGCGGGCGCGATGCGCAACCAGGCGATCGGGGTGATTCAGTCGCGGTCGATGCGGGAGCTGATCGCGCGGCGCAGCAAGGCGGTCGCCGCGATCCGGGAGTACGCCGACTTGGAATTCGTGAACGCGGGCGGCACCGGGTCGCTCGAGGCGACCTCGACCGACCCGTCGGTGACCGACATCGCGGCGGGCAGCGGATTCTTCGGAGGTCACCTGTTCGACGGCTACTCGCACTTCCAACCCGCCCCGGCCATGTGCTTCGGCCTCGACATCGTCCGCCGCCCGTCGCGCGACATCGTGACCGCCCTCGGCGGCGGGTGGATCGCCTCGGGCCCGCCCGCACTCGATCGGCTCCCGAAGCCCGTGTGGCCGGCCGGGCTCTCCTACATCGGTTCGGAGGCCGCGGGCGAGGTGCAGACCCCGTTGCGCGGCCCGGGTGCCCGCCACCTCGGGATCGGCGACCGGGTGTGGTTTCGCCACACCAAGTCCGGCGAACCCGCCGAACACGCCAACGAGGTCGCGATCATCGACCGGGGCGCCGACGGCGGGCCGCGCGTCGTCGACGTCGTACCGACCTATCGCGGCGAGGGGAAGTGCTTCCTGTGAGCAGCACCGAGCATTGGGAGAACTGGGGCCACACCTACGAGGCCGACCCGACGGTGGTCGTGCCCGCCACTGTCGCGGAGCTACAGGCAGTCGTCGCCGACGCCGCCGCCTCGGGGCGCAAGGTCAAGCCGATCGGCGCCGGGCACAGCTTCAGCGGGATCGGGGTGCCGACCGACATCCAGGTGCGGCTGTCGCAACTGCGCGGCGTGGTCAGCGCCGACGCCGCTGCGGGCACCGTCACGCTGGCCGCGGGCACCCACCTGCATGAGATCCCCAGGCTGCTCGCCCCACTGGGCCTGGCCATGGCCAACCTCGGCGACGTCGACCGGCAGACGGTCGCGGGTGCCACGTCGACCGGCACCCACGGCACCGGCGCCGCCTTCGGCGGCATCAGCACCCAGATCGCCGGGGTGACGCTCGTGAACGGACGAGGCGAGCAAGTCCACATAACTGCCGATGACCCCGATCTGGCCGCCGCTGCGCTGGGCCTCGGTGCACTCGGCGTTCTGACCGACATCACGCTGCGGTGCGTGCCCGCGTTCCATCTGGAGGCGGTCGAGGCACCCGGCCGATTCGACGAGGTGCTGGCCGGATGGGACGAGACGATCGCCTCGATCGACCACTACGAGTTCTACTGGTTCCCGCACACCGACTGCTGCCTGACCAAGACCAACACGCGGCTCCCAGCGACGACGCCGGTGAGCGGACCGTCGTCGGTGCGCCGCTACATCGACGACGAGCTGCTCTCCAACAAGCTGTTCGGGCTGATGTGCGCGATCGGTCGGCGCGTGCCCGCCGCCGTCCCGACGATCAACCAACTCAGCGGGCGCGCGCTGTCGGCGCGCACGATCGTCGACTCGTCGACCAACATCTTCATCTCCTCGCGCGAGGTGCGCTTCCGGGAGATGGAGTACGCCATCCCCGTCGAGGCCGTCCCCGATGCGCTGCGCGAGGTGCGGGCGATGATCGACAAGCGCCGCTACCGGGTCAGCTTCCCGATCGAGGTGCGCGCCGCCGCCGCCGATGACCTGATGCTCTCCACCGCGGCCGGGCGCGAAAGCGGCTACATCGCCGTGCACCGCTACGCCAAGGACGATCCGGCGGATTCGGCGGCTTATTTCGCCGACGTGGAGGCGATCATGACCGCGCACGCCGGTCGGCCGCACTGGGGCAAGATGCACACCCGCGATGCAGACTACCTGCGCACCGTGTACCCCCGCTTCGACGAGTTCGTCGCGGTCCGCGACCGGTTCGACCCCGATCGGGTCTTCACCAACGACTACCTGGACCGGGTCCTGGGGGCCTGACCCCTCAGCGGCCTCGGAACACGGGGGTCCGCTTTTCTGTCCGCGCAGCACGCCCCTCGGCGAGGTCCTCGCTGAGCCAGGCCGCCTTCATGGCGTCTTCGCGCTCCTGCGGTGCGGCGTCGCGCGCCCCGTCGCCGGTCAGAACCATCTTGTAGTGCTGCAGGGTCAGCGGCGCCCAACCGGCGATTTGCGCGGCCCACGCCTGTGCGTCGGCGAGCCCGCCGATCCGGTTGGCGAACCCGACGCCCAGCGCGCGGTCGGCGGTCAACATGTCGCAGCCGATCAGGATGCCCCGGGCATGGCCGTCACCGACGAGGGAAGCCAGGCGCCGGATCGTCCATTCGTCGACGGCGACGCCGATCTTGGCCGCCGGGATGCCCACCGACGCCCCCGGCGCCATGACGCGCAGGTCGGCGACCATCGCAAGCTGGAGTCCGGCGCCCAGCGCGGTCCCGTTCAACGCGGCGATGACGGGCACCGGCGTGGCCTCGATCTGTTTGAGGACGGCGACGAGCCGGTCGATGAAGTCGAGGTCGTACACCGGACCGGACAGATCGGCGCCGGCACTGAACACCGCGCCGCGCCCGGTCAGCACGATGGCCCGGGCGCCGGAGTCGACGGCAGCGGTGAAGGCCGCCGACAGACCGTCGAGCATCTCCTCGTCGAGCGCGTTGCGCTTGACCTCCCGGTCGAGTTCGATCGTCGTGACGGCACCGTCGCTGGAGCTATGGATCATGACGGTAAACCTACCGCCTCTGGGCCTGTGGCGTGTGGATGGCTAGACTCTGCAACCATGCGCATGCCGAAGCTGAAAGTTACCGCAGCAGCCGCGTTCATCGGGCTCGGAGCAATCGCCGGAGTGGGCGCGGTGGCCGCCCCCGAGGCCGCCGCCAGCTGGGCCCACCCGGGCCGGGGCGACGTGATCTCTTTCGACGTCTATTCGGAAACGACGTGGACGACCGTCTCCTACATCAACGGCGGCAACATCCTGCGCCAGCAGCACTTCAACTTCCGCCCCGACGAGCGACAGGCCGACGGTCGCTTCCACCGTCGATTCAGCTTCCGCAGCGCGGTGCCCAACCAGATCCTCGCGGTGAAGATTCAGCAGGAAGGCATGCAGGCCAGCTGCAAGCTGTTCGTCAACAACAAGCTGAAGGTCGAGCGCACCGTAAACGGCGAGCGCGCCGCAGCGTTGTGCGGGGTGCGCGGCACCGAAGCGCCGCCACACGGGCTCAGCTGACGCCGAGCAGATCGATCACAAAGACCAGCGTCTTACCCGACAGCCGGTGCCCGGCACCTGCGGGACCGTAGGCCAGGGCCGGGGGCACCGTCAGCCGACGACGGCCGCCGACCTTCATGCCCGGAATGCCCTCCTGCCAGCCCGGGATGAGCCGGTTCAGCGGGAACTCGACCGACTCGCCGCGGCCCCACGAGGAGTCGAACTCCTCGCCGCTGTCGTACTCAACGCCCACGTAGTGCACGTCGACCGTCGCACCGGGGAGAGCCTCGGCGCCGTCGCCGACGACGATGTCGCTGATCACCAGTTCCGCCGGCGCAGGACCGTCGGGGAACTCGACCTCGGGCTTCTCGAGATTCGCCATGTCTACCGGTCTCCCATCGCGACGTAGTCGCGCTCGGTGTACCCGGTGTACAGCTGGCGCGGACGACCGATCTTGGTCGTCGGGTCGTTGTGCATCTCGCGCCAGTGGGCGATCCAGCCGGGCAGGCGGCCCAGGGCGAACAACACGGTGAACATGCGCGTCGGGAAGCCCATCGCCCGGTAGATCACGCCGGTGTAGAAGTCGACGTTCGGGTAGAGCTTGCGCTCGATGAAGTAGTCGTCGCTCAGTGCAACCTCTTCCAGGCCCTTGGCGATGTCGAGCATCTCGTCCTCCACGCCGAGGGATTCGAGGATGGAGTCGGCCGTCTTCTTGACGATCGCGGCGCGCGGGTCGTAGTTCTTATAGACGCGATGCCCGAAGCCCATGAGCTTCACGCCGTCTTCCTTGTTCTTGACCTTCGTCATGAACGCCTTGGTGTCGCCGCCGCTGCGCTGGATGTCCTCCAGCATCTCCAGCACCGCCTGGTTGGCGCCGCCGTGCAGCGGGCCCCACAGCGCGTTGATGCCGCCGGAGATCGAGGTGAACAGGTTGGCCTGGCTCGACCCGACCAAGCGCACCGTCGACGTCGAACAGTTCTGCTCGTGGTCGGCGTGCAGGATGAACAGCATGTCGAGAGCCTTGGCCACCTCGGGGTCCACCTCGTAGGGCTCGGCGGGGAAGCCGAACGTCATACGCAGGAAGTTCTCGACGAGGCTCAGCGAGTTGTCCGGGTACAAGAAGGGCTGTCCAGCGGACTTTTTGTACGCGTAGGCCGCGATCGTCGGCAGTTTCGCAAGCAGGCGGATCGTCGACAGCTCGACCTGTTCGGGGTCCTTGGGGTCGAGCGAGTCCTGGTAGTAGGCACTCAACGCGTTGACCGCCGACGACAGCACCGGCATCGGGTGCGCGTTGCGCGGGAAACCGTCGAAGAACCGCTTGAGGTCCTCGTGCAGCAGGGTGTGCCGACGGATCTTGTCGGTGAAATCCTCAAGCTGCTCGGTAGTCGGCAGCTCACCGTAGATCAGCAGGTAGCTGACCTCGATGAACGTCGACCGCTCGGCGAGCTGATCGATGGGGATGCCGCGGTACCGCAAGATACCGGCGTCCCCGTCGATGTAGGTGATCGACGACTTCGTCGACGCCGTGTTGACGAAACCGCCGTCATACGTCGTCAGGCCGGTGGTGGCCAGGAAGTTGCCCAACGCCACCGAGTCACTTCCCTCGGTGGCAGACAAGATCGGAAGCTCCAGCTGCCCACCGGGGTAGGTGAACGTGGCTGAGGCCGAATCGGTCGCTGCGCTGTTTTCAGCAGACACGAGTACCCCTTTACTCAGGTGCGAGTTTCCTCCTACAAGTTAGCCCCTTTGGCTCCATCGCGCGGCACTCGGGTCTCCTTCGAGTGCGACCCGCGACGCCGAGCCGATAAGTTGGTCCCATGCGCGAGCGACCGGCAGGGCGGAGCGCGGTGTTACTGGACTTCGAGGCGACGCCCGCACCGAAGGCGGCGGCGGCCGATGCGGCCGCCGCGCTGTCCGCAGCGCTGGCCGACGGCGCCCTGCCCGGCGTCGAGGATCTGGTGCCCGCGGCGACGACGATCCTTGTCCAAGGTTCCTCGGCGGACGGTGTCGACCGCCTCGCTCTGCGGCGGGCGTTGCGGGGGGCGGCAGCGCGGCAAACCGAGTCCGACGAGGACGACGAGGTGGTCATCGGCGTCCACTACGACGGGCCGGACCTGCACGACGTGGCGCTGCACCTGGGTTGGACCACCGGGGCGGTCGTCGCGATCCACACCTCGACGCGGTGGCGCGTGGAGTTCATGGGCTTCGCCCCCGGGTTCGGGTACCTGGTGCCCGACGACCCGGAGGACCGGTGCCCACCGTGCGAGCTGCCCCGACGCAGTGAGTCGCGCCCGCGCGTGCCGGTCGGCTCGGTGGCGGTGGCGGCCGGCTATTCGGCGGTCTATCCCGGCGTCAGTCCCGGCGGCTGGAACCTGTTGGGCCACACCGATTTCCCCCTGTGGGACGCCACCGCGGACCCGCCGACACCGCTGCACGCGGGCGCGATCGTGCGCTTCACAGATTTGGCGTCGCAATGCTGACAGTGCTCGCACCGGGACCATTCGCGACCGTTCAGGACCTTGGCCGAGCGGGCTACGCGCACCTGGGGGTGCCCCGGTCGGGCGCGGCCGACCGCGGGGCGCTGCGCCTGGCCAATCGCCTGGTCGGCAATCCCGAGCATGTCGCCGCCATCGAGATCACCCACGGCGGTTTCACGGCACAGGCTGACGGCGACGTCGCCGTCGCGGCCACCGGGGCGCACGCGCAGCTTTTCGTCGACGACCGTCCGATGGGCCGCAATGCCACGATCGCGCTGCGTACCGGCCAGCAGGTGCGCCTCGGCGCCCCGGAGCACGGGTGCCGCACCTACCTGGCCGTGCGCGGCGGCGTCGTCGTCGAGCCAGTGCTCGGATCGTGCTCCACCGACACGCTCTCGGGACTCGGGCCGGCGCCGCTGGCCGTCGGCGATCGTCTGGCCGTCGGCGGAGCCGCGCAGGCCTGGCCGGCTACCCAGGAGGCCCCACCGCGCAGTGCGGGCGCGGGCACCGTCGTGCTCACCGCCTCCCCCGGGCCGCGCGCGGAGCGCCTCGCCGACGCGGATGCGCTGTTCGCGGGGACCTGGACGGTCAACGCGGCCAGCAACCGCGTCGGCATCCGCCTCGACCGGGCCGACGGTCCGCCGCTCGAGCACCTGCCCGACCTGCCCGAGCTCCGTTCGGAGGGCATCGCGCACGGGTCGGTCCAGGTGCCGCCCAGCGGTCAGCCGGTGCTGTTCGGGCCCGATCACCCCGTCACCGGCGGGTATCCGGTGGTGGCCGTGCTGACTCCCGAATCGATCGACCGGGCCGGGCAGCTGACCCCGGGAACGACAGTCCGTCTGCGGCTGGTGGATTGACCCCGTGGTGACACGGATCTAGGATTTTGTGTCATGACCGAGGTGCTCGAACCAGCCCATGACGTCGTCGACGCGGCCGAAGCCGCAGACGCCGAGCCCGATGTCCGTCCGCTGCCAAGCCTGGGACCAGATTCGCTGACGTTCCACTACTTCGGCGACTGGCGGGGCCTCTTCATGGGCCTGTGGTCGGGGTCTATGCAGAACATGCATCCGAAACTCGCCGCCGGCGTGTGGGAGCACTCGGACTTCTTCGGCGAGCGGTGGGAGCGCCTCTTCCGGTCGATGTACCCGATCGGCGGCGTCGTCTTCGACTCCGACCCGGAGACGACCGGCCGCGAGGTCCGCGACTACCACAAGACCATCAAGGGACGGATGGACGACGGCGGCCGCTACCACGCTCTGGACCCCGACGTCTTCTACTGGGCGCACGCCACCTTCTGGTATGGCAACATCCGCTGCGCGGAGGCCTTCGGCCCCCCGATCACCGAAGCCGAGAAGCGGCAGCTCTTCGAAGAGTCACGCACCTGGTACTCGCGCTATGGCGTCTCGATGCGGCCCGTCCCCGACACCTACGAGGACTTCCTGGCCTACTGGGACCACATGTGCCGGTATGAACTGCGCGACCACGCCGCGGTCCGCACCGTCCTCGACATCACCAAGTTGCCGCCGCCGCCGTGGATGCCTTCGTGGACCCCGCGCTGGCTGTGGCGAATTCAGGCCGCCCAGGGTCAGAAAATGTTCATGTGGATCACCACCGGCCTCTACGACGCGCCGGTCCGCGAAATGATGGGCCTGAGCTGGAGCGAGCGCGACGAGAAGCTTTTCCGCCTCTTCGGCAAAGCCGTCAATCTCGGTATGAAGCTGGTGCCGCGGCGCTACCGCCGCCACCCGCGTGCCCGTGACGCCGACGACCGCCTGACCGGTCGCGTCGCCACCGACGCCCCGGTGCTCGAGACACCGGCGCGCAACCTCCCGTCGGGCGTCGAGCGCGGCAAGCCCATCCACTATTGCCCGGTCCACGCCTCTCGCCGTGCGAATCTGCCCTGGCAGTCCAACGACGTCAACGACTGAGGTCCGACACCGCCGCCCGCTCGAGGGCCGGACCGTCAGGCGGTAAGCACCACCTTGAGCGCCTTGGTCTGCGCAGCGTTGGCAAACACGTCGTAGGCATCCATGATCTCTTCGAGCTTGAACCGGTGACTGATGAAAACGTCCGGGTCGAGTTGCCGAGAGGCGACCATCTTCAGCAGCGTGCCGAGGGTGTCGGTGTTCACCAGACCCATCGAGATGTCGATGTTCGTGATCCACAGGTCCTGCAAGTCCAGTTGGACGGAAGAACCGTGAACGCCGACATTGGCGATACTGCCCGCGGGACGGACCACATCGACGCACATCTGCCAGGTCTGCGGGATGCCGACGGCTTCGACTGCGACATCGACACCGAGCCCATCGGTCATCGCCAGGACTTGCTCCCGCCAATCGCCGTCGGACGAGACCACCCCGTCGGTGGCACCGAATTTTGCAGCCTCCTTGACCCGGTTGGCGTCTAGGTCGATTGCAATGATCCGGCTCGGCCCGTACAACCGGGCCGTGGAGATGACGGCAAGGCCGACCGGTCCAGCGCCGACGACGGCAACCACGTCCCCCGCCTTCACATGGCCGTACTGCACTCCGATCTCATGCCCGGTGGGCAGGATGTCGGAGAGGATGACGCCCTGTTCGGCACTGACCGTGTCCGGAAGTTTGTACACCGAGTTCTCCGCGAACGGGACTCGGACGTATTCGGCCTGGGTGCCGTCGATCAGGTGGCCGAAGATCCACCCGATACCAGCCGCGCCTTCAGGTGCCTGACAGTGCGAGTACACGCCTGCTTTGCAGTAGCCACACTTTCCGCAGGAGCTGACACACGAGAGGATCACCTGGTCGCCCACCTGCAGGGTGGTGACGGCAGACCCGACCTCGGTGATGGTGCCGACGCCCTCGTGACCGAGGATCCGGCCCGGGGTGACGGCGGGGACGTCGCCTTTGAGGATGTGGAGATCGGTGCCGCAGATGGTGGTGGCGTCGATCTTCACGATGACGTCGGTCGCGTCGATGATCGTCGGGTCGGCAACCTCATCCCAGGACTTCTGGCCGGGGCCGTGGTAAACGAGTGCTTTCATGCGAATCTCCTCACGCTGCGATAGCCGATTTCAACGCTAGGCCAACTCGTCGGAATGCGGTCCGCATCCGAGCGAACCCCCATCACTGATTCGTGAATCCAACGTCGATCGAGACGGGATTGACGAAACGTGCGGGGTTAGGCACTCGCGCTCGGGACGACTCGATAGCGCACGAACACCGGCACGACGATCGCCGCGACGATCGTCAACACCACGACGGCCACCCCGCCGCCAGCTGTCGCGACTGCGGTGCCCGCGACCGCCGCCGCCCAGCCGTGGGAAACGTCGGCCAGCCGCGGCCCACCGGCCACGACGACGATGAAGACGCCCTGCAACCGACCACGCACCGCATCGTCGGCGGCCGACTGCAGCATCGTCATCCGGAACGCCGCGGACACCATGTCGGCGGCACCGCCGACGACCAGCGCGACGAGGACCAGCGGCAGCACCGGCCACCACGAACCATCGGAGAAGAACAGCGCGAACCCCGCCAACGCCATCGACAGACCCCAGATCACGATGCACACCACGACCGCCAGCCCCTGCCGGACCACGCGAGACACCCAGCCGGAGAACACCCCGCCCACCACGGCGCCCAGCGGGATGGCCGCGAACAGCAGCGCGACCTGCCACCCGCCGTCGGTCCGCCCACCGAAGTCCTCGTGCGCGATCTGCGGGAACAGGATTCGCGGCATCCCGAAGATCATGGCGATGAGGTCGACGACGAACGACATCAACAACACCTTGTGCCCGCGCAGGTAGCTGAACCCGTCGAGGATCGAGCGCAACCCGACTCCGGGGCGCGGACCGTCGGAGTCCTCGGGCTGCAGCGCCGGGAGCCGCCACACCGCCCACAGCGTCGTCAGCAGCGACAGACTGTCGAGTAGATACATCACCGAGAACCCGACGACGGTGACCAGGACACCGCCGAGCAGCGGTCCGACGATCGCGCCGGCCTGCATCACCGTCATGTTCAACGAGTTCGCGGCCGGCAGCTGGGCCGCGGGAAGGATGCGCGGCAGCACCGCACTGCGGGTCGGCTGGTTCACCGCGAAAAACGCCTGCTGCACGGAAAACAGCGCCAGCAACACCCACACGTTGTTCCACCCGGCGGCGGCCTGCAGGAAGAACAACCCTGCGGTCGCGATGAGACCCGACGTTGTCACCAGCAGGATCGTGCGACGGTCGAAGACGTCGGCCAAGGCGCCGCCCCACAGGCCGAACACGATGAGCGGCACCAGCCCGAACAACCCGGTCAGCCCGACATAGGCCGAGCTCTGCGTGATCGCGTAGATCTGCAGCGGAACTGCGACGACGGTGAGTTGGGCACCGATGACCGTGACGATGTTCGCCACCCACAGATGGCGGAAATCGTCATTGGTCAGGGGCCGGGTATCGGCCAGGAATCGACGCACCGCTATGCCTTCTTACGCATCGTTCAGGGCTGCAGCCGCTGAAGGTCCCACCCGCCGTCGGCGGTGCGACGCGCGCTCACACGGTTGTGCAGGCGGTCGGCGCGACCCTGCCAGAACTCCGCGTAGGCCACATCGACGAGGTATCCGCCCCAGTGCGGCGGCACTGGGACCGGCTCGTCGCCGTCGACGCCCCCGAACCTCTCCGCGGTGGCCGCGGCGAGCTCCTCCAACTCCGCACGACCGGCAATCGGCCGCGACTGCGACGACGCATAAGCCGAGATCTGCGAGCCGCGCGGACGCGAATCCCAATACGCCTGCGTCACGTCGGCGCCGACCTTGCGGACGGCACCGCGGAAGTGGACCTGGCGCTCCAGCGCGATCCACGGAAACGTCAGCGACGCCACGGGGTGGGCGGCCAGGGCGAGCCCTTTGGCCGACTCGTAGCCGGTGAAGAACGTGATACCGGGGGCCGCGGCGCCCTTGCACAGCACAGTCCGCGTGGCGGGTACGCCATCGGCGTCGACCGTGCCCACGACCATGGCGTTGGGCTCGGGGATCCTCGCGGCAACCGCCTCGGCGAGCCACCGTTGGAACAACGCCAGCCACGGCGGGGCACCGGTCAGCCAAGTCACGTCGAGGTGCTGCGCCACGCCGTCGGCCCCGGTCGTCACCGGGCTGCCGTATCCGACGCGCATCGCGGCAAGATTGGTGGGGTCTCCGCTCGGCGTCTCCATAGGTGCCCAAGCTACTCCGCCCCATCGGAGCCCAAGCCATCCCGGCGCGGCCTAGGATCAGATCATGACTACAGCCGTTCCCGCTGATTTCACCCCCGGCCTCGAAGGCGTCGTCGCCTTCACCACCGAGATCGCCGAGCCCGACAAGGACGGCGGCAACCTGCGCTACCGCGGGGTCGACATCGAAGACCTGGTGGAGAACCGGGTCACCTTCGGCGACGTGTGGGCACTGTTGGTCGACGGTCGCTTCGGCCATTCGCTGGACCCGGCGCCGCCGCTGGAGTTGGTGACGCGCACCGGCGACGTCCGCGTCGACGTCCAGGCCGCGCTGCCGACGCTCGCGCCACTGTGGGGTTTCGAACCGCTCTTGGATATCGACGACGAGCAGGCGCGCGCCGACCTCGCACGCGCATCGGTGATGACGCTGTCCTACGTCGCACAGTCCGCGCGCGGCGACCTGCCGCCGGTGCCGCAGAGCCGCGTCGACGAGTGCGCGAGCGTCACCGAACGATTCATGACGCGGTGGCGCGGCGAGCCTGATCCCAAGCACATCGAGGCGATCGATGCCTACTGGGTCAGCGCCGCCGAGCACGGCATGAACGCCTCGACGTTCACCGCACGAGTGATCGCGTCGACGGGCGCCGATGTCGCCGCGGCGCTGTCGGGGGCGATAGGCGCGATGTCGGGACCGCTGCACGGCGGCGCCCCGGCGCGAGTGCTGCCGATGATCGCCGAGGTCGAGAAGTCCGGCGATGCACGCGGCCTGGTCAAGGGCATCCTGGACCGCAAGGAGAAGCTGATGGGCTTCGGGCACCGCGTGTACCGCGCGGAGGACCCGCGTGCCCGCGTCCTGCGCGAGACCGCCCGACGACTGGAGGTGCCGCGCTTCGAGGTCGCTGCGTCGCTGGAGCAGGCGGCCCTCGCCGAGCTGCGCGAGCGCCGGCCCGACCGCGCAATCGAGACGAACGTCGAATTCTGGGCGGCAGTGATCCTCGACTACGCGGGGGTGCCCGCGCCGATGATGCCGGCAATGTTCACCTGTGGCCGTTCGGCCGGTTGGTGTGCCCACATCCTCGAGCAGAAGAAGCTCGGCCGTCTTGTGCGCCCCGCCGCGATCTACACCGGTCCCCCGCCGCGCCGGCCCGAGGATGTCGAGGGCTGGAGCACGATCACGCCCGACGCCGTCTAGCCCGACGGGTGGGTGCGACTGGAGCCTTCGGTCGGGGTCCTGATCGCGAGACCCTGCGCGTCGCGGAGATCCTCCGCAAGGAGACCGTGGGCGGCTTCCTGCTGGTCGGTGCCGCGGCCATCGCCCTCGTCGTCGCCAACAGCCCACTGTCGGACACATACGCCAGGGTACGAGACACCGTCGTCGGCTACGGGCCCTGGCACCTGGAACTGTCGATCGGCCACTGGGCCGCCGACGGCCTGCTCGCCATCTTCTTCTTCCTCGTCGGACTCGAGCTCAAACGCGAATTCGTCGACGGCGAGCTCCGCTCCCCGCACACCGCGCTGGTGCCCGTGCTCGCCGCATTCGGCGGCGTCGCGGTGCCGGCACTGATCTACTTCGCGATCAACCGCGGCGGTCCCGGCGCGGACGGCTGGGCGATCCCCACCGCCACCGACATCGCGTTCGCCGTGGCAGTCCTGGCTGTCGTCGGATCGCGCCTACCGGCGTCGTTGCGATTGTTCCTGCTCACCCTGGCCGTCGTCGACGACCTCATCGCCATCGTCATCATCGCCGTCGTGTACACCGAGCACGTCAGCCCCACTCCCCTGCTCCTCGCGTTGGTTCCGCTGGCGTTGTTCGCCTTCTTCACCCACCGCTACGCTGACTGGTTCGCCCGCAACGACTGGGCGGCGTGGGCCGTGCTCCTCCCCCTCGGTCTCATCACCTGGGGGTTCGTCCACGCCTCGGGAATCCACTCGACCATCGCCGGAGTGCTCCTCGGCTTCGCCGTCCCGGTCCTCCGTGGCAGCGACGTCGACGGGAACGACGGATTGGCGGGGCAGTTCGAGCACCGATTCCGGCCGCTGTCGGCCGGATTCGCGGTACCGGTCTTCGCGTTCTTCTCCGCCGGTGTCGCACTGGGTGGCAACGAGTCTCTCCTCGACGCGCTCAGCGATCCGATCGCGCTGGGAATCATCGCCGGCCTGCTGCTGGGCAAGCCGATCGGCATTCTCGGCACCACCTGGCTCACCATCAAGCTGTCGAAGGCCAACCTGGGGACCGGGGTGCGTTGGATCGACTTGTTCGGCGTCTCCGTCCTCGCCGGCATCGGATTCACCGTCTCACTCCTCGTCGCCGAACTGACCTTCGACGACGAGCCGACGGCCCTGCGCCACGCCAAACTCGCCATCCTCGTCGCATCGACCGCCGCCGCCGTCTTGGCCGGATCACTCCTCGCGCTGCGCAACCGCCGGAAGTGAGATCAGGCTCCCTCTACGTCGCGGCGGTCGAACCGCCACCTCGCGAGCGCTCCGAGCGCCACGACGATCAGAAGCAACACGACCACCGGCACCCATCGCATCGGTTGTGACGGCACCATCGGGAGGTGGGTGAACGGCGACAGGTTGCGCACGGTCTGCCCGAGCCCGAACAGTTCGCCCATCGGACCCAGGAGGAAGGCTGCAACGACCATCGTCCAGCCGCCTCCGACGACCAGCCGCGGCGTAATCGCGTAGAGCGCGACCACCCCGACGGCGATCACCAGCGCCGCCGGGATCTGCACCGCGGCACCCCGCACCGCGTCGGAGATCATTCCCGCCCAGTCACCCGTGACTGCACCAGCGCCGAGCCCCACCAGCAATCCCGCGGTCACCAGCAACACCGACACGCCAACGACGACGAGTCCGAGTTGGCTCGCGATGAACGCCGATCGCGAGGTCGGCGTCGCCAGCAACACCTCGATCCGCCCGGCACTCTCGTCGGCACGGGTCCGGCTGATCGCGGTCACCGCCCAGGTGGCCGCCGCGAATCCCAGATAGCTCATGATCACCGCAAGGAAGACCTTCGAGAGCGCACCCGGGCCGCCGAGGCGGTGCAAGTAGTCCATCATCTGCGGGTTGTCTGCGGTCAAGGACGTCGCCGCGTTCACCAGCACACCGATCAACAGCGCGAACACACCGATCCCGACCAACCAGCCGAGGAACGCACCACGGTGCAACCGCACGATCAGACCGGCGACCGACGACACGGTCGACGACGGCGGTCCCGGCGCGGGTGTGATCAGCCCGCCCCCGAGATCGCGATGCCCGCTCGCCCACGCTGCGGCCGCGACGGTCGTCGCGAAGAAGGCGACGCACAGCAGTGCGGGCCACCACGAGTTCGCTCCGAACGGGTCCATCTGCTGGGCCCATCCGACCGGATTGGTCCAACGCAGCCATTCCCATCCGGATGCGTCACCTGCACCCCGCACCACGTACCCGCCGATCACCACGGCGACGGCGATCAGGTTTGCCAACCGGGCGGTGGTCGCGACCTGTGCGGTCAGCGCCGCCAACCCGATCGCCGCCAGCGAGGTACTGGCGTATTGGCCGCCGACGACCGCCGCCTCGGTACCCGTGGCGCCCGCCGACGCCATGAGCCCGGCCATGCCGACACCGATGACTACCGCGAATCCAAGGGCGACGATCACCGCCGCCGTCAACGGCGCGAGGCGGCCGGTCCGGCCCGCGCGCACCAGTTCGAGCCTGCCGAGTTCCTCCTCCTTGCGCGTCAGGCGCGTGACCATCAGCGCCGCGCACACCGCCGACGCCGCGATCATGAACAGCCCGGCGCGCCACGACGCGACGGCCGCGTTGGACTGCAGGTGCTCGAGCGGTCCGAGCAACAGCTTGAACGCGGAGTTCGCCGCGGCACCGGCTGCGAGGCTTTGACGCTCTTCGGGCGTCCCGTACAGGGTGTTGACCGAAGACACCGTCGCGGCGTTGGTGGCGATGAGCACGACCGCCGTCACCGGCGCGATGATCCGTTCCCGGCGCAGGTCCAGCCGGGTGAGCAACCCGGTCGACGCGAAGTCCGCCGTCATCGCGCGCCGGACTCGTCGTAGGCGTGTAGGAACAGCTCCTCGAGACTCGGCGGTTCAACGAGAAGCTGCTTCACCGACAGCCCGCCGAGCGCGCGCGTGACCGCGTCGAGGCCCTCCGGCGCGACGGTGAACGAGACATCGGTCCCGTCGGCACCGTCACTCGTTTCGACATCGTGCACCCCGTCGATTCCGCGCAGGACACCGACGTCACCGTCGCCGACGGTCACCCGCACCCGCGACCGTCGCAGGTGGCGCAGTTGCGCCAGCGTCCCGGCCTGCACGGTCTTGCCCGCCCGGATGATCGTGACTGACTCGCACAGTTCCTCGACCTCGGACAGGATGTGGCTCGACATCAGGACCGCCGCACCGCGCCCGGCCGCCTCGCGCGCCGAGGTCTGGAACTGCTTGGCCATCAACGGGTCCAGCCCCGAGGTCGGCTCGTCGAAGATGAACAACTCGGCGTCTGCGGCCAGGGCCGCCACCAGCGCGACCTTTTGCCGGTTCCCCTTGGAGTACGTGCCGCTGCGCTTGGTGGGGTCGAGTTCGAACCGCTCGATGAGCTCGGCTTTGCGACTGCTCGCCGGGTCGACGCCGCGCAGGCGCAGCAGGACGTCGATGCATTCGCCGCCGGTGAGCTGTGGCCACAGGCTCACGTCACCGGGCACGTACGCCAGCCGGGAGTGGATTGCGACGGCGTCGGCGAACGGATCGAGCCCGAAGACCCGCGCCGTGCCGCCGCTGCTGCGGTACATCCCGAGAAGCACGCGGATCGTCGTCGACTTCCCCGCACCGTTGGGGCCGAGGAATCCGGCGACTTCACCGGCGGCGACGGTCAGGTCGAGCCCGTCGAGGGCCGCGAACGAACCGAACTTCTTGACCAGCGCCCGGACCTCGATCACGTCGTCCATCTTCTGTGCCTCCCGTACTGCGTGCTCCACCCCACAATCGCGCAGGGCCCTGCAACCATCATGCGCGCCAGCACCTACGATTGGTGTTCATGACCGACTCCGCGCAGATCACCATTCCCGCCGACCTGCTCCCCGCCGACGGCCGCTTCGGCTGCGGCCCGTCCAAGGTCCGGCCGGAGCAGTTGCAGTCGCTCGTCGACACCGGCGCTTCGGTGTTCGGCACCAGCCACCGTCAGGCGCCGGTGAAGAACGTCGTGGGGTCGATCCGCGAGGGTCTGGCCCAGCTCTTCTCGCTTCCCGACGGCTATGAGGTCGTCCTCTCCAACGGCGGCACCACCGCCTTCTGGGATGCCGCGGCCTTCGGGTTGGTCCGCAAGCAAGCCCTGAATCTGACCTACGGCGAGTTCTCGTCGAAGTTCGCCACCGTCACCAAGCGGGCGCCCTGGCTCGACGATCCGAAGGTCGTCTCGACCGACCCGGGCACCGCGCCGGACCCGGCGGCACTGACCGCCGCGGACTTCGACGGCGTCGACTTGGTGGGCTGGGCCCACAACGAGACGTCGACCGGCGTCGCGGTGCCGGTGCTGCGCCCGGCAGCCGCCGGTGATGCCCTCGTCGCCATCGATGCGACGTCGGGCGCGGGCGGTCTGCCCGTCGACGTCTCCACCACCGACGTCTACTACTTCGCTCCGCAGAAATGCTTCGCCGCCGACGGCGGGCTGTGGATCGCGCTGATGAGCCCGGCCGCACTCGCCCGCGTCGCCGAGATCGACGCCACCGACCGGTACGTCCCCGAGTTCCTCTCGCTGGCGACCGCCGTCGACAACAGCTCCAAGAACCAGACCTACAACACCCCCGCGATCGCCACCCTGCTGCTGTTTGCGAACCAGATCGAGTGGATGAACGCCAACGGCGGCCTGGACTGGTGCGTCTCGCGCACCGCCGATTCCAGCTCGCGCCTGTACTCGTGGGCGGAGAAGACCTCCTACACAACGCCTTTCGCCGACGAAGCGCATCGCAGCCAGGTGGTCGGGACGATCGACTTCGACGATTCGGTCGACGCCGCCGCGGTCGCAAAAGCGTTGCGCGCCAACGGAGTCGTCGACACCGAGCCGTACCGCAAGCTCGGGCGCAACCAGCTGCGCATCGGTATGTTCCCGGCAATCGACCCCGACGACGTATCGGCGTTGACCGCGTGCATCGAGTACGTGGTGGAGCGCCTCTAACCTGGACGCACCCCCTCCGGCCTGCGTGTCTGCCCCCTCGACGGTGGGGAGTGCACTAGCCTGGGGCCTAGCCGTCAGCGAGGAGGGTTCCGATGCGTGAGCTGCGCGTCACCAGCGTCGACGCTGACGCCAGTCACGTCATCTGCGTCGACGCTGAGACCGGGGAGAAGTTCCGCATTCCCGCCGACGACCGGTTGCGCGCAGCGGCCCGCGGCGACGTCACCCGGTTGGGTCAGATCCAGATCGAGATGGACTCGCTGCTGCGACCCCGGGAGATCCAGGCACGCATCCGCGCCGGAGCCAGCGTGGAGGAAGTCGCCGCGGAAGCCGGCACGACCGCCGACCGGGTCCAGCGCTTCGCTCACCCGGTGCTGTTGGAACGCACCCGCGCCGCAGAGTTGATCCGCGCGTCCCATCCGATGCGCGAGGACGGTCCGGCACTGGCCACGCTCGACGAGATCGTGGCGGCGGCCCTGCGGTCGCGCGGTCTCAACCCCGCGGTCGGCGAATGGGATGCCTGGAAGGGCGACGACGGCAACTGGGTCGGCCAGCTGACCTGGACCGCCGGACATACTGTGAACCACGCCCACTGGCGCTACGCGCCCGGCTCGCAGGGCGGCACGACCGATGCCCTCGACAACACCGCCGACGAGTTGCTCCACCCCGGATCGGCCGGGCGCCACCAACTTCAGCCGGTGGCCGATCCGGCCGAATCGGTGACCGTCGACGCGCAGAGCGTCGTCGCACCGCCGCCCCCGCCCGCCGAACGCGAGCAGGAGTCGGATCACGAACCGCCTAAACGCGCGCGCCGTAAGGCCAAGCCCGAGGTTCCGGGCTGGGAGGACGTCCTGCTCGGCGTCCGCGGCAGCAACCCGCACCAATAGGCGCCGCCGCGGACGACCTGCCGCAGTCAGACCATGCAGGGAAGGTCGATGGACCCCAGCTTGGGGCAGTACGCCGGCGTGTCCGCCTGGGTCTGCGACGGATCGGGTGCCGACGTCGCGCCGAAGCCGAAGGTGAGCAGAGCGACGGCCGCAATGGTGGCGACGACGGCGGACAGACTGCGTTTTTTCATGGTGGACCTCCCGGTATTGCGATCAATTGGCCACACCAGTGAAACCCGACAATCCGCCCTCAGCGCGAGTAGCCGACTACTCGTTTCCGCCCTTGTCCCGGCGGGCTAGTTCGTAAAAGGCGACCGCCGCAGCGGTGGCGACGTTCAGCGAATCAGTACCCCGGCTCATCGGGATACGGGCCCGCACGTGGCTGGCGCGCATCGCCGCAGCACTGAGCCCCGGCCCCTCCGCGCCGACCAGGAAGGCGACCCGCGACGCAGACTCCACGGCGTCGGCCAACAGCGGCACCGCCGGATCCGGCGTCAACGACACCGTCGTGAACCCCCGCTGTGCCAGCAGGTCGAGTTCGCCCGGCCAGTCCGGCAGCTTCACGAACGGCACGAGCAGCGCGTGGCCCATCGACACGCGGACACACCGCCGGTACAGCGGATCGGCGCACCCGGAGCCGAAGAGGACGGCGTCAACGCCGAGGCCGGCCGCGTTGCGGAAGATCGAGCCGATGTTCTCGTGGTCGTTGACGCCTTCGAGTACGGCCAGCACCGAAGCGCCCTCGACTGCCTGCTCGACGGTGAGTTCGGCGGGGCGCCGGGCGACGCCGAGCACGCCGCGGTTGAGGTGAAACCCGACGACCTGGGCCATCACCTCGGCGGTGGCCCGATAGAACGGGACCGGCGCCGGGAGCCGTAGCGAGCAGGCCGAATCCTGACCCGCGTCGGGATCGTCGACGGGCAGCAGCGTCGTGCCGAGTTCGCCGAGTCGGCGGTCGACGCCGAGGAACGCGTGCGGGATGAACCGGGAGGCCACCATCCGCTGCACGACGAGCACACCCTCGGCGATCACGAGCCCTTTGCCGACGCGTCCACCGGGGAGCACCGGGAGGTCGGGGCGGCGGTCGACGGAATTCAGGTCACGAAAGTCGTCGACCCGCTCGTCGTCGGGATCGGTGATATCGACGACGCGCACGGGAAGCGTCGGAGAGGCGGACACCACCGATACGGTAGTCGCATGCCTGCGCACCACGGACTGGAGTTCCGCCCCGCCGTCGACGGGGACTGGCGCGAGATCTTCGCGTCCACCGCCCGGGCCTTCGGGATCACCGCCCCGCTCGACGAGCACCAGCAGGCCAATGAGCGGGCCCGCATCGCCGACGAGGACACGATGATCGCCCGCGATCCCGCGCTGCCGGGGGCACCGCTGGTCGGGATGGCGATGTACTACCGGCTGCAGATGTCGGTGCCCGGCGGATCGATCGGCTTCCCGGGACTCACGTGGGTGTCGGTCTCGCCGACGCACCGTCGTCGCGGAATCCTGCGCGAGCTGCTGACCCGGCTGCGGGCGAAGTGGGCCGACGAGGGTCATGCGGTAGCGGCGTTGTGGGCCTCGGAGGGCACCATCTACGAAAGGTTCGGCTTCGGGCCGGCGGTGTTCGCCGAGTCCGTCCGCATCGACGGGCCGCAGACCCTGCGCGTACCGGCGCCGGCGCAGTCACCCGTGCGCTTCGTCGACGCCGCCGAACTCGCCGTTCTCGCACCGCCGTTGTACGAGCGGTGGGGGCGGGTCCATCCGGGAGTCATGGCGCGCGACGCGCTGTGGTGGCAGGCCGAACTCGACGACCGGCCGTCGAGCCGGCTGCCCACGCTCAGCGAGCGGCACACCATCGTGCACCCGGACGGCTATGCGACCTACCGGCTCGATTCGGCCGACGGCGGCGAGCTGCCGGTCGCGCGGATCGAAGAAGTCGTCGCGGTCACCCCCGAGGCCCACACCGAGCTGTGGCGCGTGTTGGCGGCGCTGGACCTGGTGGCGTCGACGACGGGCACTCTCGACGTCGGGGACCCGCTTCCGTTCAAGTTGACCGACCTGCGCGGGGTGTCGGTGACTCGTCGCCGCGACACCCTGTGGGTCGCGGTCCTCGACGTGCCCGCCGCCCTGGCCGCGCGGACCGACGCCGCCGATCTCGACGCCGTGCTCGTCGTCGATGATCCGTCCGGTGGCGAGGGCGGTCGCTTCCGCCTGCACATCGTCGACGGGACGGCAGACGTGGCGCGCGACGAGACGGCCGCCGGAACCAACGGGGAGATCAGCTGCGACATCGCCGCCCTGGGCAGTCTGTACCTCGGCGGCGTCGATGCGCGCGACCTCGCCGCGGCGGGCCGGGTACGGGCGTCGTCGCCGGAGCTGCTGCGCGCGTTCGCGCTGTCATGGCAGGCGCAGAACCATCCCGCCACCGGCACCGACTTTTGATCGGACCCGCTTCCGATCAGGTGAGCAATTCCTGGATCGGCGCGCGGGCGAAGTAAAGGACGAAGACCGCGGCCACCGCCCAGAGGATGGGGTGGACTTCGCGCGCCTTGCCGCGGGCGGTCGCCAGGACCACCCAGCTGATGAACCCGAGGCCGATGCCGTTGGCGATCGAGTACGTGAACGGCATCGCGACGATGGTCAGGAACGCCGGCAGCGCGTATTCAAAGCGGGTGAAGTCGATGGTGCGGATCTGCCCGATCATCAGCGCGCCGACCACGACCAGTGCGGGGGCGACTGCCTCCAAGGGCACGACCTTGTAGAGGGGGGTGAAGAACATCGCGGCGAGGAACAGGACGCCGGTGACGATGTTGGCCAGGCCCGTGCGCGCACCTTCGGCGATGCCCGACGCCGATTCGACGAACACGGTACTCGACGACGCGGAGCCCAGACCGCCGGCGATGGCGCCGGTGCCCTCGACGGCCAGCGCTTTGCCGATGTCGGGCAGCGTGCCGTTCTCGTCGGCGAGACCGGCCTCCTTGCCCAGGCCCGTCATGGTGCCCATCGCGTCGAAGAAATTGGACAAGACGATGGTGAACAGCAGGATCGTCGCGCCGATGGCGGGCGCGGAGATGACGTGCGCCGGGGTGCCGTGTTCGCTGAACGCGCCGAACAGATCGACATTGCCCACGAGGGACAGGTCCGGCAGGCCGCCGATCGAGTCGGGCAGCTTCGGGGTGTTCAGCGCCCAGTCGCCGGGCTTGGCCACCGCCTCGATGATGATGGCCAACACGGTGGTGATCACGATGCCGATCAGCAGGCCACCGGCCACCTTGCGCACTGTGAGCACACCCATGATCAGCAGGCCGATGGCGAACACGAACACCGGCCAGGTGTTGATCGACCCGGAATCACCGAGTTGCACCGGGACGGTCGTGTGGGCGGCATCGGGGACGCGTTTGACGAAGCCGGAGTCGACGAAGCCGATGAATGCGATGAACGCGCCGATGCCCGCGGCGATCGCGGCCTTCAACTCGGCGGGCACCGCGTTGAACACCGCGGTGCGGAAGCCCGTCACGGCCAGCACGACGATGATGACGCCGTTGAGGACCACCAGCCCCATGGCCTGCGGCCACGTCACCTGCGTGGTGACGCTGACGGCCAGCAGGCTGTTGATGCCCAGGCCGGCGGCGAATGCGAACGGGTAGTTCGCGACGACACCGAACACCAGGCACATCACGCCCGCGACGAGCGCGGTGACCGCGGCGACGGCGGCCATCGGCAGCACGTTGCCCGCGATGTCGGCGTTGAGCGGATTGCCCGGCGTGCCGCCGAGGATGATCGGGTTCAGCACGACGATGTAGGCCATCGTGAAGAAGGTGACGACGCCGCCCCGCAGTTCGCGCAACGGCGTCGAACCCCGTTCGGTGACATGGAAGAAGGAATCGACTCGGGACAGTGCCGGGGGCGCGCTCACGAGAAGACGTTAACCTGATCTCATGTCTGACGCGCGCGAAGTCACCCCGGTTCCCGAGCTGCCCAAGGTGCTGCGCGAACCCGGACCGGTGATCATCGTCGGGTTCGCTGCCTGGTTGATCGCGACCATCGTCGCGCTGGTGACCGGTGTCGGCGGTCTCACCCTGCACGTGTGCCTATGGGGCCTGGGCGTCGGGGTCATCGGGACGTCGATCGTCGCGGCTCAGCTCGCGGCAGTCAGGCGCGGCTCGAAGACGGCGCAAGAGGGCTTGGAGTAGCACCTAGGCGCGCCACGGTCGCGACGACCGCGAGCCAGACCGCGCCGATCGCCCAGCCGGCGAGTACGTCGGTCATCCAGTGCACACCCAGATACACGCGGCTGAGCCCGATCAGGAACGACAGGATCGGCGCGACGAGCAGGACGTCGGGATGCTCGCGGATCCACGCGCAGCACCGGAACAGCCCGACGGCGATCAGCCCGAACACGATCGCGCTCATCATCGCGTGGCCCGACGGCATCGAGTGGTACGCGGCATGGACGAGCCGGTACTCCGGCGGCGGCCGATCGCGCGCGATCGTGTTCTTGAGCACGACCATCAGCCAATAGCCCGTCACCGATCCCAGCCACACCATCAGGGCACTGCGCCACAGCCGAAAAGCTGCGAACAAGGCGCCGGCGACGATGACGATGACCGTTAGCGTCATCGTCGAGCCGAGCCAACTCAGGCTCTCGCACAGGCTGGTCAAGAACCGAGTGCGGTGGCCGACGACGAAGTCGAGCACACCGGCGTCGAACGGCGTGCTCGACGGCAGGTCAGTCCGCATGGCGCCCACCGTATCCGAGGACGTCGACGTGGACGGCACCGTTGGCGTCGACCCACCTGTTGACGCGGTACTCGCCGCTGTCGGTCGCAACGAGCAGACCGTCGTGCACGACGACTTCCCCGCGCGGCTGGTCTCCCCCGTGTCCGGCGGCGAACCGCAGCGCATCCGCATCGGCGTCCCAGGTCGTCGTCCTGCCGGTACTCACGACTCGGGCCGTGAGGGCATCCGACGCGAGCGGAAGGTCGAGCACGTCGGCGAGTTCGCGCGCGGCGTCGGCGGTGACCGGCAGCCCAGCCACCACAGCGAGGTCTGCCGCCACGACTGACAGGTACTGCGATGCGTCGATCACCACCGCGTCGCGGCCAGTGCCGTCATCGATCACCGAACCGTCGAGGGCGCGCGCCGCCGGAACGCCGGACAGCAGCACATCTAGCTCGTGCACGTCGACGTCGCCGCGGGCGATCGCCGCGACGACCTCTCCGTAGCCGCGCACCACGGCACCGGGCAGGATGGGCCGATCGGCGTCGCCGAGGTTGGTCAGGATCAACGCGGCCGTCGCGACGTCGGCCACAACGTCGTCGACGAGAATCCCGCCTAATGCGGCCGCGTCCGGATGGTCGAGGGGGTCAACTATTCCCGCTAACACCTCGGCGTCGGGGCGTCGATAGGAGCGCACCTCGCGGCCGTTGATTCGGGCATGCTCGCGCAGCCACCACGCGGTGTACCCGGCGCGATCGGCAAGCAGAAGCGCGGTCGCCGGATCGTTCGCCATCAGTGCCAGCGCGTCGGACCATCGGTCGTCCGGCACGAGGTCGAGATCGCGGACGGCCGTCATCGACGGCGGCTGTTCAGACAACCCGGCCCACCAGCGCTCCTCGTCGTGCAGGTCGTGGTCGGGCGCGGTGGGCCACTGCTCAGCGACGGTGAGGAATCCCCATCCGACGCCTGCCCGGCGTAGAACATCGCCGCCGAACCGTTCCGCGAGCTGCTCGTCGACGATCGCGAAGGGCAGGTCGTCGGCCAGGATCGCGGCCAGCGGCGAATCGGCCAGCAGGAGTTCGTCGACGTGGACGGGTTCGCCGTCGACGTCGGGCAGCAGCAGTTCGCGCGATGCCTCAGCTGACAGGACCGCCTCGGGGTCGGCGGCCAGCAGGGCGAGCACCGAGTCGGCGAGATCGGCGACCTCGTCGTCGGTCCCGTGCTCGGCGGCATCGGCCAGTGCCGCGACGAGGTCGTCGTGGGCCAGGAGTTCACCAGCCCCGACCGATTGGGCACCCAGCCGTTCCAGCAGGGGGTGCACGGCGTCGGGGTGGACCGTCGGCGCCCACGGCGCCGCCACCCCGGCCGGCGCGATCACCAGTCCACGCGCCCCCAGGTTGCGACGTCCGTCAACCCTGGGGACGGGCAGCGCCCCGAGTTCCTCGGCGTCGGTGCCGCTCACGACGAGAGGAGCCAGCGCCTCGTAGAGCTGCGCCCACCACGCCGCGGGCCGGTCGAGGTCGCCGGCGGCCTCGGCGATGTCGGCCAACCCGATCTCGCGGGCGCCGACGGCCAGGAGCGCCGCACGCTGCTGCGGGCCGGACACGTCGGGGTGTGCGAGCTGCGCGAGCACCGGACCGAGGCAGGCGGCCAACGCGTCGGAAAGATCGGCGACGACGAGTGTGTGCCGCGGCGCGAGGTCGTCTCCCCCGTCGGCGGCCGGGACCCACGCATTGGTGGCCAACTCCTCGCCGATGGACTCCAAGAGCCGGGCGTCGACGCTGTTGCGGGGTAGGGCGCGGGGCACGAACCCCGGGCGCTGCGCCGGGCTGAATGCCCGTACCAGTGCGATGTAGCCCGGTGCGAGCGTGCCGACGTTGACGCCGGGCATGAGGTGGCGTCGGTCGGGCGTCACCGGCAGCGGCGCGATCACCCGCGCGGGGACTGAGATCTCGATGTCGGTGGGTGTGGGCGTGCGCAGGGTCTCGGGGTCTCGATACAGCCGCTCCTCCGTCGCGGCCACTCGACCTCCGACTTTGGTATCGAGACCCAGCCACCGCACGTCCCCGGTTATCGCCTCGCGCCAGACGTTCCTAGCACCGGGGATCGGCGAATCAACCGGCTCGAAACGGATCTCCCCGTCGCCACGCACCGCGGTGACCGCGACGTCGCCAACGGTGATCTGCGCTAGCGCAGGTAGTTCCAGCAGGCGGTCGCAGACTTGCTCGGCGATGCCTTCCAATAGATCGTCAACGTCGATCCCGGCGCGCGGCACCAGCACGATCTCGGTGTCGAACTCCGTCGCGGGCGCCTCGTCGGAGAGCCACGCGAGTCGCAGGAGCGGCACCGGTTCGTCCGACGGCACGATTCGGGCCGAGACGATTGCGTCCTCGGTCTGCGTGCGGTCGAAGACCAGTGCCGTCGTGGAGGATCGGATCTCCACCCGGTCGGCGACCGGGACCACGGCGGCGAAGCCCACGCCGAACCGTCCGACCGTCTCGTCGTCGCGCTCTTTCGCCGAGACACGCAACGCCAGCAGCGACGCCACCCCGTCGGCGGTCAGCGGTTCCCCGGTGTTTGCGACGTGCAACGCACCGTCGGCGTCGCGCCACACCGCGAGATGGCCCGACACTCCGGCAGCGACGGCCGCGTCGGCGGCATTGGCGGCCAGCTCGGTGAACAGCCGGTCGCGGTACCCGACGGCGGCGAGGTCGGCCTCGGCGCGCGAGTCCTCGATGAGCCTCGTCGGCGACCCGTGCCACGCATCCAGGACGGCAGCACGCCGCGACGCGACGCCGAACGGGTCGGGGTCGGTCACGGTCAGTCCACCGTGGCGAACACCTCGAGCACCCCGTCGTCGAACGGGTCGAACTGCGGTGTGGACACCGGCGGTCGCGGCGCGATGTCGGAGTGGGCGCCGCAGCCGTACTCGGCGGACACGACGTGGCCGTCGGCGGCGAACTCGTTGGCGCACACCCCGAACGCGACGCGCAGGGCGCCGGACAGTTGGAGGTAGAACCCGCACGTCTCGCAGTGGTGCTTGGCGGCTTGCGCCATCGCTGAGAGCGGCCCGAACTCACCGTCGTACCAGCGCTGCGCGGCCTCGTCGCGTCCCTGCGCGCTCAGCACGCGCCGACGCCCGAGGCCCAACTCGGTGTCGAGCTCTTCCAGGTCACCGCTGTCGACCTGATTGGGCACCAGGCGCGGATCGTCGGGCTCGGCGGCGAGTTGGTCGCCGGGCTGCAGATCACCGGCGGCGATACGCTCGCACCACGGCACCCACGGCGGCGCGAGCAACGACCCGTCGCCGGGCAACAGGACGACCTCGCTGACGGTGACCGAATCATCGGCGTCGGCGAGCGCCACGACGGCGCACCAGCGCCAGCCGCGGTAGCCGGGCAGGTCGGCCGTGAAGTAGTGGGCAGCCGAGTTGTCGTCCTCGACGACGACCTCGACGTGGTCGCCGGGCGCGCCGCCGTCAACGACGATGGCCTCGCGCGCGGCGTCGACGGCACCGCGGAGCAAGTCGATTTGGGCTGTAAGACTCACCCCACCAGTGTGCATCACCGCGATGGGGCGTGGCACGCCAACCCGGTGTCGGCGCGATAGGGAAGAATTGTCGTCGTGAGTTCTGGTAACCAGCAGCCGTCGCGCAACCCGCACCTGCCCCCGCTGGAGGCGACGCGGGCACAGAAGGCCGCGGCATTTCCCAGTGAGGATGTGCCGCCGAAGACCTCGCTCACCCGACGCGCGGCCCGACACGGCAAGAAGCTGACCAACCGCGGCATCGACACGATCGCCCGCGCGGCCACCGCCGACGGCGCCGACCAGTCCGGACTGACGGCGCTGACCATCCCCGTCGTCGCCAACGCCGCCGTCGACGCCGCCATGGCGATCGCGCTGGCCAACACCCTGTTCTTCGCCGCCGCCAGCGGGTCCGAGGGCAAGGTGGGCCTGTACCTGCTGCTGACGATCGCACCTTTCGCACTGATCGCGCCGCTCATCGGACCACTCCTGGACCGGTTGCAGCATGGTCGGCGCGCGGCGATGGCCGCCACCTTCGCCGCACGCGCGGTCCTAGCAATCTTGATCGTCAGCAACTACGAGTGGGATCCCGCCGGCCACCAGCTGGTGTACGACCCGTGGGTCCTCTATCCGTGCGCGCTGGGGCTACTGGTGTTCTCCAAGTCGTTCGGTGTGCTGAAGTCCGCGGTCACACCGCGCGTCGTGCCGCCCAGCATCGACCTGGTCCGAGTGAACTCGCGGCTGACGACTTTCGCGCTGCTCGGCGGCACCATGGTCGGCGGCGCCGTCGCCGCCGCGTTCGAGATGCTGCTGGGCACGCTCCTGCCGCTGCACTGGCCCGGCGCAATGCTGCTGTTGATCGTCATCGCGTGCATCGGTGCCTACTACTGCATGAAGATCCCGTCCTGGGTGGAGGTCACCGCCGGTGAGATCCCGACGACGCTGACCTACCGCAACCAGCCCAAACCCGATATCTCTGCGCGTGAACGCGCCCGCCGCGCCGGCCGGGTCATCTCCGACACGATCCGTCAGCCATTGGGGCGCAACGTGGTGACCGGGCTGTGGGGCAACGGCACGATCCGCATCCTCACCGGGTTCCTCACCCTGTTCGTCGCGTTCTACGCGCGCAACCAGGAGGGGCTCGACGGCTGGGTGCAGATGGCAATGCTCGGCGTCGTCGGCGGTGCCGCCGGTGTGGGCAACGTCCTCGGCAACGGCCTCGGGACACGTCTGAAGCTGTCGAATCCGCCGAAGATCATCGTGTGGGTCGTCGCGGTGTGTTTCGCGGTCGCGACGGCCGCGGCGATCGTCCCGCTGTTCGCCACCGGGTCGTTCACCACCGTTGCCGCCGCGGCGATCACCGCATTCCTCGCGTCGGCCGGCTCTGCGGTGGGCAAGGTCTGTCTCGACTCCTCCATCCAGTCCGACCTGCCCGAGGCCTCGCGCGCCTCGGCGTTCGGACGGTCGGAGACCGTACTGCAGCTCGGTTGGGTGTTCGGTGCGAGCATCGGCGTCCTCTTGGCGCGCTCGACGTTCTCGATCGGTTTCGGCGTGGTCGCCGCACTCCTGGCCGGGGGGTTGGTGCAGACGGTCCTCACCAGCCGGGGCGCCACGATCGTCCCCGGTCTCGGTGGCGGCCACCGGCCCGAAGTCGCACCGGCGACGATGCCCACCGAGGTCATCGTCCGCCCCGACCCGTCGGCCACCGAGGCCATCCACCGACCCGACCCGACGCCACCGACGACGGCGATTCCGACGACGGCCATGCCGCGGACCCCCCGCGACCGACGACCCCAGCCCCCCGGCCCCACCGGCGCGCCGACGCGGGCCTTCCCCACCCGGCCGCTCGACGACGGTTGGCCGCCAGCCCCGGGAGACCAGTGAACCTCACCCCTTCGGAGAAGAAGACCCTCGCGCTGATCGGCGTCTGCGCACTGCTGTACGCGGCCGTCATCGCCGGTGCCGCCGCCTTCTGGGCGTCACGCACGCACGTCGACGACCGTCCGTACGTCACGCTCTCGGCTGGCCCGCACAGCACGCGTGCGTATCCGACGGTGCTGTGCGACTACCAGTTGCAGGGGTGCGACGGCGATTTCCGCAAGCTCGACCCCGCCCGACTCACGCGCTTCCCTGTACCGATCGGCGAGTCGCTGAAGGTGCGCCTGTCGTCGAATGTCGCCGGCGACCCGTGGTCGGTCGTCGTCCAGTACCTCACCCCGAACGGCTCGCAGCTGCTGCTGAAGAACTTCCGCAGCGGCACCGGCACTGCGGCGCTGCTTCTGCCGTCGACGCGCACGCGCATCTTGATCAATGTCGAGATCAGCCTGCCCGCCAAGATGCTCGCCGGGGATTCCGACGATCAGCTGGTGCGGCGCGGACTGTTCGCCATCAACACGACGCCGACCGACCAGAAGCCGCTGATCGACGCCTACGAGAAGGCGGCAACGGGCAAAGACCCGGACCAGCGGATGGTCGACGACGTCAAAGAGTTCGCCAAGGACTAGGCGTCGAGCTCGCGCGCGACCGCCCGAACGACCTCGGAGATCCGCTGCGCGGTCTTGCGGTCGGGGTAGCGGCCCTGGCGCAGCGTCGGCTGCACCTTGCCCTCGAGCAGGGTGATCAGATCGGCGACCATGCCGTGGAGCTCGTCGGGGCTATGACGCCGGGCCTCCTCACGAGCAGCTTCGCGTGTGTTCTTCTCCACGCTGGGTGCCGGGTCGAGGACGGTGACACTCAACGCCTGCGGGCCGCGACGGCCCGCGGCCATCCCGAACTCCACGCGCTGACCGGGTTTGAGCGACTCGACTCCAGCGGGCAGCGCCGACGAACGGACGTAGACGTCCTCCCCGTCGGGTTGCGAGAGGAAACCGAATCCCCTCTCCGGGTCGTACCACTTCACTTTGCCGGTCGGCACCGCACTCACCTTTTCCTTGTCAGCCGCAAAAAAGCGCCCTGCTCCCGAGTGTGGCGAGCAAGACGCAGCCTCGATCGCTCATCCTACCGCGTGTGCACTAGCGTGGGCAGCCATGGGCACCGGAACGGGCAGGACACCCGCGCGTACAGTCTTCGCGGCGGGCGTGGTCCTGTTCCTGTGCGGGCTCGTCGCGATCGGCACCCTGTTCCTCGTGCCGGCCGTGTGGTCCGGGCACACCGCGCCGCTGCCGGTGTACCTCCTCGCGATGTGCACACCGGTGGGCTTGTTCCTCGCGATTGCTGGAACGATCGCCTCCGGCCGCCCACGCTGATCCTGTCCTGCCACGCGGACGCCGAACTCCGCGATGGGCGTCACAATGTTACTGTGATCTTCCTCACATCACGAAATGGTCACGGTAAGGACACGAACCGTGATTCACCCCGTGAACTGGGCGAACGCCGAAGTGGATCGGCCGACCCACATTTCGACGCGAAAAACCCGCTTTCCCGATCACTTAGGAAGTCCGGCGCTTATTCCGTAGCCTCGTCGTAGGCCATCACCCGATGGCTATAGCAGTACCGACGCAGCTGGTCGCGCCGAGCCTCACTCCACCGGCCGCGTTGTCCTTACAAGACATTCAGGAGTGAGGACGGGGGACCCATCTCCCGTGAGACCGGGTTCTGTGCGGATGTGAATCCACGCAGGATCCTTGGGGTGTAGCCGCGGAGCCCCCGCGGCCGGGCAACCTCTCGCTCGAACCCGACAGCTGACTTCGTAGGCGCGTGGAGAGAGGAAACAGTTCTATGTCCGGACGTCACCGCAAGCAGACGACCAGCACCACTTCCAAGACCATCGCCAAGGTGGCCCTGACCTCTGCCGTTATCGGCGGCGGTGCAGCGCTCGCCTCCGCCGGCGCCGCTCACGCGGCCACCGACGCCGAGTGGGACCGCGTCGCGGCCTGCGAGTCGGGCGGCAACTGGGCCATCAACACCGGCAACGGCTACCAGGGCGGCCTGCAGTTCTCGCCGAGCACCTGGGCCGGCCACGGTGGCACCAAGTACGCACCCACTGCTGACCAGGCCACGAAGGCGCAGCAGATCGAGATCGCCGAGCGCGTCCTCGCGGGCCAGGGCAAGGGTGCCTGGCCGACCTGCGGCACCGGGCTCTCCGGCCACACGCCGCGCGACGCGAGCAAGGCCCCGACCAGCCTGAAGAAGAAGCTGAAGAACGCTACTTCGCTGAAGGCCACCCCGAAGGCCAAGGACAGCGACGACGTCCGCAACCAGGTTGACGGTGTCGTGAAGGCCCGCGAGAAGAAGGGCCAGATGGACCCGACCGTCGCGAACATGTGGGAGGCCGCCAAGGCCAGCGGCTACCAGCTCGACAAGAGCCAGGTCGACCTCTACAACCAGCACAAGGGCCAGCTGCCGTTCGCGAACTGACGCGAACGCGGTAACCCACCGCTGACTACAAAGGCGCCCCGCACAGTCCGTGCGGGGCGCCTTTGTAGTCAGTGGCCCTAGGTGGCCGTGGATCCTAGGTGTTGATGATGGTCAACGGGTTCGTGTAGAGCAGCTTGTCCTCCGGCAGCGGGAGCTCGGTGGTGCCGAACGGCGACAGTGCGCCCGCGATTCCGGCGGCGAACTCCGACACTGCGTGCTCGCCGTCCGGGTAGGGCCAGCCGTTATCGACGTAGTGCCGCTTGGATTCCGCGATGACTTCTTCGACGTCCTGCTTGGCGTCTTCGACGATTTCGTTTGCGCTCACGACGCTCATTCTGCCATGCGCCCGCACGCCCCGGGCAGTGAACCGCCCACCACTACACTCAACCCCGTGAGTGCCACCGACCAGCCGAGCGGATTGGCACACGTGCTCTCCCAACGCCCCGACGACGAGTTGGTCGCCCTCCTGGGCGCCCGCCCGGATCTGGCTTCACCACCACCGGGCGGAGTGAACGTCCTCGCGCAGCGGGCGATGTCGGCGGGCTCGATCAACGTCGTCGGCGAAGAGTTGGACCTGCTGCACGCCGCGATCCTCGAGGTGCTCCTCGCGGCCACCGAGGGCGACCGCGGCAGTCGTGCCCGACGAGCAGTCAGCGACGCGGCGGTCCGCAAAGCACTGTCGGGACGGGCCGCGGCCGCACAGATCAACGCCCACCTGGCCACCCTCGTCGACCTCGCCATCGTCTGGCGGGAGGACGCCGGACTACACATCGCCGGGCATACCACCGCCGCTCTGCCCTGGCGCGCCCGACACATCGCCACCGACCAAGCGCCCCGCACGCCCCTCCAGTGGCAGGAACTGCTCGACGACCTCGACGACGGTCCGCGCGAAGTCCTCACCGCCCTCGCGATGGGCCCCAGCGTCGGGATGACCAACGACGCCGGACCCGACGCCGACCCGGCGCGACCGGTCCCCCGCCTGCTCGCCGCGGGCCTCGTCGCGCGCGTCGACCGCCAACTCGTCGAGATCCACCCCACCGTCGCGCAGTTGATCCGCGGGGAGCCGCCACTGCGCATCGATGATCTGCGCCCGCCGCCACTGCCGGCCGCGACGACCACGGCGTCGGCACTCGGTGGACCTGCCGCACTGTCGGCCACGGCCGCCGGGGCTGCGCTGGAACTGCTCCGTGAGACCGCCGACGTGCTCGACAGCCTGGGTCGCACTCCGGCACCCGAACTCAGCTCCAGTGGCATCGGCATCCGAGAACTGCGCCGCATCGCCAAGGACACCGGGCTTACCGCGCAGCGTGTCGGACTGATCCTCGAGCTCTGCGCCGCGCAGCAGCTGATCGCCGTGGGTTACGCCCAACCCGAGTCGCAGGGCTACGACGCCGCTCGGATCTGGGCGCCGACCCCGCTCGCCGATGCGTGGGCCCACCACAATCCTGCGCGCAAGTGGGCGGGCTTGGCCACGTCCTGGCTGATGCTGACCCATCGCCCATGGCTGATCGGAGAGCGCGACGCCGAGGGCAAGGTGATCGGCGCAGTCGTCGTCCAATCCGACTTCGCCGCACCGCGTGAGCGCCGCCAACTGCTGGAATCACTCGCACAGGCCGACCCCGGGGTGGCGCCGTCAATCGACGACCTGGTCTCTCGGACGCTGTGGCGTCGGCCCCGCATGCGGCGACGGCTGACGCGCCAGGCGGCCCAGCACACACTGCGCGAGGCGACAGAACTGGGTCTGGTGGCCCATGGGGCCCTCACCGAGGTCGGGCGCCTCCTCTTGGCCGGTCCGGCCGACGACGAGTTGACCGGCGCGATGGACAAAGCCTTGCCGGCACCGGTCGATCACTTCCTCGCCCAGGCCGACCTGACGCTCATGGTGCCCGGGCCGATGACTGCCGAGCTGGCCCCGCAGGTCGCGCTCATCGCCGAGCTCGAGTCGGCGGGCGCGGCGTCGGTGTACCGCGTCACCGAAGACAGTGTGCGCCGGGCACTCGACGCCGGACACACCGGCGCCGAGATCGTCGCGCTGCTGCACAACCATTCGAAGACCCCGGTCCCGCAGGCCCTGACGTATCTGGTGGAAGACGTCGCGCGACGGCACGGCACGCTGCGCGTCGGCGTCGCCTCGTCGTTCGTGCGCTGCGACGACCCGGCGACGATGGCCGCGGTCCTGCGCAGCAAGGAGGCCGACGCGGTGGCGCTGCGCCCCCTCGCCCCGACCGTTCTGGTGTCACCGGCACCGCTGCGCGACGTGCTCGACGCGCTGCGCGCAGCCGGTTTCGCACCCGCCGCCGAGGACTCGTCCGGGGCGCTCGTCGACGTGCGGCCACGGGGCGTGCGCGTCGAATCATCCCGGACGGTGTGGTCGAGCAATGGTGACCGACCTGGACGTGCCGCCCCCACCGTCGAACAACTGGCCACGGTGATCACCCGGATGCGCACCGCCGACGAAGTCGCGGGGCAGGCCGCGAGCGCGCGGGGCACCGGCACGGTGTCGGCGCGCGGCGGCGGCGAGTCGGTGACGGCGCTGATCAATCTCGCCGCACGCTCGGGCCGACGGCTGCGCGTCGAATACGTGAACTCCCACGGCAAAGCGTCGCACCACGTCGTCAAGGTCGCGCTGGTGCGAGCGGGGAAAGTGATCGCCAGCGAGATCGGCTCGGGCGACGAGGTGGAACTGTCGGTGCACCGCATCACCACCGTCGAACTCCTCGACTGAATTCGCACGCGCCCGGCGTTCCATGCGCTCGGGGTTCGTGGACAATGGGCCGGGTGACCGACGGACCCCTCATCGTGCAATCGGATAAGACCCTCCTGTTGGAGGTCGACCATCCCGGCGCACCGGCAGCGCGTGCCGCGATCGCCCCGTTCGCCGAGCTGGAGCGCGCGCCCGAGCATGTGCACACCTACCGCGTGACGCCGTTGGCACTGTGGAATGCGCGCGCCGCGGGGCACGACGCGGAGCAGGTCGTCGACGCACTGGTGACCCACTCCCGGTATGCGGTGCCCCAGCCGCTGCTGATGGACATCGTGGACACGATGGGGCGTTTCGGCCGTCTGCAGTTGGTCAAGCACCCGGCGCACGGGTTGACGCTGGTCAGCTTCGACCGCGCGGTGCTCGAGGAGATCCTTCGCAACAAGAAGGTCGCCCCCATGCTCGGCGCCCGTATCGACGACGACACCGTCATTGTGCATCCGTCCGAGCGGGGACGACTCAAGCAGATCCTGCTCAAGGTGGGCTGGCCCGCCGAGGATCTCGCGGGCTACGTCGACGGTGAGGCACACCCGATCGAGCTCGACCAGGCCGACTGGGAGTTGCGCGACTACCAGGAGCTCGCAGCCGAGTCGTTCTGGGCGGGCGGCTCGGGTGTCGTCGTACTGCCCTGCGGCGCGGGTAAGACGATGGTCGGTGCCGCTGCGATGGCCAAAGCCGGTGCCACGACGCTCATCCTGGTCACCAACACCGTCGCGGGCCGGCAGTGGAAGCGGGAGCTGATCGCGCGCACCTCGCTCACCGAGGAGGAGATCGGCGAGTACTCCGGCGAGCGCAAGGAGATCCGGCCCGTCACCATCGCCACCTATCAGGTGATGACCCGCAAATCGAAGGGCGAATACCGCAACCTCGACCTGTTCGACTCGCGCGACTGGGGGCTCATCATCTACGACGAGGTGCACCTCCTGCCCGCGCCGGTGTTCCGGATGACCGCCGACCTGCAGTCGCGCCGCCGACTGGGCCTTACCGCGACGCTGGTCCGTGAGGACGGTCGTGAGGGCGATGTGTTCAGCCTGATCGGGCCCAAGCGGTTCGACTCGCCATGGAAGGACATCGAGGCGCAGGGCTGGATCGCCCCGGCCGAGTGCGTCGAGGTGCGCGTGACGCTGACCGACGAGGAGCGCCTCTCCTACGCCGTCGCCGAGAACGACGAGAAGTACAAGCTGTGCTCGACGGCGCACACCAAGGTCGGCGTCGTGAAATCCATCTTGGAACACCACCCGGACTCGCCGACGCTGATCATCGGCGCCTACCTCGACCAGCTCGAGGAACTCGGCGAAGCGCTCGACGCGCCGGTCATCCAGGGATCGACGAAGACGAAGGACCGCGAGGCCCTGTTCGACGCGTTCCGCCGGGGCGAGATCGGCCGCCTCGTCGTTTCGAAAGTCGCAAACTTCTCCATCGATCTGCCGGAGGCGTCGGTGGCCGTGCAGGTCTCCGGGACGTTCGGGTCGCGACAGGAAGAGGCCCAGCGCCTCGGCCGGTTGCTTCGGCCCAAGAGTGACGGCGGGCAGGCACACTTCTACTCCGTGGTCGCGCGAGACACCCTCGACGCCGATTACGCGGCTCATCGGCAGCGGTTCCTCGCCGAACAGGGCTACGCGTACCGGATCGTCGACGCCGACGACATCGTCGGGAGCTGATGAACGCTGAGGGCCCTTCCTACGGGGACCACCAGCGACCTCACAGAAATCACTGTTAGCATTTCGTTACCAAACCGCTTTGTTGATGAGAATCGAAGGTTGACTCGAATGCGTCCCACCGCTCGTGCGTGCTCGCTCGCACTGCCCGCTGTCGTTGCCGCCGCACTGGCCGTCGGCGCAGCGCCCGTCCACGCCGACAGCATGGTCGGCCCCTTTGACTTCGGCAGCTTCGATTTCGGCGGCAGCCTCGGCTCGTCGAAGAAGGGCCCGCAGCACTACGGCAAGCTCGGCCGGCCGGGTGCGACCAACGGCGTGAAGTCGATCAACACGTGGGTGTACTCGCCGTCGTCGGGCCGCAGCAACGGCTCCTACCCCGTCGGGTCCAGTGTCGGCGTGAAGTGGAACGCCGTCATCGATGCCGGCGACCAGATCAACGGCCCCGAATGCCAGATGTCGGTTCGAATCACGCAGGGCCCGAGGCCTCCGGGGGCGTTCTCCACCAAACAATGCACGTCGAAGTACGCATGGAAGCTCAACGTGCCCGGTGAGTACGTCGCGCGCGTCACCGACGCGATCTCCGGCGCATCGAACGCCGTGCGGTTCACAATCCGGTAGTAGACTCGCCGGAGATCGTGTTCCGGCCGTAGGAGGTGAGACCCATGAACGCAGGACAGCAGTGGGTGCTCCCCCGACGATCACGACAACGCGGCTGAGACAGCCGACTGAGCGCCCGTCACGCGAATCGCGAAGGGCGACTCATGAACAACTCTCCACACTCCTCGTTCTCTAACGACTCACGTTGGGCCCTGGTGCTCGGCGGCGGCGCGGCCACCGGCAACGCCTGGCTCATCGGTGTCATGGCAGGACTCTTCGACGGCGGCTTCGACGCGCGCAGAGCCGATCTCGTCGTCGGGACGTCGGCCGGATCGACGGCAGCCGCCCAGATCGGCGGAGCAGATCCCAGTGAGCTGTACTCCGCCATCATCGATCCGGCGACCGTGCGGCAAACCGAACTGGCGGCGGCTTCGCGGCCCAGCGGACCACTCAAGCCTGAACACTTGCAGCGCCTGCTCACGGTAGCCGGCGAGTCGAGCGACCTCGTCGACTTCCGCCGACGCATGGGTGCCGCCGCGCTCGACGATCCCGCCTCTCATGACGGCTCTCGTCGAGCCTGGTGGCGCGAGACCGTTTCCTCCCGTTTCCCCGACCACGTTTGGCCGCAGCGGCGCACCCTGATCACCGCCGTTGACGCGGCGACCGGCGAGCCGACCGTCTTCGACGGATCCGACGGCGTCGACCTGGTGGATGCTGTCGCGGCGAGCTGCGCCGGTGGCTTCGCCTATCGGATCGGCGACCGCCACTACATCGACGGTGGGTACCGGATCAATGCCGAGAACGCCGATCTGGCCACCGGATACGACTGGGTGCTTGTCCTCTCCCCGTTGGGCGGGCGCTCCTTGCTTCCCGAGGCGTGGCGGGTGCGGCTGGGCTATCAGGTCGACGACCTGTCGGCGCGCGGCTGCGCCGTCGACACAGTGGTGCCGCCACCGGAAGACGAGCGGTTCTTCGGCACCAACGCGACCGACCTCACTCTGCGTGCACCGGCAGCCCGCGCCGGGTGGAAGCAGGGGCGCGCGCTGGTAGACCGATTCAGATCGGCGACGTGACGCCGGTGAGGCGTTCCGATGCGGCCCACAGGCGCTGTTGCACCTTCTGGTCGTCGGCGACCTTCTTGTACGACGACGGTCCCGGCGGTCCCACCATCCCGAACCTCTTGGTCGGCCCGTAGAAGCTGCCGTTGGTCGCCTGCGGGCTGGTTGCCGCGTACAGCGTGGGCATCGCACCGTCGGCTGCGGACTGGGAGATGAGGTAGGTGCCCAGCGCCATGACCTTGTCCTGGTATGTCTCGGTCTTGCCCTGCAGCTCGGTCTCCGCGTAGCCCGGGTGCGCAATGAGTGACGTCACCGGCGATCCCGACGCGGCCAAGCGCCGGGCCAACGCCTTGCCGAAGAGAAGGTTGGCGAGCTTGGAGTCGGAATAGGCGCGCCAACGCCGGTAGCGACGGCTCTCCCAGTTGAGGTCGTCGAAGTCGAGCTTGCCGAACTGGTGCATGTACGACGACAACGTGACGACGCGGTCGGTGATCTTGTCGAGCATCAGCAGCGTCAACGCGAAATGGCCGAGGTGGTTGGTGCCGAACTGCATCTCGAAGCCGTTGGCCGTGCGGTTCAGCGGCACCCCCATGATCCCGGCGTTGTTGATCAGTAGATCGGCGCCGTCGACGCGGGCAGCGAAGTCTCGCACCGACTCCAGGCTCGCCAGGTCGAGTTGCTCGACGCGCGCCTTGGGGCCGATCTCGGCGGCCACCGCATTGGCCTTGTCGAGGTTGCGGCATGCCAGCACGACGTCGGCGCCGGCCGCGGCGAGCGCGATCGCCGTCTCCTTGCCCAGGCCACTGTTGGCGCCGGTGATGATCGCGGTCCGTCCGGATTGATCTCCCAAGTCGATACTCATCGCGCTTCTCCTTTGGTTCACCAACCACACTAGTCAGCCCACGGTTTTGAACAAGGCCGACGCTGGTGACCACATAGTGGTCGCCAGCGTCGGCGGTAAGCGAGAGGATGGGCCCATGCAGGTCGCCATCGCCACGTTCCCGAAGTTCACCGCCCTCGATGCCGTCGGGCCCTACGAGGTGCTGCAGCGCATCCCGAGCTTCGACATCGTCTTCGTCGGGCACCGGCGTGGGGAGGTCCGCAGCGAGAACGGGATGCTCGGCATCATCGCCGATGCCGAGTTCGAGGAAGTACCTGAGCCCGACATCCTGGTATTCCCCGGCGGGATCGGCACGCGGACCCTCGTCGACGACGAGCGGGTGCTGGCGTGGGTGCGCAAAGCCCATCAGAACACCACGCTCACGACGTCGGTCTGCACCGGGGCGCTGCTACTCGCCGCCGCCGGGCTGTTGGACGGGCTGACCGCCACCACCCACTGGTCGGCGATGGACCTGCTGGGCAGTCTCGGCGCGGTTCCGGTCGCAGATCGGGTCGTCGAGCACCTGCCGCAGCGGATCATCACCGCTGCTGGCGTGTCGTCGGGGATCGACATGGCGCTGCGGCTGGTCGACCTGCTCGTCGACGACACGGCGGCGATGGCCGCGCAGCTGATGATCGAGTACGACCCGCAACCGCCGTTCGACGCCGGCTCGGTCACGAAAGCCAGCGGCGCGGTGCTCGACCGCGCGATCGAGTACGGCAAGCTGCGCAAGTGAGCTAGCGGCCGGTCACCTTCCGGTTGTACTCGATCGCCTTCTCACACCAGAACGTGAGGACCTCGTCGTCGTCGATGGATTCCGCCGTCACCGCGATCCAACCGGGACCCATCGTGCGCCCGACGCCCATCTCGGCAGTTTCGGCGCCCGGCGTCGCAAGGAGTTCTTCATGCTCGTCGGCGTCGACGCGGACCAATAGGTCGCCGCTCTTGAGCGCGCAGACGGCCATCTTCTCGTCGACCATGAACGCCCGCCCACCGAACATGGCGATCTCACGGGTGACCGGCTCCTGCGCGAGTCGCTCGCGGAGTCGTTCGACGAGTTCGTCGCGGGCGTTCAACGAGGTCTGCGGCACATCAGTCCTTCTCGTCGACCATCTCGACCAGCTGGCCCTCGGCGAGTGATTCGGCAAGGATCTCGTCCTCCACCACGGTCGCAAGCGGCTTCTCCTTGACGAAGAGCAGCAGGAGGAACGTGACGATGGCGAGCGGGACCATGTACATGAAGATCGGTAGCAGCGCCTCGTTATAGGACTCGATCACCGGGATGCGGATCGCGTCGGGAAGGTTCGACACCTTCTCGGGGGTGAGCGAGTTTCCGGCACCGCCGCTACCGCCCTTGCCGAGATGGGGCAGCCGCTGTGCGAGCAAATCGTGCAGGCGCGCGATGAACATCGAGCCGACGATCGCGGAGCCGACCGAAGCGCCGACCTGACGGAAGTAGTTGGTCGCCGCGGTCGCGGTGCCGACGATGGCGTTGGGGAAGGCGTTCTGCACGATCAGCGTCAGAATCTGCATCGAGAAACCGATACCGACTCCGAAGATGGCGAGCACGGTGCACATCCACCAGGTCGCGCTGGTGATGGTCAGCGAGGCCATCAGCCACAGGCCCACGCCCATGATCAGCGCACCGGCCAGCGGGAAGGCCTTGTAGCGACCGGTCCGCGACACGATCGCACCGGAGATGGTCGAAGCGATGAGCAGGGCACCCATCATGGGGGCCATGAGCAGGCCGGCCTCGGTGGCGTTCACGCCGGTGACCATCTGCAGGTACGTCGGGAAGTAGCCGACCGCGCCGAACATCGCGACGCCGATGAGCAGGGCGGCGCCGGTGGTGACCGTGAAGTTGCGGTCGGCGAACAGCGCCAGCGGAATCACCGGCTGCTCGGCACGGCGCTCGCAGAGGACAAATGCTCCGGCGAGCAGCACGGCCGCGACGATGAGCCCGATGACCTGCGGCGACCCCCAGGCGTAGGTGTGGCCACCCCAAGTGCACACGAGCACGACGGCAGTCGTCGCCGCGGCCAGGATCGTCATGCCCAGGTAGTCGGTCTTGGCGTCGGACTTGGGCCGCTTCGGCAGGTGCAGGAACGCCAGGGTGGCCAAGATCGACAGCACGCCCAACGGCAGGTTGATCCAGAACACCCATCGCCAGCCGGGACCCTCGGTGATCCAGCCGCCGAGCAACGGGCCGCCCACCGACGACACAGCGAAGACGGCGCCCATGATGCCCATGTACTTTCCGCGCTCCCGCGCGGGCACCACGTCGGCGATCGCGGCTTGCGCGAGGATGATGAGTCCACCGCCGCCGATGCCCTGCACGACGCGGGCAAACACCAACCACCAGATGTTGGCGGCGAGGCCGCCAAGGACCGATCCGGTCATGAAGAGGACGATCGCGGTGAGCAGGACCGGCTTGCGGCCCAACTGGTCGGAGATGCGGCCGTAGACGGGCATCATGATCGTCGAGGCGAGGATGTAGCCGGTGATGACCCAGCTCATCTGCTCGACGCCGCCAAGATCGCCCACAATCGTCGGGAGGGCCGTCGAGAGGGACGTCTGGTTCATCGACGCCATAAGCATCGTGACCATCAGGCCGACGAACAGCCAGAGGACCGACGCACGACCCTCCGACTCTTGGGCAGCGACGCCAGCGGCGGGCGCAGCCGAATGTGCAGCCATAGGAAAGCCACCTTCCAAGTTTGATATCAAACTCAAACGTACCGAGACCGACGAGCCGGACTGACTCAGTCCCGCCGGCGCGTCACTCGCTCCAACGGGATCCTGGCCAACCCGCGGACCAGGTCGGAGACGGTGGCCGGCGCTGCGCGCGCCGCGTCGAGTTCCTTAGCAACGGAGATCGGGATGTACAACTCACTGTCACCGAGGCGGCCGCGCAGGTGCAACGAGCCGCGGAAGGCCCAGTTGCGTGCCTCGTCCGCCGCGGCGTTCACCGCTTCGCCGCTGGCCACGACAGGCACCTTGGCGTCTTTGGCGACTTCGGACAGCCGGGCGCACTCGTTGACCGGATCGCCGATCACGGTGTACTCGTATCGGTGCTGGGCACCGATGTCCCCGGCGAACACCGTCCCGTGGGACACCCCGATCCCCCACTTGATCGGCAGTTCCTCCCGCAACCGACTGGCCAGTTCGCGCGACGCCTGCAACGCCGCCGCGGCAGCATTGTCGAGCGCGACGGGCGCACCGAACACGGCCAGCGCGGCGTCGCCCTCGAACTTGTTGATGAAGCCCTCGTGCTCGTCGACAACGTCGGCGACGATGGTGAAGAACCGGTTGAGCAGGCCCGCGACAACCTCCGGGTCGAGATGCTCGCCCATCATCGTCGAACCGGCGATGTCGACGAACAGCACGCCGACCGATGGGGTCGTCCCGCCGGACATCTCGTCGTCGCCGGCCAATGCGTGTTCGGCGACGGTCGAGCCGACGTGGCGCGCGAACAGATCGCGGACCCGCTGACGTTCCTGCAGACCGCCGACCATCTGGTTGAATCCGTGCTGCAGCACACCCAGCTCAGAGGTGTCGTAGACGGCGACGTCGGCATCTATATCGCCGCGGCTGACCTTGTCCATCGCCTTGGCCAGCTCGTCGAGAGGATCGGCGAGCACACCGCCGACGAGGAGAACGACTCGCGTGCCAGCGGCCAAGCCGATCATCGCAATGACGACGGTCACCCAGTCGACCTTGCCGATCGGCGTCGGGATCAGTCCGATGTGGCGGCCGAAGTTGATGGCGAGCAGGCCCGCCATTGGGACCGCCGACGACACGATCCACACCGAGAGGAGTCGCACGCGGACGCTGTACTTGACCTGCGCCCTGGTCTGACCGCGCATGGCCATGACGGAGAGCGGCCGCGCGGCGCGCTCGGCGAAAATATAGGTCAGGCACGCACTCGACACCGCGGCAAGACAGAAGCCTCCGGCGACCACGATGAATTCGGAGGTGCCGCGGCCGAGGATGAGGGCCGCCAGCAGATAGACGCCCAGCGACACGGTCCAGGCGGCCATCGTGCCCAGGACTTGCCGGTTCGGAATGGCGGCGATCGCCTCCCGCCGGCCGGGTTCGATTCTCGCCCCCGACAGGAACCAGTTGAGGCTGCCGCGCAGCGCGACCATTCCGAAGACGAGGTTGAGAATCGTCCCGACGACCAGCGCGATCACCATGGCCGACAGGATCGGTGCATCGATGTCGAGCATGCGGCCCAAGTCGCCGCCGTTGAGCGCGAGTTGCACGAGGACGAAGGTCTCGACGCCGATGAGCGCATTTCCGCCGACCAGTGCCGCCGCCGACGCGCGGATCGAGCCGGCCCCGATCCGGCGGCGCTCCTCGTCGCTCAATCCCGACCAGGAGCGCTCGTCGAAGCCGGGCATGGCCGGGCTGTGCCGGCCGACGCGCTCCACCAGCGGGATACGCCCGACACCCCCGGCGAAATCACGGCCGGCCACGCGCCCTCCTCGATCAGAGATTCACATCTGACTGTAGAGGACGCGCAGCCGGTTCCCTATGGTTCGCGCTCAGACCTGCAGACCGGCTTCGATCTCCAGGGTGATGGTGATCTTGTCGCCGACGACGACTCCACCGCCCTCCAGGGGCATCTCGATGTCGATGCCGAAGTCCTTGCGGTTGATGACGGTGGTGGCCTCGAAGCCGGCCACCGGGCCGGCGCCCATGCCCGGGTTCACGCCGTTGAACTCCAGCTTGAGCTCGACTGGGCGTGTGACGCCCTTGAGTGTGAAGTCCCCGGTGAGGACGTAGTCGTCGCCGTCGGGACGGACGCCGGTGCTGGTGAAGGTGGCCGTCGGGTAGGTCTGGGCGTCAAAGAAGTCGGCGCTGCGGACGTGGTTGTCGCGCTGCTCGTTACCGGTGTTGATGGAGTCGACGGCGATCTCGGCGCTGACCGACGGGGTGCCGTCCTGCGCGACGGTGATCGCGCCGGAGAAGTTCTCGAACTTGCCGCGCACCTTGCTGACCATGAGGTGCTTGACCCAGAAGCCGACGGTCGAGTGCACCGGGTCGATGGTCCAGGTGCCGGGCTGAATCGGGGCGGTCACGGTGGCGGTGGTCATTGGGGCTCCTCGTATCGATTTCGGATGGTCCACTGGGCATAACCGGACCGTAGTCCGATTAATTCCCACGGTTCTTTCGATGGCCCCTGCCGCGGGCAGGTGGCTACCATGGCGCCACCAATATCCGCCACCCGAAGTCATCCTGTCGCCGCGGAGAGGAAGGCATGCCCACCAGCGAGATCCGCCGTCGCACACCGGCCGTCGCGCATGTGACCGCGCTGCTCGCCGCGATCGCGATCCCGGCACTGGGCTGGTTCATCGGCGGCTGGACGGGCGCGACCACCCTGGTCGTCTACTGGGCCGAGACCGTCCTGATCTGTCTGTTCGCATGGGGGCGGATCCGCGTTCATCAGCGGTGGAATCCGCGGCGCGGACATTTCCGGTATCAAGGCCCCGGCGCGACGCCAGGGGCCCAGACAGGGTCGTTCGCCTCCGGCTTCGCCCTCCTGGCCGCTGCGTTCAGCGGTGCGCACGCCGTCTTCCTAGCTGTGATCCTCTTGTTGCTCACCAAGAACGGCTACGCATCGATCGTGGGGATCGACTGGCGCGCGGTGGCCATCGGGTGCGGATTGATCCTCACGCTTCTCGCGATCGACTTCATGGTCGAGTTGACGGACCTGCGCCAATGGTCCTTTCGGCAGGTGGAACTGGCCGCGAACCAGGGCATCAGCCGTGTTGCCGTGGTCCATCTGACGTTGATCGTGGGCATGGCCGGCATCGCGCTCACCGACGCGCCGGAAGCACTGTTCGGTGTGTTCGTGGTCTTGAAGACACTCGCGTCGCTCAGTTGGCTGCTGCCGCAATGGGAACCGGCAACTGCTCCGGTGTGGCTGAGCCGCCTGATGAACCGGGTGCCCGGGAAGCACCCCGGGGAGCGCTTCGAGGACTTCTGGGCCAAGGACCAGGAAGCCGAGTTGCAGCGGAGGAAACGCAACGAGCAGCCGTGGGCGCGCGCCGGAGCGGATTAGTCCATCATTGCCAGGCGAACGGCGGTTGCTCCAAGTCCTCGACCCGGGTCGGGCGGTCTTGCAGGACGACCTCGGCGAATTGGTAGAGCAGTGCCGCCGTCGGGGCGTGGACGTTCTCACCGAGGATGGGCAACTGGATCACCGGGCGCTCCAGGCCTTCAAAGGAGACGAACCGCGGCGGGCGCACCAGGTCGGCGAACGGCACGAAGAAACTCTGTGCGACCTCGGCCGGGTTGGGGACCAGCGGCGGATCGTCGTCGCGCCAGCAGACCACCGGCGTGATGATGTAGCCCGATCGCGTCCGGAAGTCATCGAGGATGCCCACGACGTCGGATTGCTGCACACGGATACCGATCTCCTCGTGCAGTTCACGCAGTGCCGCATCGACCGCGGACTCCCCGTCGTCGAGCCGGCCCCCGGGAAGCGCGAATTGGCCGGGGTGACTGCGCATCGTGAGCGGCCGCCGCAATACCCAGACGCCGTGCACGTCGTCGCGACGCACCACGGTCAGCGCCACCGCCGACGCGCGCAAGCCACCATCGGGATTCGGCACGCTACGCCGCGACCATGCGTCCAGTCGCGCCTGCGCCACCTCCCTGGAAACATCCACGCATTCAGGTCTAGCAGCAGTGCGGGTCGAGGACTCCAGCCAGGGCGGCAAGCGCGTCCCGACGAGGCGTGTGGTGCACGCTCATCCCCCGCCGCTGCGAGCCGATGAGTCCGGCCGTGCGGAGCTGCCCGAGGTGATGGCTCACCGTCGACTCAGCGAGGCCGACGAACCCGGCGAGCACGCCCGTCGTGGGCGGGTCGAGGGCCTCGCAGGTGAGGATCAGCGAGAGCAGACGGACGCGCATCGGGTCGGCGAGCGCCTTGAGCCGCATCGCGATCTCGAGGGCCGCCTCGTCGTCGAGCGGTTGCGCCGCCACCGGCGAGCAGCACACCGGGGCGTTCATGTCGATGAGCGGAAGAGCCTTTGGCATGCCGCCATCCTACTACCTTCTTGACATATATCGAATCACAGTGGTAAACCGGAGCCGTCGAAGGAATTCGACATACATCGAATCTATCGGAGGAAGTCATGTCCCGTATCGAGCCGACCATCACCGTCGTCGACGACGACGCGCAGACCGTCCCCATCGACTGCTGTTCGCCGGCCACAGTCCAGGACACGCAGGATCGAAGCACCGGCGCCAAGGAGTCCGCAGGCAATTGCAGCTGCGCCTGCTGCTGACGCCTCGACATTGCCTCGCGGTCTGTGGCACCGGGGTGCTAGCGTCCGGCGAATGGGGTTCCTCAAGCAAGACGCACCCGTGGTGGAGGACTTCGACGCGTGGAGCCAAGGATCACGCGCGGAGAAGATCGTGCCGATGGCCCAGCACTGGGCGCAGGTCGGCTTCGGCACCCCAGTCGCCCTGCACCTCCTGTACGCGACGAAGATCCTCGCCTACGCCGCGATCGCCCTGATGATCGTGCTGCTCACACCGGGCATCAGCGGCGTGGGCGAGATCGAGCAGTGGTGGACCGAGCCGATCGTGCTCGAGAAGGTCGTGCTGTACACGATGCTGTTCGAGGTGATCGGCCTCGGCTGCGGATTCGGACCGCTCAACAACCGGATCTTCCCGCCGATGGGCGCCATCCTCTACTGGCTGCGTCCGAACACCATCCGGCTGCCACCGTGGCCAGGACGTATCCCGCTGACCCGCGGGACATCGCGCACCCCCGTCGACGTCGCGCTGTATGCCGCTCTGCTGGTGATGCTGGTGGTCGCGCTGTGCGGCAGCGGCACGGGGCCCATCGCCTCTTTGAACAGCAGCATCGGCGTGCTGCCGGTCTGGGAGGTAGCGATGGTCGTCGCGCTACTGGCCGCTTGCGGGCTGCGAGACAAGTCGATCTTCCTCGGCGCCCGCGGAGAGGTGTATGGATCGCTGGCCGTGGCCTTCCTGTTGACCGGCACTGACATCATCGTCGCGGCGAAACTCGTGCTCTTGACGATCTGGTTCGGCGCGGCGGTCTCCAAGCTCAACCGCCACTTCCCCTTCGTCATCTCGACGATGATGTCGAATAACCCCGTCCTGAGACCCCGCTGGCTCAAGCGCAAATTCTTCACCCACTTCCCCGACGACCTGACGCCCAGCTGGATCTCCCGCTGGGTGGCCCACGTGGCGACGGCCATCGAACTGTTGGTGCCGCTGGTCCTCTTTTTCGGGCACGGCTGGCCGATGGCAGTTGCCGCGACAGTGATGGTGGCGTTCCACCTCGGGATCCTTGCCTCGATCCCGATGGGTGTGCCCCTGGAGTGGAACGTCTTCATGATCTTCGGCCTGCTGTTCCTCTTCGTCGGCCACGCCGGCATCGGCCTCACCGACATGCACAGCGCCTGGCCGGTCGTCCTCTTCGCGGTACTCGCCAGCACCGTCGTCGTCGGGAACCTGTCCCCGCGCACCGTGTCGTTCCTGCCCGGCATGCGCTATTACGCCGGGAACTGGGACACCTCGCTGTGGTGCATGAAACCGTCAGCCGCGGCGAAGATCGAACAGAACCTCGTCGCGATCCCCAGCGTCCCCGCGGCCCAGATGAAGAAGGTCTACGGCGGTACCAAGACCGCCGCGCTGTACCAATACATGGCCTACGCCTTCCGGGCGTTCAACACCCACGGCCGCGCGATGTTCACCCTCGCCCACCATGCGATGGCCGGCCGGGATGAGGCCGACTACGTGCTCACCGACGGTGAGCTCATCACCAGCACCGCCATCGGCTGGAACTTCGGCGACGGCCATATGTGCAACGAGCAACTCATCGCCGCACTGCAAGACCGGTGCGACTTCGAACCCGGCGAGGTGCGGGTCGTACTGCTCGACGCCCAGCCCATCCAGCGCCAAACCCAGCGCTACCGACTCGTCGACGCCGCGACCGGCGAATTCGAGAGCGGCTACGTCCGCGTCGCCGACATGGCCAACAGCCAGCCGTGGGACGACACCATTCCCGTCTACGTCGACGCACACGCCACACGAAACTAGAACACGTTCTAAGTCGACGTGCTAGCGTCCGGCGATGGGGTTCCTCAAGCAAGACGCACCCGTGGTGGACGATTTCGAGGCCTGGAGCCGCGGCACGCGCGCGGAGAAGATCGTGCCAATGGCCCAGCACTGGGCGCAGGTCGGCTTCGGGACCCCCGTGATCCTGCACCTGTTCTACGTGGTGAAGATCCTCGCCTACGCCGCGATCGCCCTGATGATCGTGCTGCTCACCCCCGGAATCGGTGGTCTCGGCGAGATCGCGCATTGGTGGACCGAGCCGATAGTGCTCGAGAAGGTCGTGCTGTTCACCATGCTGTTCGAGGTGATCGGCCTCGGCTGCGGATTCGGGCCGCTCAACAACCGGTTCTTCCCGCCGATGGGCTCAGTCCTCTACTGGTTGCGTCCGAACACCATCCGGCTGCCACCGTGGCCAGGACGTATCCCACTGACCCGCGGGACATCGCGCACCCCCGTCGACGTCGCGCTGTATGCCGCTCTGCTGGTGATGCTGGTGGTCGCGCTGTGCGGCAGCGGAACAGGGCCGATCCCGGAGATCGACAGCACGCTCGGGGTACTGCCGGCCTGGGAGGTAGCGATGGTCGTCGCCCTGCTGGCCGCTTGCGGGCTGCGAGACAAGTCGATCTTCCTCGGCGCCCGCGGAGAGGTGTACGGGTCGCTGGCCGTGGCCTTCCTGCTGACCGGCACCGACATCATCGTCGCCGCCAAACTCATATTCCTGACGATTTGGCTCGGGGCTGCGGTGTCGAAGCTCAACCGCCACTTCCCCTTCGTCATCTCGACGATGATGTCGAACAACCCGGTGTTGCGGCCCCGCTGGCTCAAGCGCAAATTCTTCACCCACTTCCCCGACGACCTGACGCCCAGCTGGATCTCCCGCTGGGTGGCCCACGCGGCGACTGCTATCGAGCTGTGCGTCCCGATCGTGTTGTTCTTCAGCCACGGCGGCTGGCCGACGGCGATCGCTGCCACGGTGATGGTGGCGTTCCATCTCGGGATCCTTGCGTCCATCCCGATGGGTGTGCCGCTGGAGTGGAACGTCTTCATGATCTTCGGCCTGCTGTTCCTCTTCGTCGGCCACGCCGACATCAGCCTCACCGACATGCACAGCGCCTGGCCGCTGGCGCTGTTCGCAGTCGTGGCCGGCACCGTCGTCGTCGGGAATGTGGCCCCGCGAAAGGTGTCGTTCCTGCCCGGCATGCGCTACTACGCCGGGAATTGGGACACCTCGCTGTGGTGCATGAAACCCTCGGCGTCGACGAAGGTCGAACAGCATGTCGTCGCGATCGCCAGCATGCCCGCCGCCCAGATGGAGCGGTTCTACGGGAGCCCGGAGACCGCCGCGCTGTACATGTACATGGGGTATGCCTTCCGCGCGTTCAACACCCACGGCCGCGCGATGTTCACCCTCGCCCATCGGGCGATGGCCGGACAGGATGAGGCCGACTACGTACTCACCGACGGCGAGCGCATCACCAGCACCGCCATCGGCTGGAACTTCGGTGACGGCCACATGTGCAACGAGCAACTCATCGCCGCTCTGCAGGAGCGGTGCGACTTCGAACCGGGCGAGGTCCGTGTGGTGCTGATCGACGCCCAGCCCATCCAGCGCCAAACCCAGCGCTACCGGCTTGTCGACGCCGCGACCGGCGAATTCGAGAGCGGCTACGTCCGCGTCGCCGACATGGCCAACAGCCAGCCGTGGGACGACACCATCCCAGTCTTCGTCGACTGAGATCTGGCATACACAGAAACGAGAAAAACCCGCCGATTCCGGCGGGTTTTCTTCGGTGGCCAGGGCCGGGATCGAACCGGCGACCTTCCGCTTTTCAGGCGGACGCTCGTACCAACTGAGCTACCTGGCCAGACGGTGCCGGTTGATACCGAAACCTCGAGCGACCCTGACGGGACTTGAACCCGCGACCTCCGCCGTGACAGGGCGGCGCGCTAACCAACTGCGCCACAGGGCCTTGTGCCTGAAGCTTGCACTTCATGCGTACCCCCTACGGGATTCGAACCCGCGCTACCGCCTTGAAAGGGCGGCGTCCTAGGCCGCTAGACGAAGGGGGCCGGTGTTCTCCGTGGGGAGCCGGATCAGCTTATGACACACGAAAGCGCAAACACAAATCGGTTCGGCCAACGGTGACCGGAGACACCGATGTGTCACCGTAGTCCGGTGACCGTGCAACGCCTCCGCCCCTTCGGCGAGACCATCTTTGCCGAGATGTCCGCGCTCGCCACCAGCCACAATGCGATCAACCTCGGCCAGGGCTTCCCCGACGCGGACGGGCCCGCCACCATGTTGGCTGCCGCGCAGCAGGCGATCGCCGATGGGCGCAACCAGTACCCGCCCGGCCTCGGCGTCCCCGAGCTGCGTCGCGCCGTCGGCGACCACCAGGCCAATCACTACGGGCTGCACTACGACCCCGACACCGAGATCCTGATCACCGTCGGCGCCACCGAGGCGATCGCCGGCGCCGTCATCGGCCTCGTCGAGCCCGGCGACGAGGTCGTGCTCATCGAGCCGTACTACGACTCCTATGCGGCGACGGTCGCCATGGCCGGCGCGAGGCGGCGCACCGTGCCGATGGTCCCCGACGGGGACGGCTTCCGCATCGACCGCGACCGCCTTGCGCAGGCGTTCGGCCCCAAGACGGCCGCCGTCGTCGTCAATTCGCCGCACAACCCGACCGGCACGGTGTTCTCCGACGACGACTTGGCCGCGATCGCCGCGCTGTGCCAGGAACACGACGTCGTCGCCATCTCCGACGAGGTCTACGAGCACCTGCTGTTCGACGGCCGCACGCACCGGTCGATCGCGACGCTGCCCGGTATGCGCGAGCGAACCTTGCGTATCTCCAGCGCGGCGAAGACGTTCAACTGCACCGGCTGGAAGGTCGGTTGGGTGTCGGGCCCGGCGCCCCTGGTGACGGCGGCGCGCGCAGCGAAGCAGTTCATGTCCTACGTCGGCAGCGGGCCGTTCCAGCCGGCGGTCGCGCACGCCCTGAACACCGAGATGGACTGGGTGGCACAGTCGGCCGCAGCGCTGCAGCGCAAGCGCGACATCCTGTCGACGGCGCTGAGTGACGCGGGATTCGCCGTCCACCGCAGCGAGGCGACCTATTTCGTGTGCGCCGATCCGCGCCCGCTCGGCGTCGACGATGCCGCCCGCTTCTGCCGTGAACTACCCGCCCGGATCGGGGTGGCCGCCGTCCCGGTCATCGCCTTCGTCGACGACGCGCAGCCCTGGCGTCACCTGGTGCGGTTCGCCTTCGCCAAGCACGACGACTCGCTGCGCGAGGCAGCGCGGCGATTGTCAGCCCTGCGCTGAACCGCGGACAGGCAGCTTCGCGACGCCGCCGACGATGCGGAAGGCCCCCTTGCGGGTCTCACACGTAATCGTCGCGCGCTTGAACGCGGTGCACGTGATCCCGACTACCGAGATCGTCTGACCCGGCCACAACCGCTTGGCGCCGGAATAGGTCTCGCCGTCGGTGGCCGTGCGCCGCACGCCGGCGCGCCCGATCTCGATGGCGTTGTAGTCCGACCGCCCGGACCCATCCGACGACGGGATGCGCGCGGCACAGCGGACGGTGTAGCTGCGGCCCGTCGGGTAGATGCCGCACAGTCTCTTCTGCGACGACGAGTAGCGCCAACGGAAGTTGCCGTGCCCGCCGGGTGTCGCGAACTTGGCGGAATCGACGATGTTCTGGCCCGGGACCGCGGACGCGGGCGCACTGGCACTGGTGACCAGCCCCCCGGCCGCGACGGCCCCGACCACGGCGCCGACGAGCAGCCGAGCAGCCCCCTGCTGGTTCATCTACTCGGACTCGCCGTCACGCGAGGTACGCGATGTACGCGACGATTCGGTGGTCCGCGACGAGGCGTCGTCCGAACTGCTCTCGGTCTTCTTCTTGGTCTTGCTCGTCGTGCTCGACTTGGTCGTCTTGGTCGATTTCTTCTTCATCATCGACTTGGGGCAGTGCAGCTGGAAGTCACCGGCATAGATTCCCCAGGCATAGATCTCGCCCTGATAGCCCCACGGCCTCTTGTGCAGGATGTCGACGACGACGTTGTGATTGACGGTCATCGGCTGGTAATCGATCTTCCAGGTGCGCTTGCCGATCCGCTTCACCTGACCGAGGAAGCCCGTCTGATTGCCCAGGCCCCGGTTCACGACCATGCCCTTGCGGAAGGTCTTGCCCGTCCAGAGCGGCCCCACGCCCCACGACCACGAATTCGAGGTGCCGCGGCAGGCGCCGTCCGGCGGACGGTTGGACTCCTTGTCGCCGGGGAACTGCTTCACGTAGTCGTCGATGGTCCGCGCGGTCGCCGGGTCGAGGCCGTCGCGCGAGGGGGCGGCGTGCGCACCGGTGGGAACGGCGACCAGCGCGACCGCCGTCGCACCGGCGACGAGGGACGCGCTGAGCGTGCGCCTAGAACGCGAAGTCATAAGGGGAGTCTCCCGGGATCCGCTGCCACCTCAAACCGGCGGCAGTGTTCGTTACGGTTTCGAGACCATCGTACGTGTCAACCCGTTGCCGTCGAAAATCCACGATGCGACTGTGCCCTGGTTCACCCCCGGATATCGACGGCGATCAGCAGCGGCACGATCAGTGCCAACACGACCACTCCGCGGGCCAGACTCAACGCTTCCCAGCGCTTGGCACGCCGCCGCCACTGCTCCGACGGGAGGTCGGTTTCGGGGTTGATCAGGTGCAGCAGTTCGGGGACGAACCAGATGGCCGTCGGGAGCAGGACGGCGAGCACGTAACCCACTCCGGCCAGCGCGATGAGGTTCCGTGCATCGTTTCCCCAGTTCAAACCGATGGCGGCGAGGAGCGTCACGATGATCACCGGGTGGATGAACGGCCAGAAGTGCATCGACTTCACCGGATAGGGCCCGGTCCACATCGCGAGAGACTCCGGCGGGTTCGATGCCCACACCGGAATGATCGCCAAGTGCTCGTAGACCACGGCACCGCAGAGGATCCCCCACAGCAGGATCGACGCGTAGAGGACGATCGCGCCGATCATCGCGCACCGACCAGGTCGACGCGGACCGGGGCTCGATGCCGGGCGAGCAGCCGGATTCCGGTGCCGAGATACCAAATGGCGATGCCGAACGCGGCCGGGAACAAGACGACGAAGGTCACGCCGTCGGTGAGGCCGGTCAGCGGCCCGGCGAAGGCATAGGCGATGCCGCTGCACGCGCCGACGAAGGCGAGGGTCTTTGCCGCGGCGGTTCCCTCACCTCGGGCCACCGCAATCGCCAGCGCCGCGGTGGTCAGTCCAACCGCCGGCGTGGCGAACATCTGCAGCCATAGATGAAGGTCGAGTAGCGGTGTGGCGTAACCGTTCTCGAGGCTGTTGAGCTCGCCCGCCGCAGCCGAGTGCGGCAGTAGCTCAATCGCGCCGAGGCCGGCGCCGACGGTCGCTGCGGCCACCCACATCTGAGCGCGCGCGCCGAAGGCCGAGGTCTGGTACGCACCGACCAGGGTCACCGCGATGACCACCAGGCCGAGCAGGGACAGAAGGTGCGACGCCGCCCACGACTCCTGCCCGAGCATCGACGCGATGTATGCCAGCTTGCTCGATCCCTCGCCGCGCGGGTGGAGTTGCCCGCCCACCCCGTACACAAGACCACCGACGACGAGGCCGATGCCCACGCCGCTCCCACTTTCGTTCATTATTACTCCATTCGTTATAGACTATCTCAGTTAATATAGACACACTCAGCTGAGGTGTACAGTGGGAGCGTGGAAATCTCGGACGCAGACGGCTCGACGGAGGTACGGCCCTACCGGTCGGCCCTGCGGGCACAACAGGCGGAATTGACGCGTTCACTCATCGTCGCGGCCGCCCGCGAGAGCTTCCTCGAGAACGGCTGGGCAGCCACGAGTGTGCGCGGGGTGGCGGCGGCGGCCGGCGTCTCCGAAGCCACCGTGTACGGGGTATTCGGCAACAAGGCCGGGTTGGCGACGGCACTCATCGACGGCGTCGACGAAGAAGCCGACGTAGCGCGCGCCAGCACCGAACTCGACGCCGCAACGGGTGATCCGACCGGTCAGTTGGCCGCCGTCATCGGGTTCGACCGGCGGCTGTTCGAGCGCGGCGGCGGCATTATCGCCACCATCATCGAAGGTCGGCGCGACTATGCCGAACTCGACGCCGCGTATCAGGAGGGGCGCCGACGCGGCGACGCCGTGCGTCGCGAGGTGTTCGGCTCATGGTCGTCGCAGGTGTGGCGCGACGGCATGGACCCCGAGCGCGCTTTGGACGTCTACGCGGCGACCTGTTCGATCATGACCTTCGACGTCCTGCACCAGGAGCGGGGATGGAGCCCCGTCCAGATCGAGTCGTGGTGGAACGACGTCCTCGGTGAGCAGTTCTTCGGCTAGCGCATGCTTGCTTTGCGGTAGCCGTACAGCAGCGCGGGCACACAGACGAGGACCGTCGCCGCTGCCCATCCCAAGGTCCCGAGGAGGGGCGAAAGCACGGGACCGCCACGCGAGAGTCCCTGCATCACAGCAATGGCGTAACTCATCGGCTGGTGTTGCACGACGGGCTGGATCCAGTCCGGGTATTGGTCGAGCGGCACATACCCGGTGCAGAAGAAGAACATCATCGCGACTCCGATCCCCGTCGCCTCCGCGAGCACTGTATTGGTCAGGTACAGCGCCAGTGTCGTCACGAGGACCCAGAAGCCGATACCGAAAAGCAGTGGCACGCCGATCCAGGCGAGTGCGGCCAGGACACCTTGATGGAATCGGAAGCCCAGCGCGTAACCGGTGCACAGGACCAACAGCGTGGTCACCAGAATCCGAAGCGCTTCGGCCATCAACCGCGACAGCAGGCCGGTCACCCGGTACACCGGCAGCACCCAGAAGCGCGACAGCAGTCCGTTGTCCCGCTCCCCCATGAGCAGCACACCGCTGGCCGTCGAGCCGAAAATAGCGCCGACCAGGGCAGCCATGGGCACACTGCCGTACAGCGCACTGTGGCCGGTCGCGCCGGAGATCGCCTTGCCGAAAACAAGATTGATGGCGATCAGGAACATGCACGGGAGCACCAGCGCCTGGATCACCGACTGCTGGTCGTGCGACCACCGGATCAGGAGGCGCTGCGTCTGCACCCAGGTCTGTTTGACCAGTGCAGTCATGGCCGCCTCCGAAGCACGCGCGCGTAGAGCCACGCCGTGACGACAACGACGCCCAGCAGCCACAGCAGACCCGGGCCGATCACCGACAGGCTCGGCGTCGCCGTGGTTCCCTCGGCATTCCCCGCGATCGCCCGGAGGATGGATACGAACTGCGAGTGGGGCTGATTGCGGACCACCGGCTGCAGCCATGCCGGGAACTGGTCGACGGGCTGCAGGCCAACCGACAGCATGGCGAACATCAGTTGCGGGAGCAGCAGGATATGTGTCGTGGCCTCGGGGTTCGTGGAGACCTTTCCCACCAGATCGCCGGCCAACGCCAGCACCATGCCGATCAACAGCACGACCGCGCAGAACACGACGATGGACAACGGCCCGCGGTAGAACCGGAAGCCGATCACGTGTCCGCACACGAGCGCCGTCGCAAGCGCAACGCCGGCGCGGTAGAAGTTGGCCGACATGCGCGCTGCCATCGGCGCCGACCGCGGCATCGGCATCGATGCCAAACGGCGGTTGATCCCGTCCACCGAATCGGTCGCGGACCGAAGCGCTCCCGACATCGCTGCGAAGTAGATCGCCTGCATACAGATCGAGGGCATGATCCACTGCGCGTAACTGCCGTGCACGACGTGGCCCATGATCTGCTTCAGCGGGACATACAGGCTCACCGTGAAGGCGACCGACATGGCGATAGCGACGAAGAACTCGCCGGTCCGAAACGTCGGCGCGATGACCCGCGTGGTGAGCACCCACCACTGCTTGATCGCCGACCGCGTCGGACGCCCCATTGCCGCCTCGGTCACGTCACCGCCCTCGGGTGAACGCGAAGAAGACGTCGTCCAACGACGGCCGACGCAGGGTCACGTCGGTCAACGCGATACCGGCGGCATCCAACCGGCGCATCGCTCCCATGAGGGAGTCCGCGCCGTCGGGCGCCGGTATCACGATCGTGTCTGCACTGTCGGCCTTGACCACGAGTAAACCCAGAGCGGCGATCGCGGCGGCACGATCGGCCGGGTCCTTCAGCACGATCACGACCTGGTCGCTTCCGGTGCGCTGTTTGAGTTCGTCGGCGGTGCCCTCGGCGATGATGGTGCCCCCGTCGATCAGCACGATCCGGTCGCAGAGCGCATCGGCCTCCTCCAGGTACTGGGTCGTCAGCAGCGTCGCGATACCGGCGTCCTTGAATCCGGCGACCAAGTCCCAGATGCTCTGCCGGCTACGGGGATCCAGACCGGTGGTGGGTTCGTCCAAGAATGCGACGTCGGGCGCGATGATCAGCCCGCACGCGAGGTCCACGCGGCGCCGCATTCCGCCCGAGTAGGTGCTGACCTGCCTGTCCGCGGCCTCCTCGAGGGCCAGTTCGTGCAGCAGCTCGGCAGATCGTTGCTGCGCCCGCGCCTTGGTCAGCCCGAGAAGTCGGCCAAACATCACCAGGTTCTGCCGACCGGTCAACATGTCGTCGACGGCCACCTGCTGACCGGTCACCATGATCGACTCACGCACCTTGCCGGGGTCGGCGACGACGTCGTGGCCGGCGACCCTGGCCTCGCCGACATCGGGCAGGGTCAACGTCGAGAGGATGTCGACCGTCGTCGACTTGCCGGCGCCGTTGGGCCCCAGAAGACCGACCACCTCACCGGCAGCGACGGTGAAGCTGATGTCGCGCAGCGCGGGGACGTCCCCGTACGACTTGCCGACTCCCCGAACGACGACGCGGTCGTCGGTCACAGGCCGACCGCACGCTCGAGGTCGGTCAACGCCGTTTCGAGCCCGACGGTGAGCACATCGAGGTCGGGCACCGAGTCAGCGCAGGCAGCGAGGCCGAAGTCGAGGTGCTCGCTGGTTGCGAACAGCGCCACGTTGAGTGTCGTACCGCGCAGCACCGGAACGAAGCCGTACACGTCTTCCAGGAGCGCACCCCGTCGGTACAGGGGCTCCTCCTGCCCGCGGACATAGGAGATGGCGAGGTTGTATGTCGGCGGAACCCTGCGGCGCAGACCGCGCTGGCCGCTGATCGGCACGTTGACGAGTCCCGCCACATGGATCGCGACATCCTTGGACAGCGACCGGATGAGCGCGATGTTGTGCTTCATCGAGGCGTGGACGAGTTCCAGCCGCTCCTTCGGATCGTCGAGATGGGTCCCCAAGTTGCACAGTGCCGTGCCGAACATGTTCGCTCCGACCACATCGTCCTCGTCGCGGATGTTGACCGGCACCATCGCGACCAGCGGCTCAGCGGGCAGCGCATTCCGATTGGCGAGGTAGGCGTTCAACGCACCGGAGGTCATCGTCAGCGCGACGTCGTTGAACGTCACCCCGGCGGCGTCGGCCACCGCCTTCACGCGACTCGTCTGGAACGAGGCCACCCGACAGATGCGGGACGGGCCACTCGGAACGTTGAAGACCGTGCGCGGGGCACGATTCAACGGCAACAGCCGACGGTCTTGCGCTGCGGCCCGGATCGACCGATACGACTCGCGCATGTGCGCCAGCGTCTTCGCCGGACCAAGTGCCTGACGCCGGTCGGCACCCGCACCTGTCCTGCGTTGGTCGGGCCGCTTCGCCCACATCGCCCGGATCCGATCATCGTTCGGATCGGCACTCAACGACTGCTGCGACATCTTCACACCGGACGTCCCGTCGATGAGAGCGTGATGGACCTTGAAGTAGGTCCCGAACCGCCCGTCGGCGAGTCCGTCGATGACGTAGCAGCGCCACAGCGGCTTGCTGCGGTCGAGTTGGCCGGCGTGCAACTCGCTCACGAGGTCCATCAATTCCCGCTCACCCCCGGGCTCGGGTAGCGACACGTACTGCACGTGATAGTCGATGTCGATCTCGTCCTCGGAATCCCACCGCAGGATTGACCGGCCCCGACGGGTGAGCGCCGGGTGCGTCGCGAACATGGCTTCAACGTCGGTCTGCGTCAGCATGGCGTCGTACATCTGGCGAGCCAGATCGTCGACGCCGACCGGCGGACGGAAGAGCTGCATCGCACCGATGTGCATGGGGTAGTCGTCGGACTCCATCATCATGAGGACGACGGCTTCGGGCGGTGCAAATCGTGACATCGGATCCCCCAATTGGGCAGGCCGGAAGGTGACGGCAGGCCAGCATACGTCAGCCGACAATCAGGCGGGGATCGACGGATACGCGATGTCACAGCAGTGGGCGGATTGCCCTATTTCAAGCACGAAAGGTGCTCCGATATGGGCGTTTTGCGGGTTCTTCGCAGCAACTGCACGAAGCGTGGGTGCCCCCTCTCGGGCTCGAACCGAGGACCTGCGGATTAAAAGTCCGTAGCTCTACCAACTGAGCTAAAGGGGCGGGTACTCCGGGAGAGCCCGGGACCAGGTTCGTAGTGTACCCAACACCCCCAAATAGCTTTATGTCATGCTCTAGAACGTGTTCGAGATTGACCGCCCCAAATTGGAAGGCTCGGTCGCCGTGGGCGACGGGCGCCGGCTGGGCTTCGCCCAGTTCGGCAAACTCAATGCACGCCCCTACTTCTGGCTGCACGGCACTCCAGGAGCGCGGCGGCAGATCCCGCCGGAAGCGCGTGAGCTGGCCGAGGACCACGAGATGTCGATCATCGGTATCGACCGGCCCGGCGTCGGATCGTCCACGCCGTACCGCTACGAGAACATCCTCGAATTCACCGGCGACCTCCTGGCCCTCGCCGACTCGCTCGACATCGACGAGTTCGGCGTCATCGGACTCTCCGGCGGCGGCCCTTACAGCCTGGCCACCGCCTACGCCGCACCCGACCGCTGCAAGGTCGTCGGCATCATGGGCGGCGTCGCACCGGCCGTCGGCCCGGAGGCGATCGGCGGCGGCGCGGTCGAGCTCGCCAAACTGACCGCACCCCTGCTCAAAGTGGCGGGTGCGCCGATCGGCAAGGTTGTCAGTTCGCTGCTGTCGGTGGCCCGCCCGATCGCCAACCCGGCTATCGACATCTACGGCCGTCTCTCCCCCATCGGCGACCGAGAACTGTTGGAGCGCCCGGAGTTTCGTGCCATGTTCCTCGACGACCTGCTCCACGGCGGTTCACGCCGCATGGAGGCGCCGTTCGCCGACGCGATCATCTTCGCGAAGGAGTGGGGATTCCGCGTCGCCGACATCGAGACGCCCGTCCGGTGGTGGCACGGCGACAAGGACCACATCATCCCGTTCTCGCACGGCGAGCACATGGTGGCGCTGCTGCCCAACGCCAAGCTCTTCGAGATGCCCAACGAGTCCCACCTCGGCGGCCTCGGTTTCGCCCGCACGATCTTGACCGAGCTCAACAAGGCCTGGGACGAGACCCTCCCGGCCGATCCGGTCGGACTCATCGTCGTCGACGGCGAACCGGTCGATCCGCTCGACCTGACCTGATCGGTCAGGCGGGCGCCGTGCCGGCCAACCCGGCCGCCAGGCCCAGTGCCACCGCCATCATCACAATCTCTACGGTGGCGTTGCGCACCGATGCGGCCTCGGCAGTGCGGTGCGCGCGAGCTTGCGGCACCCACCGTCGACGGTGAGCCGATGCCAGGCTCACCAACGCCGTCAACGCCGCTGTTTTCGCGACGAGGATGCGGCCGTAACCGCTGCCCCACAGCACCGAAAAGCCGTGGGCACCAAAGACTTCCAGGTTGACCACCGCGGCCGCCACACCGCTGGCCGTCAGCAGCATCACCACCGGAAGTGCGACGGTCGAGAATCGTGGCAACGCCGCCGCCCACCCGGCCCGGCCACGCACTGTCACCGCCAGGGCGACCAGCGTGCCGCACCACCACGCCGCCGCGGCCGCGTGCACGCCCACCAGGACAGGGCCGATTTGATGACTGCTCGCGTGCCCGGCGACCGCCGTCGCGACCACACCGACGCCTGCAACACCCGCGACGACGCCGGCGGGGACATCCATCCGGTCGGTGAGCCGCCCCAAAGCCCACACCGCGACGGCTGCGGCACACACGACGCCGATCAGGTCGCCGGGTCGCTGCGACCACGTCCCGGTGAACTCGTCGACCGAGACGCGTAGCGGCGAAGAGCCTGCGCGTTCGGCCGTCTCCAACCAGACCCCACCGACACCGGCAACGAGCCACAGGACGGCACTCGCCCCCACGACGCGCAGCGACGGTTCGACGCCCAGCGCCTCGATCGAGCCGAGACCCACCAACAGGACCGAGGCGCCCAGCGCCACGGCCCGCAACCACACCGACGACGCCGGCCCCGCGACACCTGCCAGTGCCATCGCGAGGCCGACGCCGAGCGCCAGCGCCACCGCCGCACACAGTGCGGCGGTGCGCCGGGCCGGATCAGCGCCGTCGGGCCGCGCCACCGCCACCCCGTGTGAACCAGGCGAGTGCGCCAACCGCGACCAGCAGGATCACCGCGGCTCCGGCGAGGAACGGCCACACCGGCGATCCGCCCGACGATTCGCCCACGGCATCGCCGGGGGTGCCGGTACCCGCGACGGTCAGCCGGAACGTCCGCTGCCCCGTCACCGGATGTCCGTCGGCCGAGGTGACGCGGTAGTTCACCTGGTACACACCGACCGGCCCGAGGGGGCGCAGCGGAACAGTCAGCACCTTGCCCTTGACCGTCGGATCACCGGCCTGCCACTGGCGCCGATCGGGTCCGATGACGCTTGCCGACGCGAACTCGGTGTTCAACGGCTCGTTGAAGGTGAGCTCGACCGCTCCCGGCCCGGCAGAAATCTGTGCCCCGTCGGCAGGCACCGAGGCGACGACCCGTGAATGCGCCGCGGCCAACCCGGAGCCGAGCCCCGAGCCGACGAGCACCAACAGGGCCGCCCCCAACAGGCGGATCAGCGCCAGCCGCACCCCTGAGGCGTTAGCCATCGCTGCGACCGCCGCGTCGCGCGGTGACCCCGACACCCACGCCGATCGCACCGGCGAGCAGGCCCAACCCGCCCAGCCAACGCGCCAGGGTGTCCGCCGCCGACGACTCATCGGCCGGTGACGCATTGATCGTCGGCGCCGGCTTCTCCGGCTCATCCCCGCCGGGCCCGGCCTGCTGGTCCCAGGCCACCGTCTCACCGTTGGCATAGACCTGGACTGCCGGCAACACCACCTCACCGGTGAACGGGCCGCCGGAGACGTTGAACTCGGTGAACTCGCCGACCGGAATGCCCGGTGTGCCGGGGTCGGCGGTCCACCGGATCTCGGTGACAGCGCCGTCAGCATCCTTCGTCACCTTTGAGGTCCACCCTGGCTTGGCCTCGGGCAGGAGGTGCTTGACAGCCGGGAAGCGCACCGTCAGCCCGGTGGTGGCTGCGGCATCGGACTCGTTGGGCACCATGAGGGTGACCACGCCGAATCCCTTGTCGCCCATTCCGGAAGTCCGGGCGACGACGTGCGCATCGGCGGAGCCGGCGCCGATGACAGGGGCCAACGCCAGAGCGGCGGCAGCAGACGCGGCCACGGCGGCGCGCGTCAGACGTGCAGAAACAAGAGTCATGACAGGGTTCTCCAAAATTGATAGGTGGCAGCATCGCCCGACGCATTGCGGACGCTGCGAGAAAAGTGGTGTCGAGGTACTACGCGAGAACGGGCGGCGCCCGCGGACCGACACCCGCACCGACGACGACGGTGCGCGGCCACCACTGCTCGAGGAACGGGGAGAGTGCCCCGACGACGACGAGGCGCGGCGCCGAGGCCACCGCTTGGAGAACGGCGGTGACCAGTGCGTAGCACCGGGCCACCAGGACGAGCAGCACGGCGCTGGCCGGCACCGCCACCGCGTGCCAGGCCAGCATCGTGCCGACGTGCGCCGAGTGCCCGGCTGCGGCATCGCCGACGCCCGCGGCCGGGTGACCGATCACCTGGCCGACGGCCAACAGGGTCGCCGTCCTCGTCGGCGAGAGCCCGCGCGGCGCTCCGACCAGTGCGGCGAGCGCGGCCCCCAGCGCTACACACACCATCACTCCCGCGGAGGTGGGCCACGACCCGCTGGCCATGCCGTGCGCGGTCAGCGCCAGGACCGGCACCGCCACCGCGACACCGACCCGCAGCGCGGGCAGGCCGGGGTGGGGGGCGGACATGGGTCCAAGCATCCCACATGGGGCAAAAGCCGCCGACTACGCTGCAGGAGTGAGCGCCAAACGCACCGCGAAGGCCCCCGACTCGGTTGCCGACCACGGATTCGTCCGGGTCAGCGCCGCCGTTCCCGTGGTCGCGCTGGCCGATCCAGCCGTCAACGCGGCGCGGACCGTCGAACTGCTGCGGGCGGCGGCGGACGACGGTGCGGCAGTCATCGCCTTCCCCGAACTCGGGCTGACCGGCTACAGCGTCGACGACCTCGTCCAGCAGGACGCCCTGCTCGACGCCGCCCTCGCCGCGCTCGACACGGTGCGCGCGGCGACCGCCGGGTGCGCGGCCATCGTCTGCGTCGGCGTACCGCTGCGCGTCGGCGACGGCCTCTACAACACTGCGGCCGTGCTGCACGACGGCGAGATCCTCGGCGTCGTGCCGAAGTCGTACCTGCCCAATTACCGCGAGTTCTACGAGCAGCGCCTGTTCGCCGCCGCGCGCGACGCCCCGGTCGACGAGGCAACGATCCTGGGACGGCGGGTCCCTTTTGGCGCGGATCTGCTGTTCGAGGCCGACGACGTTCCCGGCCTCGTGATGCACGTCGAGGTCTGCGAGGACGGCTGGGTGCCGATCCCGCCATCGACGTGGGCGGCGCTGGCCGGCGCAACCGTGCTGGTCAACCTCTCGGGGTCGCCGGTCACCGTCGGGAAAGAGGCCTACCGTCGAGAGCTGGCCACGTCCTACTCGGCACGGACCGTGTCCGCGCAGGTCTATGTGGCCTCCGGTTTCGGCGAGTCAACCACCGACCTCGCCTGGGACGGCGACGCGCTGATCACCGAGAACGGCACCCTACTGGCCCGCAGCACGGCATTCGCCACCGCCGACCAGACCATCACCGCCGACATCGACCTCGACCGCCTACGCCAAGAGCGCGCACGGATGATCAGCCTGCGCGACCAAGTCGGCGACTACGCGGCGACCCTCCGCGAGCTGCGCCGTGTCCCGGTCACCGTCGGCGCCCGGCCCGACCGCGGTCCGCTGCGCCGCCTGGTCGCGCCGTTCCCGTTCGTGCCGCCGTCGGGCCCCGACCGCGACGAGCGCTGCCGCGAGGTCGGCAACATCCAGGTGCAGGGGCTGACGCAGCGCCTGCGCTCCAGCGGTATCGAGCGCATTGTGATCGGGGTGTCCGGCGGACTGGATTCGACGTTGGCGTTGCTCGTCGCCGTCGATGCGTTCGACCGGATGGGCCTGTCGCGCAGCAACATCCTCGCCTACACGATGCCCGGGTTCGCCACCGGCGAGGCCACCCGATCGCGCGCCCTGGAGTTGATGGACGCGCTGGGCGTGACCGGGTCCGAGATCGACATCCGGCCTGCCTGTCGGCAGATGCTCGCCGACTTGAACCACCCCGTCGCGAACGGTGAGGAGGTCTACGACACCACCTTCGAAAACGTGCAGGCCGGACAGCGCACGTCACTGCTGTTCCGACTGGCCAACGAAAACGGTGCATTGGTGCTGGGCACCGGCGACCTGTCCGAGTTGGCGCTGGGCTGGTGCACCTACGGCGTCGGCGACCAGATGTCGCACTACAACGTCAACGGCTCGGTCCCCAAGACCCTGATCCGCCACCTCATCCGCTGGATGATCGACACCGAACTGCACGACGCGAAGACCGCCGCGGTACTCACCGAGGTCGTCGAGGACGTGATCTCCCCCGAACTCGTGCCTCCCGGCGCGGACGGCGCCATCCAGAGCACCGAGGACGCCGTCGGCCCGTACGAGCTGCACGATTTCTTCCTCTACTACGTCACCCGTTACGGCTACCACCCGAGCAAGGTCGCCTACCTGGCGCGCCAGACGTGGTCGGACTCCTACGACGGCCCGACGATCGACAAGTGGCTGACCGTGTTCCTCAAACGGTTCATGGCCAACCAGTTCAAGCGCACCGCGATGCCCAACGGGCCGAAAGTCGGGTCGGGCGGCTCGCTCTCGCCGCGCGGCGATTGGCGCTCACCGTCGGACGCGACCGCGCGACCCTGGCTCGACGACCTGCGCTGAGCCGATACGATTCACCGATGTCCACACCCCGATTCACCGCCGCCGAACTCGACGAGGCGTTCGCGGGATTCCAGGCAGTCGTCGCCGAAGTCGCCCAGACCCGCGACTGGGACCGGTGGGCCGACCAGTTCACCGTCGACGCCGACTACGTCGAGCACGCGATGGGCACGTTCAAGGGGCGCGAACAGATCCGCAAGTGGATCAACAAGACGATGCACTCATTCCCCGGTAGCCATATGACCGGCTACCCGTCGCTGTGGCACGTCGTCGACGCCCCCACTTCCCGGGTGATCTGCGAGGTCGACAATCCGATGCGCGACCCCGGCGATGGAACGATCATCACGGCGACCAACATCACCATCCTCACCTATGCCGGTGACGGCCTGTGGAGCCGCGAAGAGGACGTGTACAACCCATTGCTGTTCGGCACGGCGGCCATGAAATGGTGCCGGAAGGCCGCCGAGTTGGGCACGATCGACGCTCCCGCCCAGGAGTGGATGGACACCGTTGGCGTGATGTTCGACCGCGGCTGAGCCGGAAACGGCACGACGACGAGGTCTGCCCGAGCGACTTGGGTCGGTGCTGGTCGTGACGTACCCTGGACATGATTGACAGAAGTATGCGTCCGGGTTTGTGCCCGGATACGACCCCAAATCTGTTCGGAGGACTCAGACCATGGCACGCACCCTCACACAGCTCGAGCTGCTGCAGGAACTAGCCCCGGTCGCCGAGGACAACGTCAACCGGCACCTCAAGCACGCCCGCGACTGGAACCCCCACGACTACGTCCCGTGGGACGAGGGCCAGAACTACGCGGCCCTCGGCGGCACCGACTACGACCCCGAGCAGTCACAGCTCGACGAGGTCGCCAAGGCGTCGATGATCACCAACCTGCTCACCGAGGACAACCTGCCCTCCTACCACCGCGTGATCGCCGACAACTTCTCGATGGACTCCGCGTGGGGCCACTGGGTGGGCCGGTGGACCGCCGAGGAGAACCGCCACGGCATCGTGATGCGCGACTACCTCGTCGTCACGCGCGGCGTCGACCCGGTCGCCCTCGAAGAGGCCCGCATGATCCACATGACCAACGGGTACGACCCGGTCCTCGTTGCGGCCGACCGTATGGAGGACCTGGTCAACGAGTACGGCGACATCGACGAGGTCGGGCTGCTGCACTCGGTCGCCTACGTGACCTTCCAGGAGCTCGCGACCCGCGTCAGCCACCGCAACACCGGTAAGGCGTGCAACGACCCGATCGCCGACCGCATGCTCCAGCGCATCGCCGCCGACGAGAACCTGCACATGGTCTTCTACCGCAACATCTGCGGCGCCGGCATGGACCTCTCGCCCGATCAGACGCTGCGCGCGGTGACCGACATCGTCACCAACTTCCAGATGCCCGGCATGGGCATGCCCAACTTCCGCCGCCACGGCGTGTTGATGGCCAAGCACGGCATCTACGACCTGCGCCAGCACTACGAAGAGGTCGTCATGCCGGTGCTGCGCAAGTGGAACGTCTTCGAGCGCACCGACTTCGGCCCCGAGGGCGAGAAGACCCGCGAGGAGCTCGCCGCCTTCCTCGAGCAGCTGGACAAGGACGCGACCCGCTTCGAGGAGATGCGCGACCGCGCCCTCGCCCGCGAGGCCGCCAAGCGCGAGAAGCAGGCATCCTGACCACCAGCCCCCTGGACACCTCGACCCTGCGGATCGGCCCCTATCGGGTCGATCCGCCGGTGGTTTTGGCCCCGATGGCCGGCGTCACCAACCGCGCCTACCGCCGCCTGTGCCGCGAGTTCGGCAGCCCCGACGCCATCTACGTGTGCGAGATGATCACCGCGCGCGCCATCGTCGAGCGCAACGAGAAGACGCTGCACATGATGGCCTTCGACGACGACGAGTCGCCGCGCTCCATGCAGCTCTACGGTGTCGACCCGGTGAATCTGGGCGAGGCCGTGCGCATCGTCGCCGGTGAGGGCTGGGCCGACCACATCGACCTGAACCTGGGGTGCCCGGTCCCCAAGGTCACCAAGCTCGGCGGCGGCGCCGCCCTGCCGTACAAGCGTGGTCTGCTGGCCCGCATCGTCGATGCGATGGTCAGCGCCGCGGCGCCCTACGGCGTGCCGGTCACGTTGAAGTTCCGCAAGGGCATCGACGACGAGCACTTGACCTTCCTCGACACCGGCCGGATCGCCGAAGAGGGCGGGTGCGCCGCCGTCGCCCTGCACGCCCGCACCGCGGCGCAGCGCTATTCGGGGCAGGCCGATTGGAATGCCATCACCGAGCTCAAGGAGGCCGTGACGACCATTCCGGTGCTGGGCAACGGCGATATCTTCAGCGCCGCGGACGCGGTGGCGATGATGGCGCAAACCGGCTGCGACGGCGTCGTCGTCGGCCGTGGTTGTCTGGGCCGGCCATGGCTGTTCGCCGAACTGGCGGCCGCTCTGCGCGGCGAGCCACTCCCCACGCCGCCGAACCTGGGCGAGGTCGGGGCCATCATGTCACGCCACGGTGTCCTGCTCGCCGAACACCACGGTGAGGAGCGCGGGCTCCGCGACCTGCGCAAACACATGGCCTGGTACCTCATGGGCTTCCCGGTCGGCGGCGACCTGCGGCGCAGCTTCGCCGCCGTGTCCACCGTCGCCGAACTCGACGGCCTGATCGCTCAACTCGACCCCGACGTGCCGTTCCCGACCGCTGACGCTGGCGGCCCACGAGGTCGGCAGGGCTCGCCGGGCAAGGTATCGCTGCCCTACGGCTGGCTCGACGACCCACAGGACACCACGGTCCCCCGCGGAGCGGACGTGATGCATTCCGGAGGCTGACCCGAGGTAACGCACAAATGTCGCGGCGCTTTGGTTTACGTCACAGTCGTCCGCCGCTATGGGAACCTCTCAGGTGCGGTCGGTACGATATGGCACCAGTTATGCGCATATGCGCACGCAGGGAAACGCAGAGGAAAACCGTTGAGCCAGCAGCCCCCGGAGGACGGGTCGGCCGGCTCGGCCGAACAGGCCGGGCCCGACCCCAACGTCCTGCGCGAGCCCGCGATGCGCGACCGCTATGTGCGCGGCCGCTCTCGGCTCACGGTCCGCGAGCTCATGGAGCACCTGGACGCGACACCGCGCCATCCCCAGCCGGCACCGGAAAAGGATCACCCGACCAACCGGTGGCTCGACCAGAGTCAGCCGGTCTACCGCACCGTCGACGACGGCGGCCCGATCTCCGACGACGTAACCCAGCGCATCCCGGTGGTACGGCGACGCACCGACGTCCCCGTGGACCTGTCTGCCACCGCGACCAACCGACGCGTCCGCACCGAGTCGCGCCATCAGGTCCTGCAGCGCACGCCCGACCCCATCGAGATGGTCGTCAAGGGCGGGCGGAGCGGGCGCAGCAGGCGAGACATGCTCATGCGCGACCTGCGGGTCGGCGGGCGTGTGGCCGCGACCGCGGCGTGCATCATCGCACTCGTCGGTACCGGCGCGGCATGGGCCATGAACGGCTCGCTCAACAGCTCCTGGCGCACCGTCAAGGCCATCAACTCCGACGACCACAACATCAAGAAGAAGGATGCCCAGTACGGCGACGAGAACTTCCTGATCGTCGGCACCGACACCCGTGCGGGGAAGAACTCCAAGTTCGGCGCCGGTGATGACACCCTGACCGAGGGTGCCCGCTCCGACACGATCATCCTCGTCAATATCCCGGCCAACCGCAGCCGTGTCGTCGCCGTCTCGTTCCCCCGCGACCTCAACGTCAGCCACCCCGAGTGCGAGGGGTTCAACGACCAGACCGGCGAATACACCGGCGAGTGGGTCCCGGCTGAAGACAACGTCAAACTCAACTCGGTCTACGCCATCGGCGGGCCGAAGTGCTTGGTCAAGACGATCACGATGATCAGCGGCCTGAACATCAACCACTTCATCGGCATGGACTTCGTGGCCTTCCGCAAGATCGTCGACACGGTCGGCGGCGTGTGGGTCTGCTCCCCCACCCCGCTCTACGACTACGAGATCGGCACGGTCCTGTCCAAGGCCGGTCACCAGAAGCTCAACGGCCGCAAAGCGCTGAAGTACGTCCGCGCGCGGACCATCTCCACCGAGGGCAACGGCGACTACGGGCGCATCAAGCGTCAGCAGTTGTTCATGTCGTCGCTGCTGCGCTCGACACTGTCGGGCAACGTCATCTCCAACCCCGCCAAGCTCAACCGGGTGGCCCGGACGTTCACCAGCAACAGCTACGTCGACAACGTCGACACCGAGTCATTGCTCAACCTCGCCGACTCTATGCGCGGCATTGAAGCCGGGCGCGTCACCTTCATCACCATCCCGACGTCGGGCACGAGCGAGGACGGGCAGAACAACGAGCTGCCCCGCGACGACGACATCCAGGCCCTGTTCAGCGCGATCATCAACGATGACCCGCTGCCGGGCGAGGAGCCGGAGAAATCGTCGGAGAAGAAGAAGTCCGACGGCAAGAAGGGCGACCCGGCGCCGGCTGCGGCCGACACACAGACCAAGGTGACCGTGAAGGCCATGTCACCGTCGAACGTGGGCGTGCGCATCCTCAACGGAACGTCGACCTCGGGCCTGGCCGCCTTCGCCAGCGAGCAGCTGACACCGGAGGGCTTCGAGATCCGCGGCATCGCCGACTCCAGCCAGCACGTGGAGGAGACCGTCGTCCGCTACGGCCCGGGGCAGCGCGCCGCGGCCGCCACCGTCGCGCACATGTTCCCGGGCGCGAAAATCCAGCCCGACCGGTCGGTGAAGTCGGGTGTCGAGCTGATCCTCGGATCGGATTTCACGATGTCGACGACCCTGAACTCGTATGCGACGCCGGGCACCAAGATCAACGCCGAGCAGCTGCCCGCACGCAAGGTCGAAGGCAACCTGCCCAGCGACCTGGCTGTCACGAACGCCGGAGACGCGAGCTGCGACTAGGCTTGACCTCATGCGGAAGCGTTCCGGCAAGTCCAGCGCCTACCAGGAACAGGTAGCCGCGCTCAACGGCATTCTGGGCGAGATGTGCGATCTCGCCGGAATCGCGATGGACCGCGCCACCCAAGCATTGCTGCGGGCCAACCTCCCCGTCGCCGAGCAGGTGATCACCGACCACGACCGGATGACCGAGCTGTCGGCCAAGGCAGAGAAGCAGGCATTCGCACTGCTCGCCCAGCAGGCGCCGCTGCCCGCCGACCTCCGCGCGACCGTCACCGGCTTCCAGATCGTCTCCGACGTGGACCGGATGGGCGCGCTGGCCCTGCACGTCGCCAAGGTGGCGCGGCGTCGGCACCCCAGCAAGACACTGCCCGAAGAGGTCGACGGCTACTTCGCCGAGATGGGCCGACTGGCGGTGAAGCTCGCGCACTCCGCACGCGAGGTGCTCGAGTCTCAGGACTCACAGGACGCATTGCGCCTCGAGGAGGACGACGACGCAATGGACGACCTGCACCGCCATCTGTTCTCGGTACTGATGGACCGGGAGTGGAAGCACGGTGTCGCGGCCGCCGTCGACGTGACACTGCTGGGCCGCTATTACGAGCGGTTCGCCGACCATGCCGTCCTCATCGGCCGCCGCGTCGTCTTCCAGACGACCGGCATGACGCCGCAGCAACTCATCGAGACGACTTAGGGCCCGTCAGCAGCATCGTCGGCCCGACCGTAGGCCACGTCGGCGAGGTAGCGCGCAAAACCGAGGTTCCGATAGGTCGCCAGCGCCGCGGTGTTGTCGCCTTCGACGTACAGCGTCACCGTGGAGACCCGCTGCGCGAGGTAGTGCAGCCCGGCGAGGGTGAGCTGGCGGCCGAGGCCACGCCCCTGGGCGGCCGGGTCGACGCCGACGATGTAGACCTCACCCAACTGCTCGTCGTGGATCTTGGTCCAGTGGAACCCGAGGAGCTTCGCATCGTCGGCGCCACCGACACTGCGATCGAAGGCCAGGAACAGCCCGGCAGGGTCGAACCAGTCCGCGCCGGTCCGCTCGACGATCTGTTCTGCGGTCCACCCACCCTGCTCGGGGTGCCAGTCGAAAGCAGCGTTGTTCACGCGCAGGATCTCCGCGTCGTCAGCGGGCCCGGCGTAGGTGCGCAACTCGATGTCATCGTGCGATGGCAGTGCCGGAAGCTCTTCCAGTCCGCGGCGCAGCTGCAGTAGCTCGCGGCGCGGCACCAGGCCCAACCGGGCGGCCAGTGCACGCGCGGCCGGCAGATCGCCGTGCGCCCACGCCCGAGTGTCGGCGCCTCCGACGGCCAGTGCTGCGGTGAGCAACTCGGTGCCGATCCCCCGGCCACGGGCCGGTGGGGCGACCACGGCCTCGACCGTCGACGGCTCACCGTCACGGCCGGGCAACACCGAGGCGTAGCCGACGAGTACGTCGGCGTCGAATGCGAGCACGTGGTGTACCGCGGGGCTGTGCCGACCCAGGGCGGCTACCGGGGCCTCACCCAGGGCAGCCACCCCGTCGGCCTCCCCTGCGGCATCGAGGATCGCGTGCACGGCCCGCTGGTCGTCGGGCGACAGAACTCGCCGTTCGACTATGTTCACGCCTTCTGCGTTGATCGCTTCTGGGTCAGCCACTACGGCGCTGCGGTCTGTTCGTCGAAGATCTCGTCGACGTCGAGATCGGCGTCGGGGTCGGCGCCGCGCCCGCGCGCGGGGCGCACCGCCTTGTAGCCGACGTTGCGGACGGTGCCGATGAGCGCTTCGTGGTCGGGGCCGAGTTTGGCGCGCAACCGTCGGACGTGCACGTCGACGGTGCGCGTACCGCCGAAGTAGTCGTAGCCCCACACTTCGTGTAGCAGCTGCGCGCGGGTGAACACCCGCCCGACATGGGCGACGAGGTATTTGAGGAGTTCGAACTCCTTGTAGGTCAGGTCCATCGGCCGTCCGCGCAGCCGTGCGGTGTAGGTCTCCTCGTCGATCGTGACCGCACCCAGAGTCAGCGTCGAATTGCTCTCCTCCGGCCGCGGGGCCACGCGGCGCGCCGTCAGCATCCGCAGACGTGCGTCGAGCTCGGCGGGCCCGGTGTCGGCGAGCAGGAAGTCGTCGAGGTTCCACTCCGCATTGACCGCGATGAGCCCACCCTCGGTCAACACGGCGACGACGGGAATCGACGCGGTGCTCGACAGGAGGCGGCACAGGTTGCGTGCGGCGGCGAGGTCGGTGCGGGCATCGACGAGAACGGCGTGGGCGGATTCGGTGGTGAGCAGCGCGGACACGTCGGCCGGTGCGTCGCGCACGCTGTGCGCCAACAGGGAGAGCGAGGGCAGTACCGAACCAGGATCGGGGTGGGAGGTCAGGAGCAGGAGGTCCATCACGCACTTCGCATCAGGGTCGGGCCGCGACCGTGACCGGAAGCGACAGGGGAGGTTGGGTGCCGTCGAGGGCCCCCACACTGACGGCACCGGCAGCGGGATCAGGTGCAAGAATAACGCTGATGACACGTTCAGTTCACATCGTCAACTCCACACTACGTCGGCGTTTCGTCGTCGTGACGGTGTTTGCGCTGGTCACGGTCATAATTGCGGTGCTGGTGACTATCGACACCTTGCGCGCGGCACGCAGCGAACACGAGCTGGCGACCGCTTTGACGACGTCGCCGCGGGTCACCTTTGAACCCGAGGTCACCCTCGGCGGCTTCCCTTTCGCGAAGTACGCCGACCGCGACGAATTCCCCGGTCTCGTCATCACCGCACGCGGCGTTACAGCCCCCGGGCCTCCCGACCTGAAGGGCGTACCACTGACCTGCACCACCACCGTGTGCCGCGCCGAACTGGGGGTGCGCGCCGATGCGGTCCACGCGCCGGCGGCCGATCGCTGGCACGGCGGTGCGCCCATCACACTGCGCGGCGTGCACGCCTACGCCAAGCTCGACTCGGTGAACCTCGGGCGCATGCTCGACATCACCGATCTCGCGGTGAACACCCCTGCGCCCAAGGACCGCGCCGGTGGCGGCGGTCCCGGCGACGGATTGCTCGAACTGTCCAAGGGCGTTCTTCTCACGGGGACCGTGTCACTGCCGCCGCAGCGCCCGAGCCCGCGCACCGATGGCCGCTTCGGGCCGTCGGCACAGAAGTTCGACGGCCAGCGCGTCAAGGTGACCGTCACCGTCGACCTGTCCGTCGTCGACGGCGAGCTCGTGATCGTCGCGACCGGTTTCTACACCGGGCCGCAGGAGCACGCCGACGGCCATGTGCCCGCCGAGTTCACGACCGCCGTCTTGGCACGGTTCAGTGGCCGGGTGCCGTACCCGACGCTGCCGTGGGCGGTGGTAGCGACGAAGGCGAACAGCGCCGGTAGCGACATCCTGATCAGCGGGGAAGCACGCACCTTGACGGTAAGGCCTGACCAGTTCTGAAGCCCGTTCCGGCTCGGTGTATGGTCGTGGCATGCAATCAGGCCGCGAGCTCATGCTCACTCGCCGCTACGCGATCGACTTCTGTCGCTTCGCGGCTTGTTGCTGTCGCTAGACGGTGGTCGCCCACGCGCCACCACCCTCGGATGGCGGCAGCGGATTCTTCCTCAAGACTTCTCGTGTCTCCTCGCCCATGACCGGGCTTGAGTGACGCGGCCGTCATCACCACCCCCTCCCCCAAAGATCTCCACCATGTGAAAGGGAACCATCATGGCTCGCAATGATGTACTGGTCAGCGCCGAATGGGCTGAGCAGAACCTCGACGCCGACAACGTCGTCTTCGTCGAGGTCGACGAGGACACCTCGGCCTACGACACGGGGCACATCCCCGGTGCGGTCAAGCTCGACTGGAAGAAGGACCTGCAGGACCCGGTCCGCCGCGACTTCGTCAACGCCGAGCAGTTCGGCGCGCTCCTGTCCGAGCGCGGCATTGGCAACGACAACACCGTCATCCTCTACGGCGGCAACAACAACTGGTTCGCCGCGTACGCGTACTGGTACTTCAAGCTCTACGGCCACCAGGACGTGAAGCTGCTCGACGGCGGTCGCAAGAAGTGGGAGCTCGACGGTCGCCCGCTGAGCACCGACACCGTCACCCTCCCCGCGACCACCTACACCGCGGCCGCTCCGAACAACGCGATCCGCGCCTTCCGCGACGAGGTCGTCGACGCGATCAACGTCAAGAACCTCGTCGACGTGCGCAGCCCGGACGAGTTCAGCGGCAAGATCCTCGCCCCCGCGCACCTGCCGCAGGAGCAGAGCCAGGTCCCCGGCCACATCCCCGGTGCGATCAACGTGCCGTGGAGCAAGGCTGCCAACGAGGACGGCACCTTCAAGAGCGACGATGAGCTGACCGAGCTCTACGCCGAGGCCGGTCTCGACGGACAGAAGGAGACCATCGCCTACTGCCGTATCGGTGAGCGCTCCAGCCACACCTGGTTCGTCCTGCAGGAGCTGCTGGGCCACGAGAACGTCAAGAACTACGACGGCAGCTGGACTGAGTACGGATCGCTGGTCGGCGTCCCGGTCGAGCTCGGAGAGGGCAAGTAGGTATGTGTGCAGCACCCAAGCAGGGCCAGCAGTTGCCGGCCGGCGTCGACGTGGAGAAGGAGACCGTCCTGACCGGGCAGGTCACCGATACTGCCGGCGCTCCCGTTCCGGGCGCGTTCGTGCGGCTGCTCGACTCGACCGGTGAGTTCACCGCGGAGGTCGTGACGAGCGGGACCGGTGACTTCCGGTTCTTCGCCGCTCCGGGGACGTGGACGCTTCGCGCCCTGTCCTCCATCGGCAACGGCGATGTGATCGTCACGCCGGAGGGTCCCGGTATCCACACCGAGACCATCGTCGTCTCGAAGTAGGCGTAAGCCAGAGGGCAGGCCCCGTACCGCAGAAGGCGGTACGGGGCCTGCCCCGTTTCGGATTGCCTCATGGCAATGTCCGCGCCTCCCGGCCCGCCGACTTTTCCGTACTCAAGGCACTTCTCGCCGGGGTCTGAGCGCCCGCAGGCCAGGGTCAACAGTTAGTATCAGTCCGTGGAACATTTCTTCACCGTGCTGCTGGTCCTGTGCTCGATCCTGATCACCTGGTTCGGGGTCTACGCGATCTATCGCCTCGTCAACGACGAGTCGTGACCCGCTCCGGCAACGAGGCGATCGAGCAGGCTGCATCGATCGCCGAGACGACCGGATCGCGCAATCTCCCCTCCTGGGGTGATCTTCCGCTGCCCGCTGACACGGCCAATCTGCGCGAGGGCGCCAATCTGCACGACGGGTTGCTCGCCCTCCTGCCAATGGTCGGCGTGTGGCGCGGCGAAGGCGTGGGACATGGCCTCGGCGACGACGGTGACGACCTCCGCTACGCCGAGCAGATCATCGTCAGCCACGACGGCCAGAACTACTTGAACTGGCAGACACGGTCGTGGTCGATCGACAACCGCGGCGAGTTCATCGCCCCCCTGTTCCGCGAGACCGGGTACTGGCGCATCAGCGAGGACGACTCGATCGAGTTGCTCATCGCCCACGCCGAGGGATATGTCGAGCTGCTCTACGGCAAACCGCTCGCCCAGACCGCGTGGGAGGTCGCCACGGACGCCCTCGTCAGCACCGCCACCGCCACGAAACTCCACGGCGCCAAGCGCCTCTACGGCATCGCCGAGGACGGTTCCTTCGCCTACGTCGAAGAACGGCTCATCGACGGGGAGCTGGCGCCGCGCCTCTCGGCCAAGCTCGACCGCTACGCCGGCTGACCGACGACGAGGTCGGCCTTCAGGTCGGGCGGCAAATGGTGCGTCACCACCACGACCGTGCGCTCCGGACCGAACAGATCACCCAGCGCCGCACGCAGCAGCGCATCGGAATCGGTCGCATCCAGGTGCTCGGTCGGCTCGTCGAGCAAGACGACCGGCGAAGCGTTGAGCAGCGCTCGAGCCAACAGCAATCGGCGCCGCTGACCACCCGACACCGCAGCTGACCCGCCGACCAGAACGGTGTCGAGCCCATCGGACAAACCGGATAGCCACTCCCCCAGACCGACGGCGCGCAGCGCGTCGATCATCTCCGGATACGTCGCGTCACCTCGACCGACGAGCAGGTTCTCCCGCACCGACGCGGAGAACAGGTGGGCATCCTCGGCGCAGTACAGCGTCGCCGCAGCGGCGTCGACGGGCTCCCCGTCGACATCGGAGCACACGACCGCGCCGACCCGTGGCGCGAGCAGTCCGGCCAACGTCAACAACAGCGTCGACTTTCCCGACCCCGACGGTCCCACAACGGCCATCCGTGCACCCGGCTCGAGTACGCGCTCGATCGGACCACCCAGCGCCGGACCGTCGGCCCACCCCCACGACACCCCGTCGACGATGACCCGGACGGGTCCGCGGTGCCGTGCGACATCGGCTGAGCCGGGTGACACGACACCCCACTCGACCGGGTCTCCCGCCAAATCCAACACGCGCTCTGCCGCGACCCGACTGTGCTGCCACGTGACCCCCGCGGCGGCCAGCGGCGTGATGGCGTCGAAGGCGGACAGGCCGAGTAGGAGTAGCACGCCGAGCCGCATCGGGCTCGGATCACCGCCGGCGGCCAGCGACATCCCTATCAAGCAGGCGGCAATGACCGTGACGCCCATCGCCAGCGGTGTCACGGCGCCGCCCAGCGCGTGCAGCCGGGCACCGCGGTCGGTGGCGTCGGCCACCTCGCGCTGGGCTCGCGACACCTCATCGAGCACCTGCATACGCCGACCAGCCACCGCCAGCTCGGGCCCGTGGTCGAGCAACAGCATCGTCGACGAGGAGACCGCCGCCCGACCGTCCACTGCTGACCGTGCCACCGAAGCGGCACCACGGGAGGCGAGCACGGGTGCGGCGACCCCGGCGACGACGAGTGCGATCGCCAGCACCACCGCGGCCGACGGCGACACGAACGCCATGATCACCACCGCGGCGACACCGGTGACCGCGGCCACCGCGGCGGGCAGGACGGAGCGCACGACCGCATTGCCGATTTCGTCGACATCGGCACCGGTGCGAGCCAACAGGTCGCCGCGGCGGATCGACACCGTCGACGCGGCATTGCCGTTGGCCAGCGCGCGGTAGACCTTCTCCCGCGCGGTGGCCATCGCGCGCAGCGCGACGTCGTGGGTGGCCAGCCGCTCGAGATAGCGGAACAGCCCGCGTGTGATCCCGAGCGCCCGGACTGCGGTGATCGCGATGGATAGCGAAAGGATCGGCGGCTGCTGCCAGGCCCGGGTGATCAACCACGCTGAGAGGGCCGCCAGGCCCAGTGCGCTCAACGATCCGCCCACGCCGTAGGCCAACGACACAGCGATGCCGCGGCGTCGGATGTCGAGCGCCCCCAGTACGCGCCACACGGGATCACCGCGAAGGCCGGCGGACGCCGTCACCGGGCCGTCTCCCTAGCCAGGTCGATGATCCGGTCGGCAGCGTCGAGCCATTCGGTGCGGTGCGCGGCGACGATCACCGTCGCACCGGCCCGAGCGCGTGCCACGACCGCGGCGATCACACGCACGCGTGAGGCCTCGTCGAGGTGGGCCGTCGGCTCGTCGAGGAGCACGACCGGGACGTCGCGGGCCAGCGTCCGTGTCAGTGCCAACCGCTGGCGCTGCCCCGCCGAGTGTCCGGCGCCGTCCCACCCGGCAGCGGCAGCAGCAGACGCAAGCGCATCGGGATCCAGCGGTCCGTAGAGTGCGAGGTTCTCCGCGACGGTGCCCGGCACCATCGCCGGATGCTGCGGCAACCACGCGATCTGCGACTGGCACGCGGCCCGGTCCGCTTGTGAGAGAACCGTGTTGTCGACGATGATCGCGCCCTCGTCGAGTCCGACCAACCCCAGCAGCGCGGCCAGCGCCGTCGATTTGCCCGAGCCATTCGGTCCGGTAAGAACAGTGACCGCACCGGGTGCACAGTCCGCACGCAGATCACGTGGGGCCCATCCGTCGCGAGAGCGCACACCGATTCCGGCGAATCTGATCGTCGCGCCTGCCAGGTTCGGCGGAGTCTCGATACATCCGTTTGTTCCTCGCGAGCACTCGACCACCGCGGCGTCGGCGTCGGCGTCGGCGTCGACCAACGCGAACGCCTCGTCGGTAGCCGCCACCCCGTCGGCCGAGTCGTGGAATGCCGCACCCACCTGCCGCAGCGGCCGGTACGCCTCGGGAGCCAGGATCAACGCCAGTACCCCTGCGAACAGCGACATCTCGCCGTACACCAGGCGCAGGCCGATACTCACCGCGACCAGCGCCACCGATAGTGTCGCCATCAGTTCCAGCCACGCCCCGGACAGGAACGCGACGCGCAGCGTGCCCATCGTCGACCGGCGCCATGACGATCCCAGGTCCTTCACCTGAGCCGCGGCCCCCTGCGCCCGGTGCAGCGCGCGCAACGTCGGGATCCCCGCGATCAAGTCCAGCAGCATCGACTGCTGGCGTGCGGTGGCGTCCAGTTTGGCCTGCGTGCGGTCACGCGTCATCAGCCCGATCAGGATGCCGAAGATCGGGATCAACGGGATCGTCAGCACGATCAATCCGGCGGACACGAGGTCGACGGCGGCGATCACGACGATGACGATCGGCGTCAGAGTGACGGCCAGTATCAGCGAGGGCACATACGCCGACAGGTAGGGGCCGAGGTCATCGAGCCCGGCCAACAACACCGTCGACGCGCGCGACCGCCTGGCGACGAGGCTGCGCATATCGGTGCGCGCCGGGTCGGTCAACGCGCCCAACACATCGTCGCGAACCTGCCCGATCACCGTCTGTGCCGCACGCTGGGCATAGCGCTGCCCGGCGTAGACCGTCAAGGTCTGCACGATAACGGCGCCGACGAGCAGTAGCAGGTGCGGAGTCTGCGCGTCGAAACTGCACCGCAACGGTTCAGCCACCAGTTCGGCGAGGATCGACGCCACGGCGAACGCGACCGCGATAACGGCCAGCGTCGTCACCAGGCCAGCGAGCACCGTCACCCCGATGTACCGTCGCGCAGCCGGCGATCGGCGCAGCAAACGGGGATCCAGCGGGCCCGCGCTCACCCGCGCAGCGACGCCAGGCCCACCGACGGCGGGATGGCATCGGTGGAGATCCGCTGGCGGAACACCCAGTAGGACCAACCCTGGTAGATCACCACGACCGGCGTGATGAACGCCGCGGCCCACGTCATGATGACCAGGGTGTAGTGGCTCGACGACGTGTTCGCGATGGTCAGGCTGTAGGCCGAGTCGGTCGTCGACGGCAAGACCGCCGGGTACAGGCAACCGAACAGCGTCACGATCGTGGAGATGATGGCGATCGACGTCGCACCGAACGCCCATCCCTCACGCTTGGTCCAGGTGAAGACGATGGTGGCAAGCGCCGCGACCGCAGCGATGAGCACCGGCGCCCACGTCCATCCCTTGCCGTAGGCGAACTGGGTCCACAGCAGGAACGCCGCCGCCACGACGGTCATCGCGACGGACAGCCGCGACGCCCACAGCATGGCTTCGTCACGCAGGCTGTCAGCGGTCTTGAGGGACAGGAACACCGCCCCGTGCGTGAGGAAGGCGAGCAGCGTCGTCAATCCACCCAGCAGGGCGTATGGGTTGAGCAGCCCCCAGAACGTGCCGGTGAACTGGGCATCGGAGTTGATCGGCAGTCCGCGCACCACGTTGGCGAACGCGACGCCCCACAGCAGTGCCGGCACCCACGACCCGACGGCGATGCACCAGTCCCACGCCCGGCGCCACTGCGGATCGTTGATCTTGCCGCGCCACTCGATCGCGCACACGCGCACGATCAGCGCCACCAGGATCAACAACAGCGGTAGGTAGAAGGCGGTGAACATCGTCGCGTACCAGCCGCCAAAGGCGGCGAACATCGCGCCGCCCGCCGTCAGCAGCCACACCTCGTTGCCGTCCCACACCGGTCCGATGGTGTTGAGGATGGCGCGCCGCTTGTTGTCGTCACCGCGGCCGATCAGGCCCATCAGCATGCCGACGCCGAAGTCGAAGCCCTCCAGCACGAAGTAGCCGGTGAACAGCACTGCGATCAGAATGAACCAGAACTCGGGCAATCCCATGGTCGTCTCGTCTCTGTAGCGTTTCGCCGGGTCAGTACGCGAACGACAATTGCTTGTCGTCGTCGGAGTTCTCGAGTACCTGCTCGTCGTGGCCGGGTGCCGCGGGTCCCTCCCGGATGTAGCGACGCTGCAGCGCGAACCACACGACGCCGAGAGCGCCGTAGAGCAGCGTGAACACGATGAGCGATCCCAGCACCAGGCCGGCCGAGTTGTTGGACACACCGTGCTGCACCAGCATCGAGACGCGCAGCGGGTCGAGGTCGTCGACCCAGTTCGGTGCTACCACCCACGGCTGGCGGCCCATCTCGGTGAAGATCCACCCCGACGCGTTGGCGAGGAACGGGGTCGGCAGGAGCCACAGCGCGAGCAGTCCGAAGCGCCGCGATGTCACCACCTGCTTGCGCCTGGTCAGCCACAGCCCCCCGAGGGCGATGATCACCGAGCCCAAGGCCCACGTGATCATCGCGCGGAACGACCAGTACGTGACGAACAGGTTGGGCGCGAAGTTTTGCCCGGCGTAGGCCGGGTTTCCGGCGAACGCCGTGGTGTACTCCTCCTGCAGCTCCTTGACACCCCTGATCTCGGTGTCGAACCGGTGGTCGGCGAGGAAGGAGAGCATGCCCGGCACCGCGACGACGTGCTTGATGTTGTCGCAATTGTTCTGCCTCCCGATGGACAGGACCGAGAACGCGGCACCCTTCTCCGAAACGCAGAGCGATTCGGCCGCGGCCATCTTCATGGGCTGCTGCTTGAACATGATCTGTGCCTGCAGATCGCCGGTGAGGATCACCGCGATACCGGCGGCGATCGTCACCCACAGGGCGAATCGAGTCACCGGCCGCCACAGTTGCTTGGCATCGTCGTCGAGCGCCTCGGGAGTGGCGTCGACAAGGCTCGGCGCGGTGGTCTCCTCCACCTCGACGCCGACGGCGGCGTCGCCGCCGGCCGCAACCAGGCGCAGTTGGCGAGCCCGCCAGGAGGTGCGGGCCATCCACCAGCAACCGATGGCGCCGACGAAAGTCGCCGCGGTGAGCAGCGCACCGGCGATGACGTGCGGGAAGGCAGCGAGCGTCGTGTTGTTGGTGAGCACCGCGACGATGTTGTTCATCGCAGGGCGGTGGCGGGTGTCGTCCCACTCGACGCCCACCGGGTGCTGCATCCACGAATTGGCGGCGATGATGAAGTACGCCGACGCGTTGACGCCGAAGGCGACCATCCAGATGCACAGCAGATGGATGCGCCTACTCAACCGGCCCCAGCCGAAGACCCACAGGCCGATGAACGTCGACTCGGCGAAGAAGGCGACGAGGCCCTCCAACGCCAGCGGCGCGCCGAAGACGTCGGCCACGAACCTGCTGTACTCGCTCCAATTCATGCCGAACTGGAACTCCTGCACGATGCCGGTGGCGACGCCGAGGGCAAAGTTGATCAGGAAGAGCTTGCCGAAGAACTTGGTGGCGCGCAGCCACGCGTCGTTGCCGGTGAAATGCCACATCGTCTGCATCACCGCGATCATCGGGGCGAGCCCGATGGTCAGCGGGACCAGGATGAAGTGGTAAACGGTCGTGATCCCGAATTGCCAACGGGAAATGTCGACGACGTCCATGTGTATGCCTCATCTGCCGGGCCGGGCGCTGAATAACGGCTACTACTACATGCAATAGTAGATCGGATCCAACGTAAGTCGCACGGCAAAGCGCCACAAGGGACTCCGGTCCCCGATAGAAGTGGTCCTGCTCACGCCGGCTACGCCCGCACGACCGCCCGCATCGCCAGATCGGCAAATTGTGCCGCGGTGTCAGCACCGGCCTCGCGCAACGGCATCGGCACATCGTCGATGCGCGTGACGCGGGCCGCGACGGTCACCGAGGAGCACAGCCACACCGAATCGGCCGCCAGCAGATCGTCGGGTACGAGGGGCTCCTCCTTGCACGCCCACCCCTCCTCGTGCGCCAGCGCGAAGATCGCGGCGACCGTGGTGCCCGGCAGGATCCCCGCTTCGACCGGCGGCGTCCGTAGAACCCGGCCGGTGACCGCGACGACGGTCGATCGCGGCCCCTCCAGCACCTGCCCGTCGGCCGACGTGTAGACCACGTCGTCGAAGCCGTGGGCCCGCGCGTAACGCAAGGCAGCCATGTTCGCCGCGTAGCTCAGCGTCTTGGCGCCGATCAGCTGCCACGGGGCCCGGCCGGCGAAGTCGACGGTGTAGCCGCGGTCCAGCAGGCACACGGCGACACCGTCGGCACGTGCACGTGCGGCGTGCGGCCCCGCGTCGGTGACCATCACTAGCGCGGTCGTGGCCTCGGGGGTGTCAACGTCGGCCGGATCGGATTCCCGCCCACGGGAATAGACGAGCCGGAGCAGCCCCTCCACGTCGCCGTTAGCGTCGACCCAGGTGGCGCGTGCGTCCTCGACGGCCCTCCCCCACGTCACCGGGTCAGGGTCAGGCAGGTCCATCCGCCGCGCACCCGCGCGCATGCGCGCCAGGTGGCGCGCCACGTTGCACACCTTCCCGTCGCGGATGAGCAGTGTCTCGAAGATCCCGTCACCGCGCACCACGGCGAGATCGTCGGCGTGGATGAGAGGCACAGCGGGATCGCGACGCCCGTGGTGAACGTCGATCAGGACAGGGGTGGCCATGGCGCAAGGCTATCGTGGAGTCGTGGAATCCTCGGTCATCCTCACCAGCCATCTCGACGCGAACACCGTCGGCGCAGTGGCTGAGCCGGACGGCGTCTACGGCCATGGACCCGGCTCCCGACGGGTGGCCTGGCACTACGGCGATCCGCTGGGCGAGCAGCGCGCCGCGACGACCGGGGCGATCATCGTCGACCGCTCCGACCGCTCCGTGTTGGAGATCTCCGGCGACGAGCGCCTGACCTGGCTGCACACCATCTCCAGCCAATTCGTCTCGGACCTACCCGACCGCCGTAGCGCCGAGAACCTGTCGCTGGACCTCAATGGCCGCATCGTCGACCATTTCGTCCTCACCGACATCGACGAGGTGACCTGGGTGGACACCCCGGGACCGCGCGGACCGGAGCTGGTCGACTTCCTCACCAAGATGGTCTTCTGGGCCAAAGCTGAGCCGGTGGCGCGCCCGGACATGTGCGTGTTGACACTCGTCGGCCCCGCCGCCACCGACGGACCGATCGCGGAGCTGCTCGAAATCCCTTCCGGTGCCGCCGTTTACGACGCCGGCGACCTTCCCGAGCTCCATCACGACGACGAGCCGCTCGGCTTCTGGCGGATCATGCCGCCGATCGGCGAGAGCCGCGACCTGCCCGTCGTCGACCTTGTCCTTCCGGAGACCGAAGCGCAGCAGCGCTGGCACGCCCTCATCGAAGCCGGGGCGACGATGGCCGGGTCGTGGGCCTATCACGCGCACCGGATCGCGGCGCGTCGACCGCTCGTCGCCGTCGACACCGACGACCGCACGATCCCGCACGAGGTCCACTGGATCGGGTCGCCCGCGGAGCAGGGCGCCGTCCACCTCGACAAGGGCTGCTACCGCGGCCAGGAGACGGTGGCCCGCGTACACAACCTCGGTCGGTCACCGCGCCACCTCGTCCTGCTGCACCTAGATGGCAGTACCGACACGCGTCCGCGGCCGGGCGACACGGTAACGGCCGGTGGGCGGGCAGTCGGGCGCATCGGGAGCACCGTCGATCATTTCGAACTCGGCCCGATCGCCCTGGCGCTGGTCAAACGCGGTGTCGACGAGACCACCGAGCTGGCCGTCACGGTCGACGACGAGTCGGTAGCGGCGAGCGTCGACCCCGATTCCGTCGTCGCCGACACCCATCCGCAGGCCGGCCGGGAAGCCATCGACCGACTGCGCAACCGCTGAGCCGGAAACGCCGGAATCGCTGGCGGGCCCCGAAGGCCGCATTCAGCGACGGTTCAGGCTAGACTAGGTCCCACGACAGATATTCCTACTGAATCACGGGGCCGCCACTAGCGGATTGTGGCCGCCCCGGAATTGTGCGAGGGGGTCCCAAATGGGCCGCGGCCGGGCAAAAGCCAAGCAGACCAAGGTTGCACGTCAACTCAAGTACTCGACGCACCAGACGGACCTGGAGAGACTGCAGCGCGAACTCTCCGGCGACGACACCCCGCACTCGGACCCGGTGGACAATTGGGCCGACGAGGATGAATGGCGTCACGCCTGACGCATCGCGTCGGGCATCTTCCACCAGTTAGACCCCCGGGCACCTCTGCGCTTAGCGCGCGGGTGCTTAGCGGTGTTTCGCTTGCCCGTCAGACCAGCAGCAGCGGCGCTTAGAAGCGCGGGTGTTCACCGACCAGCGTCGCCACGCCGGTCTTCCCCTTGGCGGCGTCACGGCCGCCCGATTTGATGGTGCCCAGCACCCAGCTGTCGACGTGCCGCGCAGTCAGCACTGCGAGGGCACGGTCGGTGTCCTCGGGCGCGACGATCGCGACCATGCCCACCCCCATGTTGAAGGTGCGCTCCATCTCCTCGCGCGATACCCGCCCGCGCTGCGCAATCAGCGCGAAGATCGGCGCCGGGGACCAACTCGAGCGTTCCAGCTCGGCGACAACGCCGGGAGGCAGCACACGCGAGAGGTTGTCGGCGAGGCCACCACCGGTGACGTGGGCAAAAGTCCGCACCTCGGCCTCGGCGATCAGGGCCAGACAGTCGCGGGCATAGATCCGCGTCGGCTCCAGGAGTTCCTCGCCGAGGGTGCGGTCAAGCTCCTCGACGTGGCCGTTGAGGTCCATGTGGCCCCACTCCAGCAGCACCTTGCGAGCCAGCGAATAGCCGTTGGAGTGCAGGCCCGACGAGGCCATCGCGATCACGACGTCGCCAGCACGAACGCGGTCGGCCGAGAGCACCTCGTCGGCCTCCACAACGCCCACCCCGGTCGCGGAGATGTCGTAGTGGCCGTCGGCCATGAGTCCGGGGTGTTCGGCGGTCTCCCCGCCCAGCAGCGCGCATCCCGCATCGACGCATCCGTCGGCGATGCCCTTGACGATCTCGGCGACGATCTCCGGCACGACCTTGCCGATGGCGATGTAGTCCTGCAGGAAAAGCGGTTCGGCACCGCAGACCACGAGGTCGTCGACGACCATGGCGACGAGGTCGCGACCGACGGTGTCGTGGCGGCCCATCGCTTGCGCGACGGCCAGCTTGGTGCCGACGCCGTCGCTGGACGAGGCCAGCAGCGGCTCGCGGTAGTCGCCCTTGAGCGCGAATAGTCCGGCGAAGCCGCCGATACCGCCGACGACCTCGGGGCGCGTGGCCCGCTTGGCGTGCGGGGCGAGGAGCTCCACGGCGCGTTCCCCGGCATCGATGTCGACGCCCGCGGCCGCGTAGGACGCGTTCTCCGGGGGCAAACCGCCCGAGTCGCGTGTGGACATGGCGAAACTCCTGAGGAAGGAAGGGGGGACGACTGCTTACGCTACCCGACGCGGCGAGGTGGGACTCATCGCGCTGGCGCGCTAGGGGCGCATCACGGCGCTGACGTTGTCATTGGCCGCGGTGAGTGGATCGACGCCCGGGGCGCCGCGCAGCGACTCGAGCACCGCTTTGCCCATCGCCGTCTCGCTGGGCAAGGCGATCGGGTAGTTGCCGTCGAAGCACGCCTTGCACAGCTGCGACGACGGCTGCTCGGTGGCGGCGACCATCTCGTCGATGGAGATGTAACCGAGGCTGTCGGCACCGATCGCCTGCCGTACACCGTCGACCATCGCGGCCGGCTCGTCGGCGTCCATGCCGTTGGCGATCAGCTCGGCCGGTGAGGCGAAGTCGATGCCGTAGAAGCACGGCCAGCGGACCGGCGACGAGGCGATGCGCACGTGGACCTCGGCAGCGCCCGCCTCACGCAGCATGCGGATCAGTGCGCGCTGGGTGTTGCCGCGGACGATCGAGTCGTCGACGACGACGAGCCGCTTGCCCCGGATCACCTCGCGCAGCGGGTTGAGCTTGAGGCGGATGCCCAGCTGGCGGATGGTCTGCGACGGTTGGATGAACGTGCGCCCGACGTAGGCGTTCTTCATCAGGCCCTGCCCGTAGGGGATGCCCGACTCTTGGGCGAAACCGACGGCGGCCGGGGTCCCCGACTCCGGCACCGGGATGACCAGATCACCGTCGACGGGGTGCTCGCGGGCCAGACGACGGCCGATCTCTACGCGCGCCGAGTTCACCGTGCGGCCGTTGATCACGCTGTCGGGGCGCGCGAGGTAGACATACTCGAAGATGCAGCCCTTGGGCGTGGGTGCGGCGAAGTGGCTGGTGCGCACGCCGTCGGCGTCGATGGCGAGGAGTTCGCCGGGCTCGATGTCGCGGACGAAGGACGCGCCGACGATGTCGAAGGCCGCGGTCTCCGATGCGACGACCCACCCGCGGTCCAGACGGCCCAACGACAACGGTCGGATACCGTGCGGATCGCGCGCCGCGTACAGGGTGTTCTCGTCCATGAACGTCAGGCAGAACGCTCCCTCGAGCTCGGGGAGCAGGTCGAGGGCCGCTTGTTCGAGGGTCTTGTCGGCGGCGCCGTACGCGAGGAGCGCGCCCACGAGGTCGGAGTCCGACGTGGCGCCGCCGCTACTGTCCAAGCCCAGCTCGTGGGCGCGTGCCGCCAGTGCCGCAGTGTTCACCAGGTTGCCGTTGTGCCCCAGGGCGACGCCGCTGCCGGCCGCGGTCGTGCGGAAGATCGGCTGGGAGTTCTCCCAGGTCGTGCTTCCCGTCGTGGAGTACCGGCAGTGGCCGATCGCGACGTGGCCGACCATCGACGCCATCGTCTGCTCGTCGAAGACCTGGCTCACCAAGCCGAGGTCCTTGAAGACGATGACCTGGGCGCCGTCGCCGACGGCGATGCCCGCGGCTTCCTGGCCGCGGTGCTGCAGGGCATAGAGCCCGTAGTAGCTGAGCTTGGCGACGTCCTCACCGGGTGCCCAAACGCCGAATACGCCGCATTCTTCGCGGGGCTCGTTGTCGGGCTGATCGACCGGTGCGGGGTTCGACGGCGCGCACGACGACACCGGGGAGGGGTCGTCGGGGAGGAGGTTGGGCGAATTGATCGACAAATCGGTCACTCGTCGCTCCGGGGAGTCGAAGTTGAGGGCTGACCCCCATTCTACGTGCCAGTAGCGGTTCTCAGCGAATTCTAGAGCGGCACGATCGGTAGGAAATGGGCCACATCACCCGCGCGCGAACCGGAGACGTCGACCTCACCGGCGGCCACCGCCTCGTCAAAGGAGACCACCCCGGCGGCCAGGCGCAGCCACGTCCGCGCCGTCGTTTCGACGACGTTGGGCGGCGTGCCCCGTGTGTGCCGGGGGCCCTCGATGCACTGCACGGCGACGAAGGGCGGGACGCGGACCTCCACCGAGGAACCGGGGGCGATCTGCGGCAAGGTCCGTGCGGTCAGGCGCACAGCGGCCGCGACTGCGGGCCGCGCGGGCGGCGGCACGTCGTCGTCGCGGATCCAATCGGCGACCGCCACCACCGCGGCGCGACACGCCGCCGGGTCGGCTGCCGGCCTCATCGGACGCGGGGCCGTTCGACCCACCGCTTGGTCGACGACGAGAGCGTCAGACCGGCGATGAGCGCGGCGGGCACCACGACCGTTGCGAACAGGAAGGCCAGGACGATGCCCACACCCCACGCGATGACCGGCGACCAGTCGCCATCGGGGGCGGTCGACCTCGACGACGATTCGACCGCGTCCGCCGCGTACACCACCAGGATGATGGATCCGACCACCACGGCCGTGATGAGGACGACGCACCCGGCGACGACCATCCACCGCCCGGCGGTGACGCCGGCCAACATCATCGTCGCACCGGCACCGAGTAGCACGAGAGTGGCGACTTCGACGGCGACCACCGCGAACCAGAACGGCCCGGCGTCGTAGTGCGATGGCAGCGGCACGGTGTAGATGAGCCCGATCCCGGCCGCGCCCACCGCCGCGTAGGCGAGCACCACCGCCGTGATCGCAGTGCCCGCAGATGGCTGTCGCGCCACGGGCGGGTATTGCGGCGGGTACGGGTACGACGGGTAGGTCACGGGCCCATTGTGCCCCGACGGGCCCCGCATGGGGCGGTCGTCAGCCGGGTTGGGTACCGGCGACCAGACCGCGACCGGTGATCGGCGGCAGGTCGAGCGCGGTGACCAGGCCAGGTTCGGCGGCGACGACCGCCGGAACCGAATTGACCAGCCGCATCGCCGTGACGACCATGCCGGAGATGTTGTGGTCGCCGTTCTCCCCGTGGTGGCCGAACTCGACGTTGAGCACCGGGTCGCCGGTGATGTCGATGCGGTAGCAGCCATCGCCGTTGGTCGGCTTGGGCCAGTCGGGGCACTGATCGGGGTGATTGCGCGTGTAGTGCTCAAGCACGATGCGATCCACGCCGCCGACCTGTCCGACGACCTCGAAGTGCAGCGCGGCGCGGGTCCCCTCCGGGATCATCCCGGAGACGGTTTCCAAGTCTCGGTCGGCGGCGACTTCCTCGATCCGCTCGATGAGGGGCTCGTCGAGGACGACGTCGAGACCGGCGGCGATCTGGCGGACCACCGATCCCCACGCCATCGACAGGACACCGGGGTTGAGCAGCACCGGCCGCTCGTCCATGGGCTGACCGAAGCCGAAGATCTGGCTGTTCACGACCGGTTGGTAGTAGGTCGAGTAATCGGCGATCTCGGCAACGCGAACCTCGTCGATGCGCCGCGACAGGCTGGTCATGGCCAGCGGCAGGACATCGTTGGCGAAGCCGGGGTCGATTCCGTTGACGTGCAGGGTGGCGCCGCCTTCTTTCGCGGCCGCGATGATCGGGTCGGTCACCGCTGCGGGCACTACGCCGAACGGGTACTGCAGCAGGACCGGGCCCGAGGAGACGACGTTGACGCCGGCGCGGACGAACTCGGTGAGGTCGCCGATCGCCTCGAAGATCCGATCGTCGGTCATCGCGGTGTGGACGATGGCGTCGGGCTTGAGGTCGAGCAGCGCTTGCTTGTCGTTGGTCGCCACGACTCCCAAGTCGCGGTCCAGACCGGCCAGGCGCCCGGCGTCCTTCCCGACCTTGGCCGGATCAGACACCCACACCCCGACCAGTTCCAGGTCCGGGTGGCGGTCGATTCCCTCGATGGCGTGTCGGCCGACGGTGCCGGTCGACCATTCGACGACGCGAAGAGTCATACCCTTCAGACTAGAACACGTTCCAGTTATTCAGACGGCAAGCGAGTCGAACGGTGCGACGGGAATATTGCGGACGACGAACCAAACGACGACCACGACGAGCACGACAACCGCCGAATACCGCCCGTGTTGCCAGGTCCGCCACCGCCGCCCGGTCCACACCCTGGCGCAGTAGGCGGCAAAGGACCACGCCAGCAGCACGACGGCGACCAGGCCGACGGCGTTGTAATGCAATGCCCCGGCGATGTCGCCATGCATCAAGGAGTACAGCATCCGCATGGTGCCGCACCCGGGGCAGACGATGCCCAGCAGCGTCTTGGTCGGGCACGCTGGCAGGTGGCCGTCGGGATTGGTCGGATCACCGAACCAGATGAGCGCCCCCACGGCTGCGGTACCGGCGAGGACCGCAGCCGGTCCGACCACTGGGTTCGAGCCGAACCGCTCAAGCGCCCCGATCATTCGGTCGGTGCGGTCGGGGGCCCGCTGCACCACGGGCATCGCTCAGTACGTGGGGTACGTCGGCGAGGTGTAGGTGTAGCTGTAGCGCGGCGTGTAGGTGTACGTCGAGGTCGACGCCGCACCGATGACGCCCGCCATCAGCAAGACGGCGACGACGACCCAGATCAGCGACCACACGATGCCGGCGATGAGGCCCCACATCGACCAGCGCTTGGCCTCGTCGGCCGCGGCCTGGGCACCGGCGAAATCGCCTGCGGCCCACAGCTTGTCAACCGAGTTCGCCTTGATGATCGCGACGATGCCCAGCGGCAGGCAGCACAGCACGGTGGTGACGATCGCCCACACCAGGTTGTTGTCCGGCTTGCCGGCCAGCGGGTAGCCGCCCGCCGCGGGGTAGCCGGGGGCGCCGTATCCCGGGGCCCCGTAGGCCGGCTGTCCGTAGGCGGGCTGTCCGTAGCCGGGCTGGGCGTACTGTCCCGCGTCGGGCTGGGTGTATCCGGGCTGGCCGTAGGGCTGCTGTCCGGGTGCGGGCTGGCCGTAGGCCGGTTGTCCGGGATCGGGCTGGCCGTAACCGCCGGGGACCGCGTTGGGGTCATAGGGATTGGTCATCGTGGCGCTCCATCTCGCAGGTCATCGCAAACGCAATGCCGTGAGGGTACTAGACCTGTGGAAGTGCCGCGCGGCCGGAACCAGCGCGAACCCAGCCCGGGTCCACCCTCAGACCGAATGCAGTCCTTCGCCGAACAAGGCGGGCAGCGTCGCACCGTGCACCTGCCGCAACTCCGACAGCGGGATGGAGAACTGGTCCTGCACGCTCACATCGTCAGCGCCCTGGTCGACGACGCCGATGCGCGTCCACGGCTGCGAGCGCGCGTCGAGCATTGAGCAGAACCGCGACTCCTCGGTGCGCGGCACCGACACCAGCACCCGTCCGGCGGACTCGGAGAACAGCCACACGAAGGGGTCCGCACCGTCGGGCAGGATGATCCGGCAACCGGTCTCGCCCGCAAGCGCCGATTCGACCACGGCCTGGATGAGGCCACCCTCGGACAGGTCGTGAGCGGCGGAGACGAGGCCGTCTCGTGACGCGGCGACGAGGATCTGGCCCAGCAACCGCTCCGCCTCCAGGTCCACCACGGGCGGCACTCCGCCGAGGTGGTCGCCGGTGACCTGTGCCCAGATCGAACCGTCGAACTCGTCGCGCGTCTCCCCGAGGAGGATCAGCGTCTCCCCCGGTTCGGTGCCGAATCCGGTGGGGATACGGCGCTTCACGTCGTCGATGACGCCGAGCACCCCGACGACCGGTGTCGGCAGGATCGGCGTCGAACCGGTTTGGTTGTAGAAGCTCACGTTACCGCCGGTCACCGGGATGCCCAGCTGCGCGCATCCGTCGGCCAACCCGCGCACGGCCTGGCTGAACTGCCACATCACCGCCGGGTTCTCCGGGGACCCGAAGTTCAGGCAGTTGGTAACCGCCACCGGCGCCGCGCCCGACACCGATACGTTGCGGTACGCCTCGGCCAGCGCGAGCTGCGCACCGCGGTACGGATCGAGGAAGGTGTATCGACCCGAGGCATCGGTGGCCAGCGCGATCCCGCGGCCGGTCTCCTCGTCGATCCGGATCATGCCCGAGTCGGCGTGCTCGGCGAGCACGGTGTTGCCGCGCACATAGCGGTCGTACTGCTCGGTGATGAACGCGCGGCTGCACAGCGCAGGCGAGGAGATCATCGCCAGGGTCGTCGCGCGCAGTTCGTCGGGCGTCGACGGCCGATTCAGCGACGCGCTGGTGTCGGCGATAACGTCGTCCTGCCACTCCGGGCGCTCGAGCGGGCGCTCGTAGACCGGGCCCTGATGGGCGACGGTGCGCGGCGGAACGTCGACGACGGTCTGCCCGTGCCAGTCGATGACGAGGTGCTCACCGTCGGTGACCTCGCCGATCACCGTCGCGAGCACATCCCAGCGGCGGCACACGGCCATGAACTTCTCGACGTTTTCCGGTGCCACGACCGCGCACATGCGCTCCTGCGACTCGCTGGAGAGCACCTCGGCCGGGGTCATCCCCTGCGCGCGCATCGGCACCTTCTCCAGGTCGATGTGCATACCGCCGTCACCGGCGGCGGCCAGCTCCGACGTCGCGCACGAGAGGCCGGCGCCGCCGAGGTCCTGGATCCCGACGACAAGGTCCTCGCGGTACAGGTCCAGGCAGCACTCGATGAGGACCTTCTCGGTGAACGGGTCACCGACCTGCACCGACGGAAGCTTCTTGCGGCTGGGGCCGTCTCCACCGTCGTCGTCGAACGTCTCCGACGCCAAGACCGAGACACCGCCGATTCCGTCGAGACCGGTGCGCGCGCCGAACAGGATGATCTGGTTGCCCGCGCCGGACGCGAAGGCCAGCTTCAGGTCCTCGGTGCGCAGCACACCCGCACACAGGGCGTTGACCAGCGGGTTGCCGGCGTAGCTCGCGTCGAAGACGGTCTCACCGCCGATGTTGGGCAGGCCCAGGGAGTTGCCGTAGCCGCCAACGCCGCGCACCACACCGTCGACGACGCGCCGCGTGTCGGGGGCGTCGGCCGCGCCGAAGCGCAGCTGGTCCATCACCGCGATCGGGCGGGCGCCCATCGCCATGATGTCGCGGACGATGCCGCCGACGCCGGTCGCCGCACCCTGGTACGGCTCGACGTAGGACGGGTGGTTGTGCGACTCGACCTTGAACGTCACCGCCCAGCCGTCACCGATGTCGACGACCCCGGCGTTCTCGCCGATGCCCGCGAGCATCTTGGAGCGCATCTCCTCGGTGGTGGTCTCGCCGAAGTAGCGCAGGTGCACCTTCGAGGACTTGTAGCTGCAGTGCTCCGACCACATCACCGAGTACATGGCCAGCTCGGCGTCGGTGGGGCGGCGCCCGAGGATCTCGCGGATCCGCGCGTACTCGTCGTCCTTCAACCCGAGCTCGGTGAAAGGCTGGGGATGATCGGGGGTCTGCTCGGCATTCGACACTGTGTCGACGTGGGAGGTCACGCGCACAAGTCTAGGCGAGTCCGTTCCGCCCGCATTTCGAGCGCCGAGATCAGTTCCCACCCTCGGAACCGCCGGACCCTTCGGCGCCGAACCACAGCTGCCTGATGCGTTCATAGGTTCCGTCCTCGCGCATCGAGAGCAGCGCGGCGTCGACCTGTCGGCGCAGGTCGCTTCCTTCCTTGAACGCGAAGCCGTAGTCCTCGGCGGCGAAAATCGGTCCGGACATCTGCGCGATCCCCTTCCCCGCATGGGCTACGTAGTACTGCAGCACCGGGGCATCGAAGACGACGGCGTCGTATCCCTCGCGGATGGCTCGCAGCGCACCGTCGACGGAGTCCATCTCGGTCGCCTTGATTCCCCGTTCCTTGAGGAAGGCCGCCGACGTGGTGTGGGCGACGGTGGCCACCTTGTTCCCGACGAGGTCGCCGGGCCCGGAGATCTTGGAGTCGAAGCGCTCGACGGTGAGATTCGCCGTGAGGTTGGCGGTGTAGAAGGCCACGAAGATCACGCCGACGAACGCCCACAACAGGAACAGGCCGCGGGTGAGCCAGTGTTGCGGCGCATCATCGCCCGCCGCGATCAACGAACCAAGCATGGCTCCGAGCGCCTGCACGATCCCGGGGAAGTACGACCGCGAGATCTTCGACTCCGGGTGTCGACGCTCGACGAACCAGTAGAAGTGCGCCGGCACCAGCGCCAACACGAGTGCCGAGGCCAACCAGACCAGCATCGTCTTGGACAGCAGCAGGTCGAGGAATCCGCGCAGGCCCGGTGTGGTCGGGCCCTGTTTTCCGGCGGGCACCATGATCTGCATGCCCGCGTTGAGGATCGGCTGGCTGAAGTCGTACCGGGCGGTGCGCTCGGAGGTGATCGAGATCGCGCCAGCCCCGACGTCGGCGGCGCCGCTGGTCACACCGGCGAGCTGATCCTTCACACTGTCCACGTCGCGATAGGTGGTAGTCCACCCCGACCGCTGCGCGATCTCATCCCAGAGGTCGACGGTGAATCCGGTGCGGTGGCTGCCCTCGACCATGACGAACGGTGCCAGCGGGTGGGTGATCACCGTGATGTTCCGGGGCTCGGCGTGCGCCACCGGCTGGCCCGCCGGTGCCCCGACCATCATCCCGAGGAGGAACAGGACCAAGCTCAGGGCCCGTAAACGTGGGTGCACGCAGTGAAGAATATCCGCCAGCGACGAGTTTCCGGTGCTTAAGAGCCGATCGCCGCAGCGGCATCACCAGCGGTTAAGCCTGGATCGCGGCAATGATCCGATCGGCCAAGTCCGGCCGGCACACGATCAGGTCGGGAAGAAAGGTGTCGCGCTGGTTGTAGCGCAGCGGCGAGCCGTCGATGCGGCTGCACCACAGGCCCTTGGCCTGCGCCACCGCCACCGGCGCGGCCGAGTCCCACTCGTACTGCCCGCCGCCGTGGATGTAGGCGTCGGCCTCGCCGCGCACGACCGCCATCGCCTTTGCCCCAGCCGAGCCCATCGGTGTGAGCTCGGCGTCGACCGCGGCGGCAACCACGTCGGCAAACCCCGGTGGGCGCGATCCGCTGACGACGACCCGGTCGCGCCCGGTGCGCGGGGCGGCGAGCCCGGCGACCGGCTCGATGGGTGCCGCGTCCGACGAGTAGGTCACCCCGAGCGCGGGCAGGGCGACCGCACCGGCGGTGAGGAGACCGGCACCGCCGTCGCCGCGTTCCCACAGCGCGACGTGCACGGCCCAGTCGACGCGGCCGCTGCCGTACTCACGGGTGCCGTCGACGGGGTCGACGATCCACACGCGGGAGGCATCTAGACGCGACAAGTCGTCGGCGGACTCCTCGCTGAGCACGGAATCGTCGGGTCGCAGGCGGGCGAGCAATTCCTGCAGGAAGTCGTCGGATTGCCGGTCGCCGGCGTCGCCGAGCTCGCGCCCGGACAGCCCCGACTCGGCGCGCACCGAGTTCAACAGATCCCCGGCCGCGGTCGCCAGCGCGGCGGCCAGTTCGACATCGGACAGGTCGGCGGTCAACGCGTCGGGGATGGCCATCTCACAACCCTAGGTCGCGCAGCATCGCCTCGGCGACGTCGCCGGCTGGCCCGTCTTCGGGGGTGACCACGATCTCCGGCGCGGCGGGGGGCTCATACGGCGAGCTGATGCCGGTGAAGTCGGGGATCTCACCGGCACGGGCCTTCGCGTAGAGCCCCTTCGGATCGCGCTGCTCGCAATCGGCGAGTGGCGTGTCGACGAAGATCTCGTGGAACTCGAGCGCCTGATCCTCGTGGATCTCGCGGGCAATGGCGCGATCGGCGGCGAACGGGCTGATCATCGCGACGATCACCACCATTCCGGCGTCGGCGAACAGCGCCGCGACCTGTGCTGCGCGCCGGATGTTCTCCTGACGGTCGAGGGCGGAGAACCCGAGGTCGGCGTTAAGGCCGTGGCGCAGGTTGTCGCCGTCGAGGATGTAGGCGGGACGCCCGGACGCGATCAGGCGACGCTCCAACTCGATTGCCAGCGACGACTTCCCCGATCCAGACAGCCCGGTCATCCACAGCGTCGCCCCCAGGTGGGTGCGCTGGTCGCGACCGACCTTCGTCGTCTGCCACACGATGTTCGCGTTGTGCATGTGCGGACCGTTGATCATGCCCGCGGCGACGGTCTGATTGGTCCCCTCGTCGACGAGGATGAAGCTGCCGGTCTCCCGGTTGCGCGAGTAAGCGTCGAACATCATCGGTTCGCGCAGGTGCAGCCAGACGCGCCCGATCTCGTTGAGCGCGAGACGGTCGGCGCCGGAGTCGCGGTGGAGGGTGTTGACGTCGAGGCGGTAGGTCAGCTCGGACACCTCGGCGCGCGTCGACGACGTCGCGGCCTGCAGGATGTAGCGGCGGCCGGGTTCGAGGTCGGACTCCGCGGTGAACCAGCAGACCAACGCGTCGAGGTCGCGACCGACATGCGGACGGTTGTTGGGGCGCGCCAGCATGTCGCCGCGGACGATGTCGATCTCATCGGCAAGCTCGGCGGTGACGGCCATCCCGGCGAACGCCTGGTCGACCTTGCGCCCGCCCGGAGCCCACAGACTGGTGATCGTCGAGGTGAATCCGCTGGGCAGCACTACCACTTCGTCGCCGATTCCGAACCGCCCGCCCGCGACGGTCCCCGCGTAGGCACGGTGGTCGGAGCCCTCGAAATCCTGCGGGCGCACGACGTACTGGACGGGCAGTCGCGCGTCGATCAAATTGCGATCGCTGGCGATGTACACCTCTTCGAGGTGGTTGAGCAGGGCACGGCCGGTGTACCACGGCATGGCGTCGGAGCGGGTGACGACGTTGTCGCCGGCCAGCGCCGAGATCGGGATGAACGTCAGGTCGGTGACAGTGAGTTTCGTCGCGAACTCGGTGAAATCCTCGCGGATCTCCTCGAACCGCTCTTGACTCCAATCGACGAGGTCCATCTTGTTCACGCAGATCGTCAGGTGGGGAATGCCCAGCAACGACGAGAGGAACGCGTGGCGCCGTGTCTGCTCGAGCACTCCCTTGCGCGCGTCGATGAGGATGATCGCCAGGTCCGCGGTCGACGCCCCGGTGACCATGTTGCGCGTGTACTGCACGTGGCCGGGCGTGTCGGCGATGATGAACTTGCGGTGCGGGGTGGAGAAGTAGCGGTAGGCGACGTCAATGGTGATGCCCTGCTCGCGCTCGGCGCGCAGGCCGTCGGTGAGCAGCGCGAGATCGGTGAACTCGGTGCCGCGCTGCACGCTGGTCCGCTCGATCGCCTCGAGCTGGTCGGTGAAGATGCTCTTCGAGTCGTAAAGAAGCCGACCGATCAGCGTCGACTTCCCGTCGTCGACCGAGCCGGCGGTCGCCAGGCGCAACAGTTCGCTGCGATGCGGGGTAGTCATCAGAAGTACCCCTCCTTCTTCCGGTCTTCCATGCCCGCCTCGGAAATACGATCGTCGGCGCGCGTGGCGCCGCGCTCGGTGATCCGCGTCGCGGAAATCTCCTCGATCACCTTCTCGACGGTGTCGGCGTCGGACTCCACGCAACCGGTACAGGTCGCGTCGCCGACGGTCCGGAAGCGCACCCGCTCAGTGTGGCTGGTCTCGCCGTCGTAGGTCTCCAAGAATCGGGTCTGCGCCAGCAGCATCCCGTCGCGCGGGACGACCTCGCGCTCATGGGCGTAGTAGATCGACGGCAGTTCGATGTCCTCGGCGGCGATGTACTGCCAGATGTCGAGCTCGGTCCAATTGGAGAGCGGGAAGACGCGGATGTGCTCGCCGGAGTGGTGACGGCCGTTGTAGAGGTGCCACAGCTCGGGGCGCTGCGCACGGGGATCCCAACCGCCCTCGCGGTTACGGAAGCTGAAGACGCGCTCCTTGGCGCGGGCCTTCTCCTCGTCGCGCCGCGCGCCGCCGAACACCGCGTCGAAGCGGTTCTCGGTGATGCCGCGCAGCAGTGCCGCAGTTTGCAGCCGATTACGGCTGGTACCCGGGCCGGTCTGCTCCACGACGCGACCGGCATCGATGTCGTCCTGCACGTGGCTCACGACCAGGCGCGCGCCGGTCTGCTCGACGAGCCGGTCGCGGAACTCGATGACCTCGTCGAAGTTGTGCCCCGTGTCGACGTGCATCAGGGTGAAGGGCGGCGGCGCCGGCCAAAAGGCCTTGCGGGCCACGGCGTACATCACGACCGAGTCCTTGCCGCCCGAGAACAGCATGCCGGGGTTGCTGAAGGTCGCCGCGACCTCGCGGAATATGTGCACCGACTCGGCCTCGAGGGCCTGTAGGTGGGTCAGCTCGTAGCGGGTCTCGCTCACCGTGACGCCTTCTCTTGACATGTCGAGTATTCGACACTATGTGTTGACAATATGACAGCGACCGTAGGCGACAGCTCGACGCGGCGTCAACTGTCGCCGCCAACGCGACGGGTCGTCACGGTTCTGGACGCCCTTATCGACGCCTCGATCCGCCACCCCGAGCGTCGCAACACGCTCGCTGACATTGTGCGCGACACCGGGCTGCCGCGGGCGACGACGCACGCGATCGTCGTCGAACTCGCCGACTTGGGCTGGGTGCACCGCGGCGAGGACGGCACCATCGCCGTCGGTCCGGGGCTGGTCGCCACCGCATCCCGGGTCCTGGGTGCCGATCGGCTCACCGCCTCGGCGCGTCCGGTCTTGGCCGACCTGGCGAACGCGCTGCAGATGCCCGTCTTCCTCGCCCGCCGGATCGACGAGGAGACAGTGACAGCCGTCGAGTACGCATGGCCGCGTGCGGCAACGCGGGTACCCACGCTCCCGGTGGGCCGGCGCATCGATCTGCGCCCGCCGATCTGCCGCGAATTCATCGCCTGGGAGGCGCCCGCGGTGCGCGAGCGGTGGATCGAGGCGGCTGAGCCGTCGAACCAAGCACGGTTGCGGCAGGTGCTGGCGGTCGTTGCCGAGCGCGGGTACTCCGTCGAGCGCGTCGCCGATGAGCACCGCACGGTCATTGACGCCCTGACCACCATGGCGAGCGTGCCCCCGGCGCTGCGTCACCGGGTAGGCGCACTGGTCGGCGAGTTGTCGGCCGTCGACTACCTGCCGGAGGAGTTGATCGGTGAGATCGGCGCGGTCACCGTCGGTGCGCCGGTGTTCGAGGGAACCCAGGTGGTCGGGTCGGTGGTCGCCTGCCCGAACACGACGATGAGCGCCGACACCTTGGAGCGCCTGGGACGGGACGTCGTTGCTGCGGCACAGCGGCTGAGATCAGCCCCGTAGGACTACGATCCGGACATGGCGCAAACGCCCCGCAAGCTCGGCAGCACGGACCCGACCGCCTCACCGGGAGGCGCGTCCCGGGTGGCCTGGAAGCTGGACCTGCCGGACCGACATCTCGACGCCAATCTCCTCCGCCTCCCACCGGGCGGCTCCATCGCCACGCACACCGGCGGCGAGGTCGATGTGCTGGTCCACGTGGTCGACGGATCCGGGGTGGTCGGCATTGAGGACGGCGGGATCGAGGTCACCGCAGGCGACTTGGTCTGGCTGCCGCGGTTCTCGACGCGGTCGTTCACCGCGGGCGAGGACGGTTTGGGCTATCTAACGGTGCACACGCACCGCGAGCCGTCCCTGACTATCAAGCCCTTCGGCGGCTAACGACCCGGCGGCGTCTTCGTCTTGGCGTCGACGAACAGCGCGAAAGCCCCGTAGAGAGCCAGCAGGACGATCCCGATCCAGATCAGGCCCTTGATCAGCGGGTACAGGAACATCAACGCGATGAGCCCCAGGGCGATGATGGCGAGCGCTTTCCACATACCTCCACTTTGCCCGTATCGGCCGCCGCTGTCACCCACGGCTACCAACCAAGCACTTGCTAGGTTAGTCTGGACGGCATGAGTGACGCCGTGATCCCACCGCCGCTGAGCCCCGACGAACTTGGTCCCGATACCAGCCCGGTCGCCTACGAAACCGCACTCGACGGGGCACTCGCCTACGTCACGCTCAACCGCCCCGATTTCCGCAACGCGCAGAACTCGGTGATGACGTATTCGCTGGACTCGGCGTTCCGCAAGGCCGTCGACGATCCCGCGGTGAAAGTGATCGTCCTGCGCGCGGCCGGCAAGCACTTCTCCGCCGGCCACGACATCGGCACCCCCGAGCGCGACTTCCACGTCTACTACGACAACGCCGCGACACTGCACTGGGACCACACCACACCCGGAGGTAGCGCGGAAACACCGATGACCGCCGACCAGCGCCTGGCCCGCGAGACCGAGGTCTACATGGGTATGTGTCGCCGCTGGCGCGACATCCCCAAGCCGGTCATCGCCCAGGTCCACGGCGCCTGCATCGCAGGCGGACTCATGCTGGCCTGGAGCTGCGACTTCATCGTGGCCGCCGACGACGCCTTCTTCTCCGACCCGGTCGCCCGCATGGGCATCCCTGGCGTCGAGTACTTCGCCCACGCCTTCGTCCTGGGCCCGCGCCGGGCCAAGGAAATCCTGTTCACCGGCGAGCGCTTCACCGCCGCCCAGGCGCTCGACTGGGGCATGGTCAACCACGTCGTCGCGCGCGACGACCTCGAGGCCAAGGTCACCTCGATCGCCGAGCAGATCGTCGCCATGCCGATGCAGGGGTTGTTCCTCTCCAAGAAAGCGGTCAACATCTGCGAGGACCAGATGGGGATGCGCAACGCGATGGACTCGGTCTTCGGCTGGCACCACTACGCGCATGCCGCCAACGCCGAGGGCGGGGGCGACTCGTTGGGCGGGATGGATGCGAAGTCGATGAAGTCCTCGGCCGCCGGGAGCGCAGCGAGCGGGGCCAATCAATCTGCCGAGAAATCTGCGAAGGCGTAGCGCCATGGATCTCCTTTTCGACGACGATGCCCAGGCCTTCCGTACCGAGGTGCGATCCTGGCTCGACGAGAACGTTCCGGCACAGCCGCTCCCCTCGATGGACACCGCCGAGGGCTTTGAGGCCCACCGCGCGTGGGAGGCGAAGATGGCCGACGCCCGGATGTCGGTGGTCAGCTGGCCCGTCGAATACGGCGGCCGCGACGTACCGCTGCTGCACTGGGTGATCTTCGAGGAGGAGTACTACCGCTCCGGCGCGCCCGGACGCGTCAGCCAGAACGGGATCTTCCTGTTGGCGCCGACGCTGTTCGAGCACGCGAGCAAAGAGCAGCTGGACAAGATCATGCCGCGCATGGCCCGCGCCGACGACATCTGGGGCCAGGCGTGGAGTGAGCCCGAAGCGGGCTCCGACCTGGCGTCGCTGCGCTCCACCGCGACGCGCACCGAGGGCGGCTGGCTGCTCAACGGGCAGAAGACGTGGAGTTCACGCTCGTCGTTCGCCGACTGGGGCTTCGGCCTGTTCCGCTCGGACAAAGAGGCCCAAAAGCACAGGGGCATCACCTATTTCATGTTCGATCTTCGGTCACCCGGAGTCACCGTCCGGCCGATCGCCCAGCTCGACGGTGAGCCCGGCTTCGCCGAGTTGTTCCTGGAGGACGTGTTCGTCCCCGACGACCCGGCAGATCCGGCGAACTCCGGCGTCATCGGCGAGGTCAACAACGGCTGGAAGGTCGCGATGAGCACGGCGGCCAACGAGCGCGGACTCTCGCTGCGCTCCCCCGGCCGCTTCCTGGCCACCACCGACCGGCTCGTCGACCTCTGGCGCACCCGGGCTTCGGACACCCCACCGACGGCCTCGACCGACCAGGGGGTCGTCGACGCCTGGATCGGCGCGCGCGCCTACGAGCTGTCCACCTACGCGACGGTCAGCCGGCTCGCCGCGGGCGGCCAACTCGGCATGGAGTCATCGATTAACAAGGTGTTCTGGTCGCAGTGGGACATCGCTGCCCACGAGACCGCCCTGGCACTGCAGGGGGCCGACGCCGAACTGGCCGACGGCTGGACCGACGGCTACCTCTTCTCACTGTCGGGCCCGATCTACGCGGGTACCAACGAGATCCAACGCAACGTCATCGCCGAGCGACTCCTCGGCCTGCCCCGAGGGGACCGCTGACATGGAGTTCCTCCTCGACGACGAACACGTCGGCCTTGCCGAGACCATCGACGGCCTCGCCAGCCGACTCGACGCCGTCGCCGCCAACCGGGCCTGGGCCGACGGCGACACCGCGCCTGGGTTGAAGCTCTGGTCGTCGCTCGCCGAGCTCGGTATCACCGGACTCCTCGTCGACGACGAGCACGGCGGCGCGGGGGCCGGCGCCATCGAGATGACCGTCGCCGCCGAGGCGTTGGGCCGTCACGCGGTTCCCGGACCGGTAGCCGAAACGCTGGCCGCCGTACCGATCGCCCTGCGCTCCGCCGGACGCGGCGCCGAGCTCGCCTCGTTGGCGGAAGGCTCTCTCGCCACGATCGCCGTCGGAGCCTGGCAGCCACGCGCCGCCGACCCGGTCGCTGCGACCGTCTACACCCTCGTCGACGGGGAGCTTGGCATCGGAACGGCCGAGCAGCCGCTGGTCACCGTCGACCCGTCGCGCACCGTCGCTGACGTCACGACCGGCACGGCACTGGGTTCCGCCGATGCCGACGAAGTGCTCAACTACGGCGCGCTCGCGACGGCGGCACAACTGTTGGGCCTGGGCACGACGATGCTCGACCTGGCCGCCGAGTACGCCAAGACCCGCCAGCAGTTCGGGCGCGCGATCGGTTCCTTCCAGGCGGTCAAACACCACCTCGCCGACGTGGCCATCGCCCTGGAGATGGCCCGGCCGCTCGTGCACGGTGCCGCCCTTGCACTCGATGGTCAGGTTCCCGACGGCGTGAACACCGACCGCGAGGTGTCCGCGGCCAAGGTTGCCGCTGGCGATGCCGCCTACCTGGCCGCGCGCCGATCCCTGCAGGTGCTGGGGGCGATCGGCTACACAGTTGAACACGACCTCTCGCTGTACTTGACCAAAACACAGGCGCTGCAGAGCGCATGGGGCACGGCGGCCGCGCACCGGCAGCGGATCCTGGAGACCCTGCGATGACCACCGAGACCATTTCCGCGGAGGACCTGGTCGCGCTGCGCGATTCGGTAGCCGACCTGTTGGGGCGCCGCGGCGGCAGCGAAGCCGTGCGCGCGGCGATCGCGTCTGACCGGCGCACTGACGAGCGGCTGTGGGAGGGACTCACCGAGATCGGCGCGCCGGCACTGGCCATCCCGGAGGAACTCGGCGGCGTCGGCGCGGGCTGGACCGGGTTGGCCGCCGTCGTCGAGGAAGTCGGCGCAGCACTGGCACCGGTCCCCCTGTTCTCGTCGGCCGTGCTGGCGACCGGAGCACTCCTCGTCGCGCTCGAGCACAACGGTTCCGACGACGGGTCGTCGGTGCTCGTCGAAGCGCTCGCCAGCGGCGAACGGATCGCGACGCTGTGTGCGGCGAGCGAACATTCCTGGGACACACCGAGGGTCACCGCCGACGGCGGAATCCTCAACGGCACCGCGCACTACGTGACCGATGCCGAGGCCGCCACCGATCTGGTCGTTCTGGCTGGCGGTGGACCGGTCGTGACGCTGCACCACGTACCCGCGGATGCACCCGGCGTCGAGATCCGCCCGGTCGCCACCATGGACCCGACCCGACCGCTCTCCGAGGTGTCGTTCACCGACGTGTCGGCGACGGCGATCGGTGCCCCCGACGACCTCGTCGCCCGCGTGCGCGACCTGGTGTGGGCACTGCTGGCCGTCGAGCAGGTCGGTGCCGCCGGCGCCGCGCTCCGGATGACAGTCGAATACACCAAGGAGCGCAAGCAGTTCGGGCGGGTGATCGGCTCGTTCCAGGCACTCAAGCACCGTATGGCCGACATGTACGCCGACGTCGAGACGTCGCGCTCCATCGCCTACGCGGCGGTCGAGGCGATCGGGACGTCCGAGGGTGCTGAGCTGGCGGCCGCCGCGCACGTCTACTGCTCGGAGGCGTTCGGACGCGTGACCGGTGAGGCGATCCAGCTGCACGGCGGCATCGGCATCACCTGGGAGCACGACATCCAGCTGTACTTCAAACGCGCCGCCTCATCGGCGCAGTTCTTCGGCCAGCCGGTCGATATCCTGGCGGCTACGCGCCTCCCCTAGCGTCACGGTGGTCGAATGCCCGCGGCGCAGGTGCGGGTGTATCGAGACCCGAGCCCGTCAGGTACCGCTGAAGGTTGGGCCCGACGTCGGCGACGAGTTCGTCGATCGACATCGACGCGACGGGCTCTATCTGCAGGAGTTTCCGCACCACCAGCAGCCCCGCCATCTGCGAGGCGACCAGTGCCGTGCGCTTCGCACCGTCGCCGATCTCCTCGTCGACCCGCACCCGGACGTCCTTGAGTACGACGTCGGTTAGAAAGGTCCGCAGCAACGACTCGTCACCCCCGGCGACGGCGCTGCGGAAGGCGGCGACCGCCCCCATCCCGATCGGGGAATCCCACAGCCCGACGATCGTCCGGATGAGTACCTCCCCAAGTCTGTCGAGAGGTGCGTCACCGAGGGTGCGCACCACCATCGCAGGGTCTCCCGGCAGGGCCACGACCTCGACGAAGAGATCGTGTTTCGTACCGAAATAGTGGTGCACCAGGGCCGAGTCGACGCCTGCCGCGGCGGCGATCGAGCGGATCGACGCCTTGTCGAAGCCGACCTCGGCAAACCGGCTTCGCGCCGCGGCGAGGATCACCGACCTCGTGTCCGAAGACCCGGGCCGACGGCCCGTCCGCCCACCGCTCATGCTGTCCGCCGGCGCAGCGTCGCGGCTCCGAGGCACAGCGCGACGAGCGCGAAGGCCGCGATGATCGCGATGTCACGCCACATCTGCCCGGTCGCCGACGGGTGCTGCGACACCTCGTTCAGCGCATCGACGGCGTAACTCAGCGGGAGCACGTTGCTGATGGCCTCCAGCCACCCCGGCAGTTGGTGGCGCGGGACCAACAATCCGCACAGGAACAGCTGCGGTGCGACGACCAGCGGCATGAACTGCACGGCCTGGAATTCGGTGCGGGCGAAGGCACTGGCCAACAGTCCCAGTGCGACGCCGAGTACGGCCACCACGACGGCGACGAGAATCACCAGCCACACACCGCCGGCGGGATCGAGACCGAGGAACCAGAAGCTCACCGCACAGGCGACCGCGGCCTGGACCGTCGCTGCCACCGAGAAGGCCGTGCCGTAGCCCCCGAGGAGGTCGAGCTTGCGCATCGGCGTCGTCATCAGCCGCTCCAACGTTCCCGACGACCGCTCGCGCTGCATCGCGATCGCCGTGATGAGGAACATGACGACAAACGGGAGGATCCCGAGCATGCTGATGCCGACTCGGCTGAACAGCGTCGGTTGGCCGGGCATCGTCGGATAGTCCTGGTAGACGAAGTAGACCAGCACCATCAGCAGTGACGGCACGGCGACGATCATCGCCAGCGTCCGGTGGTCGGCGCGGAGTTGCTTGAGGATGCGGACCGTCGTCGCCAGGTATGGGGTCGTCATTGTGCTGCTCCAGCCGCTTGGATGAGAGTCAGGAACGCTTGATCGAGGTTGGACTCCCCGGTGCGTGCGCGTAGTTCGGCGGGCGTCAGCTCGGCGAGAAGTCGCCCCTCCCGCATCAGGAGCAGTTGATCGCAGTGCTCGGCCTCGTCCATGACATGACTCGAGACGAGCAGCGTCACACCCCGCGCGGCCAGGTCGTGGAACCGGGCCCACAGCTCCGCGCGCAGGACCGGATCGAGACCGACGGTCGGCTCGTCGAGGATGAGTAGTTCCGGATCGGCTACGAGGGCGCACGCCAGCGAGACCCGGGTCTTCTGACCTCCGGACAGCTCATCGCCGCGGTGCTTCGTACGGTCGGAGAGACCGACAAGGTCAATGGCCGCCGCCACGTCATCGCGCGACCGACCGTAGACCGCCGCGAAGTAGGCGACGTTGTCGCGCACGGACAGATCGTCGTAGATGCTCGGCGCCTGGGTCACGTACCCCACACGTCGGCGCAGCGACGGTGATCCGGCCGGTTCACCCAAGACGGTGAGCTCGCCGGACTCGACGATCTGGGTACCGACGATCGAACGCATCAGCGTCGTCTTCCCACATCCCGACGGTCCCAGGAGGCCGGTGATCGAGCCACGCTCGACAGTCAGGCCGACGTCGCGCAGAACTTCGGTCGCGCCGCGTTTGACCCGGAGGTTGCGAACCTCGACCGCGAGTAATTCATCACTCGGTGAACTCATCATGCGATGAAATGTAGCGCGCATTGAGCCCTGCGTCAATGGATTCGGGCTCGCTCGACGCGGATTCAGGCTCGCTCGGCGACGGATCGGGCTCGCTCGGCGCTGAAATGGGCTCAGTCGGCGAAGGCTTCGCGGACCTGCTCGACGGTCAGACCGTAATCGGCGAGGTCGTAGCGGTGCTGTGGCTTGCGGTCACCGGAGGCACTCTCCTCGTCGAGAGCGGTCATGGCCGCGCGCGCCTGCTCCGACGGCTCGGTGCCCAGCGCCGCGTACACCTTCTCGACGGTGCCGAAAGGATCGCTGCGCAGATCGGCGAAGTCGACGTCGACGAACTGCGCCGGATCGTATTTCGCCCGCGCGGCGGTGAAATCGCGCAGCCCGCGCGACCACAGCGCAAGTTGGTCCCGCCCGATCTGCTCGCCGACGAAGGTCGTCGACCAACCCGGCGTCGCGTGTTCGGCGAGGCTGCACATCGACGCGATGATCGTTTCCGGCGCACGGTGGGTCTGCACCACCAAGGCATCTGGATAGGCCGCCATCAGGGCGTCCAGCGCGAACAGGTGGCTCGGGTTCTTCAAGACCCAGCGCTTCTCCGGCGAGGTGCTGCCGATCAGCTGCAAGTTGCGGCGATGGCGCTGATAGGCCGGCGTCCAGTCCTGCGCGGCCAGCCACGACGAATAGGTCGGCACGTGCGCCAGCGATTCGTAGGAGATCGACATGATGTCCTGGCGCAGCAGCTGCCAGCACTCCTCCACCTCGGCGGCGGTCATATAGTGCAGGCCCATGAACTCGGGGTTCTCGACGTGGTGCAGCGCGAGTCCGGCGTCGATCTGCTGGTACACCGGGTTGGCGGCCCACTCCCCGCGCGGCGGGCGCGGCTGCGGGAACTCGGCCAGCCACATCTCCAACCCTTGGTGAGCCGGATCAGCCGACAGCAGCCGGTGCAGTGCGGTGGTTCCGGTGCGCGGAAGACCCGTGACGAAGATCGGGCGGGTGATCTCCACGTCGGCGTATCCGGGGTTGGCCTTCCACGACGCTTCAGACAGCAGGCGGGCGACAAGTGCGCCCTTGAGGAAAAACCGGAACATCTTGGACCCGAGAGGGGTGAGGCCCGCTTCGTCGCGGTAGGAGTCGAGCAGGATGGCCAACGCCTCGCGGTAACCGGTGTCGTCGCCGAAATCGGTGAGTCCGGTTGCACGCGTTGCTGATTCGTGGAGGTCGTCGACGGTGCCGACGCTGGTCTTGCGGTCCGCGTCAGTCATGATATTCGCCGCAGTTCACGTCCAGCGTGTGCCCGGTGATCGCACTCGCCAGGTCCGACGCGAGGAACAGGGCGGCGCGGGCAATCTCGTCGGGGGTGGGAAGGCGCTTGAGGTCGCTCTTGGAGGCCGTCTGCTCGTAGACCTGCTCAGTGGTGATGCCGTACTTCTTGGCGATCTCTCCGAAGTACCACTTGAGCTGGTCGTCCCAGATATAGCCCGGGGCGACGCTGTTGATACGGATTCCCTTGTCGCCCAGCTCTGTTGCCAGCGTTTGCGACATCGCCAGCAGTGCCGACTTGGCCAGTTTGTAGCTGCCGTAGCGCGGCTCGGAGTGGCGGATCACCATCGAGTTGATGTTGACGATCGAGCCCTTCGACGCCTCCAGCGGCTCGGTGAACGCCTTGATGACGCGCAGTGTGCCCAGCACGGTCAGTTCCAGACCGGCGGTGATCTGCTCGAAGTCGGTGCGCGCCAACGGTTTCATCGACGGCATCGCGAAGGCGTTGTTGATCACGACGTCGGCGCCGCCGTACTCCGCGACGACCGTCCGCACGAGCGAGTCGACCGCCTCGTCGTCGGTGATGTCGGTCGGGACGGCCAACGCGATGCCACCACCGTCGATGATCTCGTCGCGGATCTCGTTCAGTCGCGACTCGGTGCGTGCGGCGAGGACGACCTTTGCCCCTTGCGCCGCAGCCTGCAGGCAGAGCGCCTTACCCAGTCCAGGGCCGACACCGGAGACGACGACGGTCCTGCCGTCCAGTAGCCCGTTCACGCCAACATCCTCCTTGCGAACGCGCGTTGACGGGCCGCTATGCGCGCGGCCCAGCCCTGCTCATCGATCCGGTTCTCGTCGTAGAACGGCAGTCTCGCCGCCACCTCGTCGAGGTCGACGACCTCGGCGGTCGGACCGAGTTCGACGCCGATCGGGTCGTCGGTGCGCTGCCAGCGGAACTGCAGAATGCCGCGCCGGCGGCCGGTCGTCTCGACCCAGTTGGCGACCCCGGGATTGCGCGCGGAGATCACCATGCGGATCTTGCCGTCGGGATCGGTTTGTGCCTGCGCCGAGGTAAGGGAAGTCTGGTGGTTCACGTAGTCCAGCGAGATGTACCAGAGGCTGCCGAGCTGGAACCCCTGGTAGGGCGCGTCGCTGTCCGGGACGGTCACGATCATCGCCTTGTCCTCCGGCAGGTCGAAGTGACCGACCGACGAGAATTGGGTGGCAAGTCCGCCGGGCGTAGGCCGCGGCGCCGTGAACGTGTTGACGGGTTCGTCGAGGTAGAACCACTTGGGGAAGTTGAACCAGGTGTGGATGCGCGAAGTCAGCATCTTCGCCGCGGTGGCATACCGGCGCTTGACCCGCTCCAGGCTCGGCTCGTCCGGCGCGGTCCCGGCGGTGTCGGTGCGCTCAATGGTCACGAGCCCCCGCTGTGCATCCCAGTCGGAGTACACCTCGCGCACCGCCAGGGTCGTCGCGCCGTCGGGAAGGACGAAGTAGTCATCCGGGGCGTCGTCGCGGGCAGGCCCGAAAGTCAGCTCGAACGTGCCGTCCGCGGCAATGGTCAGGCGACGGTCGTCGAATGCGGAATCCCCGTCGGGCACCGAGTCCGCCGAGTATTCCCCGCACAACACCTGGAAACTCAAATCCGTTGTGCTGCCGCGCCTTCCGCGTACCACGTAGGTGGCGTCGGGTTCGACCACGGCGTGGTAGTAGATCGTGTCCGGATTGTCCAGGCCCATCTTCGAGTACGGCCCGGTCGACGTCACGAAGTAGGGGTGGGCCTTGTTGTGGGCCCGCACAAGCTGCAGGATCGCCGAGATCGAGCCGGCGAGATAGTCGTAGCCCTCGGCGAGATCGGCATCGGTCTCAGCGAAGTCGGCACTGGCGATGAGCCGCTCGGCATCGGCGATCGCAGCACTGAAGGGTGCAGTCGCCAGCTCCGACTCGACGCCGGATGGAGCAGTCGCAAGCTCCTGCTCACGGCTCATAGCCACGTGTCTCCGCCAGTCCAGGTGAGGAAGTCGTCGAGCTCGGCCTGCGCCGGGGTGACCCGCGGGTGCTCGGTGGACAGATACCCACCGCGGTAGAACAGCAGCGGCTTGTCCTGCAGTACCTCGCCCAGCGTCGTCGCGCGGCCGATCACGATGTGGTGGTCGCCGCCGTCGACGACACGGTCAATCTCGCACTCCACCCATGTCAGCGCGTGCCGGATCACCGGCAAGCCCAACGGCGACTTGTCCCACGAGATCGCCTTGAACTTGTCTTCGCCGGGTGCACCGAACGTCGCGCTGACGTCTTGCTGGCGGTTGGCCAAGACGTTGACGACGAACTTTCCGGCCGCCTCGATGACCGGCCAGCTGCGCGAGGTCTTCATCGGGCAGAACAGCACCAACGGCGGGTCGAGCGACAGTGCCGCGAACGACTGGCACGCGAAGCCAACCGGCTTGTCGTCGGCGTCGATCGTCGAGATCACCGTGACGCCGGTGCAGAACTGCCCCATCGCCGTGCGGAACTGGCGCGAATCGAAATCGCTGGACCCGTAGGGCTGGTTGGCCATGGCCGCGCTCAGCCCTTGAAGCCGATGGAGAAGTCGTGGCCCCACAGGCTGACGGCCGTCGACTCTCGCGCGATCCACTCGGCGTCGTCGACGGTGCGGCCCTCACAACCGAACTCCACGTCGAACCCGCCGGGGGTCTTCATGTAGAACGACAGCATCAGATCGTTGACGTGACGCCCGATCGTTGCCGACTGCTTGATCTTCTTCCGCAACGCCCGGTCGTGGGCCAGCCCGACGTCGTCGACGTCGTCGACCTCGACCATGAGGTGCACGATCCCGGTGCCGTTGGAGAACGGCGAGAAGGCAATCGAGTGGTGGCGCGGGTTGACGCCGAGGAAGCGCAACCACGCCGGGTCGTCGCCTTCGCCGCGGCCGACGACCTGTGGCGGCAGCTGCATGGAGTCGCGCAGCTTGAAGCCCAGGACGTCACGGTAAAACGTGAGCGCCTTCGCGTCGTCCTGACTGGTGAGGACGACGTGGCCCAACCCCTGCTCGCCGGTCACGAAAGTCTGCCCGTAGGGCGGCACGACGCGGCGGTGCTGCAGCGCGATGCCGTGGAATGCCTCCAGCACGTTGCCGTCGGGATCGTTGAAGATGATGAGGCCGTCGACGGCGCGCTCGACCTTCTCCTCCTTGGTGCCCTCGCGGAAGTCCACGCCGGCCGCGGTGAGCCGGTCGCGGACCTCCTGCAGGCCCTCCGCGGTGGCGCACTCCCAGCCCGAACACGCAAGGTGGTCGCGGTCGGAGGGGACGATCACCAGCCTTGCCGGGAAATCGTCCATCCGCAGGTAGAGAGCGCCGGGAGTAGTCCCCTTGCCCTCGACCATGCCGAGGACCTTGAGACCGAACTCGCGCCAGGCGTCCATGTCGGTGGCGTCGATCCGCATGTACCCAAGGGAACGGATCGGGGACTGATCGCTGGTCATTGAATTCTTTCCTCCGCGGGGCTGTATCGAGACCTAGACCATGGTGTCGCCGATGGGGATGCCGAACTCCCCGTTCCCGAAGGCCACGTAGGCACGCTCGGGGTCATTGGCGGCGTGGACACGACCGCCATGGGCGTCGCGCCAGAAGCGCTGGATCGGCGAATCGACGTTCAGGGCGCCGGCACCGGAGTTCTCGAAGAGCATGTCGATCGCCTCGATGGCACGGCCGGTCGCGCGGACCTGGTCGCGGCGGGCGGCCAGGCGCAGCTCCATCGGGACCTCCTCGCCGGCGAGGATCAGGTCGTACTCGGCCTGCAGGTTGCCCGAGAGCTGGCGCCACGCGGCGTCGATCTCGCTGGCGGCCTGGGCGATACGCACCTTGGCGAAGGGGTCGTCCTTGCTCTTCTCGCCGGCGTAGGCGGCGCGCACGCGCTTGCCCTGGTGCTCGACGTGGGCGTCGTAGGCGCCGTAGGCCATGCCGACGATGGGCGTCGCGATGGTGCTCGGGTGGATGGTGCCCCACGGCATCTTGTAGACCGGCGCGGTGTTGCGCTCCAGGCCGGGGCTCTCGCCCATGCCCATCGTCCGCATCGACAGCACGCGGTGGCGCGGCACAAAGACGTCCTTGACCTCGAGCGTGTTGGAGCCGGTGCCCTTGAGGCCGACGACGTTCCACACGTCCTTGATGGTGTAGTCCTCGCGCGGCAGGAGGTAGCTGACGAAGTCGACGGGGCGGCCGTCCTTGATCACCGGGCCACCGACGAAGGTCCAGTCCGCGAGGTCACAGCCTGACGAGAAGGCCCAGTTGCCGTTCACCTTGTAGCCGCCGTCGACGACCTCGCCGATGCCCATCGGCGCGTACGACGAGGAGATCCGCACGTCGGTGTCCTTGCCCCAGACTTCCTCCTGGGCCTGCTGGTCGAAGAGCGCCAGGTGCCAGTTGTGCACGCCGATGATGCCGGCGACCCAACCGGCGGAACCGCATGCCGAGGCGATCCGGCGGACCGCCTCGTAGAAGCTCACCGGATCGCACTGGTAGCCGTTCCACTGCTCCGGCTGCAGCAGCTTGAAGAAGCCCGCTTCCTGCAACTGCTGAGCACTCTCGTCAGACACGCGGCGCGCATCCTCGGTAGCCTGTGCGCGCTGCGCGAAGTCGGGCAACAACGCGTCGATGTTGTCGAGGACCTTCTGCGCCTCGGCGCTGCGGTGGGTCGTGCTGGCTGCCATGTGCCTCTCCTGCCTGTGGGCGGCGGGCTTTATCCATCGCCTCGCCGCGAAGCGTACGGGCTAAGACTAGAACACGTTCTCATTTCTGTCGAGAACGGGGCCATACGTCCTGTTTGCTGCTGTAATCGTTGCCATCGAAGGTTGCGATTCGGCACACTATTGGAACGTGTTCTAGTATTGACATAGGACGTCGCAGCCCCGATGGAGGAGTAGCCATGACCACCACCCAAAATTCGGACGTGCGCGAGATCGACACCGGTGAGATCCCGTCGCGCTTCGCGCGGGGCTGGCACTGCCTGGGCCTCGTCGAAGAGTTCGGCGACGGCAAGCCGCATTCGATCGAGGCCTTCGGCACCAAGCTCGTCGCCTGGACCGACACCACGGGTGAACTGCGCGTGCTCGACGCATACTGCCGCCACATGGGCGGGGACCTGAGCCAGGGCGTGCTGCGCGGCGACAACGTCGCCTGCCCGTTCCACGGTTGGCAGTGGAACGGCAAGGGCCGCTGCGCGACGGTGCCCTACGCCAAGCGCAATCCCAAGCTCGCCAAAACCCGTACCTGGCCGACGATGATCCGCAACGGACAGGTCTTCGTCTACAACGACCCCGAGGGCAACCCGCCGGCGGAGGACTGCTACATCCCCGAGCTCGAGGAAGTCGGCTCGGACAAGTGGACCGACTGGACGTGGACCCGCATGGTGATCGAGGGCTCCAACTGCCGCGAAATCATCGACAACGTCGTCGACATGGCGCACTTCTTCTACGTGCACTACGCCCTGCCGGACTACTTCAAGAACGTCTTCGAGGGCCAGACCGCGGCGCAGTACATGAACAGCCACGGCCGCCCCGACGTCGCGATCATGTCGTCCTACGGAGACAGCCGACTCGAGTCGATCGCCGCGTACTACGGCCCGTCGTACATGCTCAACCCGATGGTCCAGTACTACGGCGGCTACGCGGTCGAAACGATCCTGACCAACTGCCACTACCCGATCGACGAGAACAACTTCGTCCTCATGTACGGCGTCATGGCGAAGATCCCCGAGGGACTCACCGCCGAGCAGGGTCAGAAGATGGCCTCGAAGATCAGCGCCGGCATCGAGGTCGGCTTCCTGCAGGACGTCGAGATCTGGAAGCACAAGACTCGCATCGACAACCCGCTGCTCGTCGAGGAGGACGGTCCCGTCTACCAGCTGCGACGGTGGTACGAGCAGTTCTACGTCGACGCTGACGACGTCACCGAGGAGATGGTCCAGCGCTTCGAGTACGAGATCGACACGACCAAAGCCGTGGAGAACTGGAACATCGAGGTGCAGGAGAACCTCAAGCGCCAGCAGGAGGAAGCCGCCGCCGAGGAGGCCGCCAAGACCGCCGCGGAGGCCGGGGTCTGATGACCCGGGTGGCGCCGGGCTGGGCGAAAGCGCCCGACTACCACGACGACCCAGCGCGCCGGGCCGCGATTGAGGCTGCCACCGCCCGCGACCGCCAGCACTACTTGCGCAACGGTCTCACCGAGATCGAGTGCCGCGCGTGCCACGCCTGCGTCTTCGTCAAGAAGACCAGCCCGCACCAGACGAGCGTGCAATGGACCGCCGCCGCCCGCGAGCGGTGCCCGGCTTTCGATGAGGTGCGCGCCGACGGCGGAAACCCCGCGATGCTGCCGGGCTGTCCGCGCCTGACCGCGTCGATCGACCACGGCGTCGCCGAGGGCATCATTCCCCGCGAGGGCCCCGAGGTCGATCCCGACGGGTACTGGTGATTCGTTTGGCTATTCGCTGAATAGCACACGACTTGGACAGTTTCTGTCTATATTGTCCAACGTGTCCAGCGAACGAGAGCCTCCCGACTGCCGCCGTGCGCCCGAGCCGGTCCGCGCCGCGGTGGCGGCGACACTCCTGCGCCTCGGGCGCCAACGGTTCAGCCTGTCGGCCGCCGCACAGGACGGATCAGTCAGCCGCAGCACGCTCTACAACTGGTTCGGCGACAAGCAGTCTGCCGTCGACGCCGCCTTCGACTACCTGGCCGAACAATTCGTCGCGATGTTCGCCGTCGCGGTGCAGACCGAGGACACCCTGGCCGGCCAACTCGGACAGGCCGCGGTCGCCATCAGCGAACACCGACGCTGGGCCGACCCCCTGTCGTTGCACACCACCGACCTCATCGACCTGATCCTCGACGAGCGCGGTGACGACCTCATGCGCCAGTCCGTCGCATTCTGGGCGCCACTCATCCGCAGCGCAGCGCAGCGCGGCGAGGTCACGGGCGGCATCGACGCCGATGCGGCGGCCGAATGGATCCTGCGCGCACTCTTCAGCATCGAGTTGCTGCCGCCCATACACGTCGACCTGACGAACCCCGATGCGGTTCGCACGTACTTCAGCACCTACATCCTCGGAGGTATCGCACATGACTAAGCCCGAGCACTGCATCGTCATCGGCGCCGGCGTCGCCGGTCTAGGAGCGGCGGTTCGGCTCGCCGACGCCGGGGTCCGGGTGACGCTTCTGGAGCGCCGCGCGCAGTTCGGCGGGCGCACGCATGCCATTCCCGTGCCGCATCTCGACGACACCGCCGACAACGGCATGCACGTGATCTCCGGCGCGTTCACCGAGCTCTTCGACTACCTCGACATGACCGGTAGCCGCGATCTGCTGATCCAGCCGGACCGGTACTCGCGCCGTGTCGAGCCGGACGGCGTCATCGACCCCCGCGGCCCCGCGGCCATGTTCTTCTGGGCGCCCGGGATCGGTGTCCGCCGACGCTTCGCCATGTGGAGCGCCTACCTGCGGATGGCGCGCGACGCCATCTGGCGCAAGGACTCGCTCAACAACATCACCGCCGAGCAGTGGATGGACTATGCCGGACTCCCCCGCATCCTGCGCGAGACGTGGATCGACTTCCTGATCATCGGCGCCCTCAACGAGAAGCCCGAACTGGCCTCGGCACGGGCGTTCCGCGACCTGCTGGCGATCATGGTCACCCGTGGGCGCGAAGCTGCGCAGAACGGCTCGCTGCTCTACTCGTCGGTCGACTTCAACTCACTGTTCGTCACCGGCGCAGAGAAGGTCCTCGCCAACAACGGCTGCGAGATCCGCGACAAGTCGACCGTGCGCAAGATCGTGATCGACGACGGGAAGGTCACCGGGGTCCGGCTCACCAATGGTGAGTTCATCGAGGCCGACGCCGTGGTCTGCGCGGTACCGCCGTGGAGCATCGAGGGCCTACTCGACGACCTGCCCGAGCACGAACGGCTCCACGAGATCGCCGAGCAACTCGTGCCCGCCCCGATCGTCTGCACGTACCTGTGGCTCGACAAGTCACTCGAGATGCCCTATGCGATCGACGCGCTAGTCGGCGGCATCGGCGTCGTCGAGCAGGTCTTCGACCGTCAGCGCATCGTCGGCTACGACGGCAGCGACCGCGGCCTGTACTCCTATTCGACGATGGTCAGCGCGGCTTACGACTTGAACTCCCTGCACACCAACCAAGAGGTCCTCGACGTCACGATGGACACCATCCGCAAGTACTACCCCTCTGCGCGCGACGCCGAGTTGGTGCACGGACTGGTCGTCCGGATGAAGAACGCGACGTTCAGCCAGCGCCCCGGCACCTTCGGCATCCGCCCGGACCAGAAGACCTCCGTCGATGGTCTGGTCCTGGCCGGCGACTGGACCCAGACCGACTTCCCGTCGACAATCGGCGGAGCCGCCCAGAGCGCACAGAGGGCCGTCGAGGCCCTCCTCGCCTGACCTCACCGATCCCTCACCGTTTCGTCAATCCAACGTCGATCGATGCTGGGTTGCCGAAACCGCGGCGCCTTTACGACCGATGTACGGGATGGTCACGCCCCGTCACTCTTCTTGCGCGCCTCGGCATGCTCGGCGCGCACCACTCGTTTGAGCAGCTTGCCACTCGCGTTGCGCGGCAACTGATCGACGAAAACGATCTCTTTGGGAACCTTGAACGAGGCCAGTCGCGATTTGGCGTGGACGACCAGCTCCTCCTCGGTGACGTCGCTGTTGGCCACGACGAACGCGACAACGGCTTCAATCCATTTCGGGTCGGGCACCCCGATCACGGCTACCTCGGCGACGCCTGTATGGGTGTAGAGGGCGTCCTCCACCTCGCGGGACGCAACGAGGACCCCGCCGGTGTTGACCACGTCCTTGATGCGGTCGACGACGGTGATGAACCCCTCGTCGTCGATCGACACCAAGTCCCCGGAGTGGAACCAGCCGCCGCGGAAGGCCTCCTCGGTCATTTCCGGTTTGTTCCAGTACCCGTCGCACAGCTGCGGTGACCGGTAGACCACCTCGCCCTGCCCGCCCGCCTCAACGGGTTCACCATTGCCGTCGATGACCCGGATCTCCACGTTGAGCACCGCCCGCCCGCAGGACGCGGGTCGCGCAGCGTGCTCCTCGGGGCGCAGCACTGTCGCCAGCGGACCGATCTCGCTCTGCCCGAAGGCGTTGTAGAAGCCCAATTGCGGCAACGCCTTCTGGAGCCGCTCCAAGACGGGCACGGGCATGATCGACGCACCATAGATCGCCTTGCGCAAACTCGACAGGTCGCGCCGCGCAAAGTCCTCGTGCTGTGACAACGGCACCCACACGGTCGGCGCCAAGAAGATGGAGCCGGCCCGGGTCTCCTCGATCTGTTCGAGGATGGCGGTGACGTCGGCGGACGGCATCAGTTGGTTGGCCGCGCCGACCGCCAGGTACGGCATCATCCACACGTGCATCCCGGCCGAGTGATAAAGCGGCATCACGTGCAGCGGTGCGTCGTTGCCGGTGAGGTCCAGCGCGACGATGGTCGAGAAGTACTCGTGCACCAGCGCCCGGTGCGACATCATCGCCCCCTTGGGGGCCGAGGTCGTGCCCGACGTATAGAGCAACTGGACCAGCCCGGACTCGTCCACGTCGGGTTCGGGCACCTCCGGCACCGGACCACCGCAGGACCGCACCCGCGACAGCAGTGATTCGTCGCTGTCGCGCAACGCCATGACCGGCACGTCACTGACCTGCACGACGCGGGGCGCGAGGCCCGGGTCAGCGAGGACCAGACTCGCCCCCGAGTCGGTGAGCAGATAGTCCAGTTCATCGCCGGTCAGCGCATTGTTGATCGGGACGTGCACCAAACCGGCCCGTGAGCAGGCCAGGAAGGCGATCACGTACGCGTCCGAGTTGGACCCGTAGACGGCCACCCGTTCCTGACTACCGACGCCTTTCGCGAGAAGTTCGGCGGCCGCCCGGGTGACGGCGTCGTCGAGTTCGCGGTAGGTCCACGACCGGTCGCCGAAGGCCAGCGCCGGGCGGTGCGGTGACCGCGCGGCGCTGCGCCTCAGGACGTCGTCAACGCGACTGGAGTGGATGGCGGACATGTCAGGCGTGGGCCTTTTCGTCCTCGTACTTCGCGGTCATGATCTCGACTGCCTTCATCTGCGCCGCGGCATGGTCCTCGCGGACCGCGGTCGCCCGCTCGGCGGCGTCGATGGTGGGCTGGGACTGACCCTGGAAGTGCGGGGCGACCTCGCGCATGAAGATCTCGTACGAGCGCTTGGTGGCCTCGAAGTTCGCCCAGTCATGACCCATCAGCAGCATGGACCCGAACCCACCGGACTGGTCGACGAGGCGCTGCACCTGTGCCCGCGCCTGTTCGGCCGTGCCGATCACGCCGATGCCGGCGCCGTTGATGAAGTCGATCATCTCGCGCAGGTTGTCGCCCGCTACCGCCATCTGAGGGAACGCGGCAACGTGCTCGAAGTAGTTGAACCAGTGCTCGATGCCGTACTCGACGTCCTTGTAGGCCTGCTCCTGGGTCTCGGCGATGTGGAACGGGCCGACGAGACGCCAGCCTTCCCGGCTGACCTGCTGACCGTTTGCCTCGGCGCGCTCTTCGACGATGTTCCAGTGGTGGGCCAGCGCGTTGAACCCGTCGGCGGTCAGCGTCGCGCCAATGCTGAGCATGCCCAACCCGTACTTGCCGGCCAGGCGCGCCCCGGTCGGGGAAGCCACGGCCGCGACAGTGATGTCGAACAGCGGGTCGGAATAGGGCGCCAGCTGCAGCTTCGCGTCGATGAGGTTGTGGGTGATGGTCTGCGTCGTGACCGTCTCACCGGCGAGCAGGCGCAGGATGACGTCGAGATTCGGCTCGAGGATTTCACGCGTCTGGGTCGGCGTCAGGCCGATCATCGCGGAGTCGGTGGGCAGCGAGCCCGGCCCGACGCCGAGCATGACGCGTCCGCGCGTCATGTGGTCGAGCTGCACCATGCGATCGGCGACCCAGAGTGGGTTGTGGTACGCGATCGAGGTGACGCCGGTGCCCAGCTTGATCTGGCGGGTGCGCGCGGCGGCCGCGGCGATGAAGATCTCCGGCGATCCGATCAGCTCGGAACCGGCCGAGTGATGCTCGCCGAACCAGGCCTCGTCGTATCCGAGTCGGTCCAGGTGCTCGACGAGCTGGAGGTCTTGCTCGAAGGCGAGCGTCGGGTTGATGCCGGGCTTGTGCACCGGTGCGATGAACGTCCCGAACTTGAGTCGTGCCATGGGGTCTCTCCTTTGATCTGGTGTAACCAGCGTCACACCTGCGGCCTGCACTGGGTATTCCACGAAAGTGCTATTCGCGAGTACCCCTTCGTGCGCTGCCGGACCGCGGCGGCAGTCAATAGCGTGTGGCCCACACCATCTCGTGGTGACGAATGAATCGAGCAAGGAGCATCGAAGATCATGTCCCGTTTCGCCAACAAGGTGGCACTGGTCACCGGCGCCGCGTCCGGAATCGGCGCGGCAGTCACGCAACAACTCATCGACGACGGCGCCACTGTGGTGCTGTTCGACCTCAACGCCGCGGCCGTCGAGTCTGCGGCAACAGCACTGGGTGACAAGGCCCTCGCCCATGCCGGCGACGTCACCAACGAGGACGACGTGAAGGCCGCCGTCGACGCCGCCGTGGCGAAGTTCGGCAAGCTCGACAGCGCCTTCAACATCGCCGGCCTGGCGAAGATCGGCACGATCACTGACGGCTCGGTCGCGGACTGGAATGCGACGGTGTCCGTGGTCCTGGGCGGCACCTATCTCGTGACGCGGTACTCCGCGCTGGCCATGCGCGCCGGCGGCAACGGCGGGGCGATCGTCAACGTCTCCTCGCTCAACGCCCACGTCCCCCTGTACGGCGGCAGTTCGTATGCCGCGGCGAAGGCCGGCGTCGAGGCCTTCACAAAGAACTCGGCACGTTCACCTGAGCAGAAGTAGCGCGGCCACATGCGCCCATAGTCACTGCATGTAGAGCGCGAGTTCGGTTCGCGAGCGGCATCCGGTGACACTCAGCACGTGGCTGACGTGCTTCTTCACCGTGTCCTCGGCGATCACCAGCGTTGCCGCGATCTCGGCGTTGCTCATCCCCTGCGCAACGAGCGCGGCGACGTCGCGCTGCCGGGGTGTGAGCCGATCGAGGCGCCCCACGGCCGACGGTAAGTCGTGCGGGAGGTTGCGACCGAACACCGTCAACTGTTTCGCGATGACCCCCAACACCTGCAGGTCGCGCTCGGAGAACGGGGCGTCGACAGCGAACATGCCAACGAGGCTGTGGCCGTCGCTGTGGCGCAGGTACAGAGTCCCCACGTCGGCGACGCCGCGTCGACCGAGGAAGTCACGCAGGTACATGCGTGACGCCTCCGGCAACACTGTGAGGTCGTGGGCCGACAGCACCCCCGACTGCTCCAGCTTGACCCGGGCCTCGTCGAGTTGGAACACGTCGTAGTCGACCCAGTCCGAGCGGTACTCGTCGAAGAGTGCCACGGTCCGGCCGTAGAGCATGGGGTCGGGATCCTCGAAGAGCGCCCCATAGGAGGGACCGGTGAAGAAGGTCGAGTTCCGCAGCCCGAATTCCCGGTGCAGCGCCTCGATCACGCGATTCTTGAACTCACCGATGGCACGTGATTCCTGGACGTGTTCGAGGAAGCGGAACACGCGCCGATAGTCGTCGACCTCAAGCGCTGTCGCCATCGCTGCTGCTCCCTTGCGGCACGCCCCCTAAAGGCCATGGTAGCGCCGCCTGCATAGTCGCCCGAGCGTCATTCCCTCACCGCTTCCTCAATTCGCCATCAATTGGGGCGGGGTTGACGAAACGGTGCGGGTACAGCGGCTACACGCCGGCGTTGGCGTCCTGCTTCTTCTTCAGTTCCAGCGCGATGTCGATGAGCTGGTCCTCCTGGCCACCAACGAGCTTGCGGTTGCCCGCCTCGATCAAGATTTCCGCTGCGGAGACGCCGTACTTCTCGGCGTGGCCCTCGGCGTGCTTGAGGAAGGAGCTGTAGCAGCCGGCGTAGCCCATCATCATGGCTGGGCGGTCCACCAGGCACTCGCTGGGCATGGCCGGGCGCACGACGTCCTGCGCGGCGTCGGCAATCTTCATGAAATCGACGCCGGTCTTGATCCCGAGCTTGTCGCAGACCCCGACGAAGGCCTCGGTCGGGGTGTTGCCCGCACCGGCGCCGAAGCGGCGGATCGAACCGTCGATCTGCTGGGCGCCCGCCCGGATCGCCAACACCGAATTCGCGACGGCGACGTCGAGGTTCTCGTGACCATGGAAGCCCACCTGCGCGTCGTTGCCGAGTTCGGCGACGAGTGCGGCCACCCGGTCGCCAACCTGCTCGAGCACCATCGCGCCGGCGGAGTCAACGACGTAGACGCACTGGCAGCCAGCGTCGGCCATGATGCGCGCCTGTTTGGCGAGCACCTCCGGCGACTGCGTGTGGCTCATCATCAGGAACCCGACGGTCTCCAGGCCGAGCTCGCGCGCCAGACCGAAGTGTTGGATCGACACATCCGCCTCGGTGCAATGCGTCGCGATTCGGCAGATCTGCCCACCGTTGTCGCGGGCGGCGATGATGTCATCCTTGGTCCCGAGCCCGGGCAGCATCAGGAACGCGATCTTCGCACGCTTGGCGGTTTCCGCGGCGGCGGTGATCAGCTGCTGTTCGGGGGTCTTCGAGAAGCCGTAGTTGAACGACGATCCGCCCAGGCCATCGCCGTGGGTCACCTCGATGACCGGAACACCGGCGTCGTCGAGCGCGGCAACGATGTCGCGCACCTCCTGCTCGGTGAACTGGTGGCGCTTGTGGTGGCTGCCGTCGCGCAGCGACGAGTCGGTGATCCGGATGTCGAGGGTGTCGGAGTAGGGCCGTGCATTGGCCATCAAGTCACTCATCACTCACTCACTTCCCGACCGCAGCAGTGGCGGCCAGTTTCGATTTGGCGATCTCCTCGCCCACCTTGGTGGCCGCGGCGGTCATGATGTCGAGGTTCCCGGCGTACGGCGGCAGGAAGTCTCCGGCGCCCTCGACTTCGACGAAGATCGAGACGCGGGCGAACCCGCCGTTGAGGACGCTCGGCGGATCGAACTGCGGGTCCTGCAGCAACCGGTAGCCGGGCACGTACTCCTGGATGTCCTTCTCGCGCTGGTGGATCGCCGCCGCAATCGCATCGGTATCGGCGTCGGCGGGGATCGCGCAGAAGATGGTGTCGCGCATGATCATCGGCGGATCGGCGGGGTTGAGGATGATGATCGCCTTGCCGCGGTCGGCGCCGCCGATCGTTTCGATGCCGCGCGACGTCGTCTTGGTGAACTCGTCAATGTTGGCGCGCGTGCCCGGACCGGCCGACTCGCTCGACACCGACGCGACGATCTCGGCATAGGGCACCGGAACGACCGAGGACACCGCGTGCACCATCGGGATCGTGGCCTGTCCACCGCACGTGATCATGTTGGTGTTGGGGGCGTCGAGGTGCTCGCGCAGATTCGCCGGCGGCACGACGGCCGGCCCGACGGCGGCGGGCGTGAGGTCGATCGCGGTGATCCCGGCGGCCTCGTACTTCGGTGCGTATTCGCGGTGCACGTAGGCGCTCGTCGCCTCGAAGATCAGGTCCGGCTTCTCCGCGGAGGCGAGCAGCTCGTCGGCGCCGCCGCTCATCGTGATCAGGCCGTGCTCGCGGGCACGCTTCATGCCCTCGGAATCGGCGTCGATCCCGACCATCCACCGCGGCTCGATGACGTCGGACCGCTCGAGCTTGTACATCAGGTCGGTCCCGATGTTGCCCGAGCCGATGATTGCGGCGCTCAGTTTCGCACTCACGTGAGGCTCCTTCTGCGTTGAATCCCGTTAGGGGGAGAATCAGTTCTAGGTGAAATCCAGGGTGACGCTGCCGAGTCCGGCGAACTCGGCCACGAAGTGGTCGCCCGAGGCGATGTCGATGGCACGGGTGGCGGTGCCGGGCAGGATCACGTCGCCCTTGCGCAGCCGCACACCGAACGACGACACCTTGTTGGCCAGCCACGACACCGCGTTGAGGGGATGCCCCAGGACTGCCGACGAGTTGCCCTCCGCGATGACCTCGCCGTTGCGGGTCAACGTCGCGTCGATGTTCCCGGTGTCGATGTCGGCGATCCTCACGCGCTCCTGGCCGAGGATCCACCCGCACGACGACGCGTTGTCGGCGATCGTGTCCGGCAGGGTGATCTTCCAGTCCTTGATGCGCGAGTCGATCAGCTCGATCGACGGGACGACCCACTCGATGGCCGCGATGACGTCGTCGTTGGTGCAACCCTCGCCCGGCAGGTCCTCGCCCAGGATGAACCCGACCTCCACCTCGACGCGCGGGATGCACAGGGCGGAGAAGTCGATCGGCGTGCCCTCGAAATACTGCATGTCGTCGAGGAGGTGCCCATAGTCGGGCTCGTTGACGCCCATCATCTTCTGCATCGCCTCTGACGCCAGGCCCACCTTGTGGCCGGCCACCTTCGCCCCTGCGTCGAGGCGCTTGCGGATGTTGATGAGCTGGATCTCGTAGGCGTCGACCACGTCGAGGTCGGGATGGCTGGCGGTGGGCGGGGCGATCCCTACCGCGGTGGCCTCGGCACGGGCCAGGTCATCGGCGATCTGGGCGCGCAGTGCGTCACTGACGGCCATTGCGTCTCCTCACGATGATGAAGCGAACTGGTTGCTATTTTGACACTTGCTCGGGCCGCCGTATAGCCGTCTAGCTGCTGTAGACCCCTGCCAGGCCAATACTATAACGTGTTCTAATTGTTGGGTAGATTGAGTGGCACGACGCCGACGAGCAGCGGCGCGGAGAGGACCGACATGACCACGCCCCCCGAAACCTTTGACGTCATCGTCGTCGGCGCAGGCGCCGCCGGCATGAGCGCCGCGCTCACTGCCGCCACGCAGGGACTCTCGACGGTGCTGATCGAGAAGTCCCCGTACTGGGGCGGCTCGACGTCGCGCTCGGGCGGCGGCGTGTGGATCCCCAACAACTCGGTGCTCCGCCGCGACGGCGTCGAGGACACCGTCGACGAGGCCCGCAAGTACGTCCACTCCATCATCGGCGAGCATGCACCGGCGGCGAAGATTGACGCCTACATCGACCGCGGCCCCGAGGCACTGGACTACCTGATTGCCCACTCCGCCCTCGAGCTCGAATGGGTCAAGGACTACTCCGACTACTACCCGGAGGCACCCGGCGGACGCCTCGGTGGGAGGTCGGTGGAGCCCAAGCCCTTCGACGCCCGCCGCCTCGGCGCCGACCTGGACAACCTGCACCCGCAGTACACGAAGGCACCGCTGAACATGGTGGTGCTGCAGAGCGACTACCGGTGGATGAACATCGGCACCCGCCACCGCAAGGGCATCGCCAAGCTGGTCAAGGTCGCCTCGCGGTTCAGCTGGTCGAAGTTCCGCAACAAGAAGCTCATCGCGATGGGCGCCGCCCTGTCCTCCGAACTGCTCCTGGGCCTGCGTGAGGCGGGGGTCCCGATCCGCTTCAATACCGCACTTACCGACCTGATCACCGACGAGAACGGCGCTGTCGTCGGCGTCGTCACCGAGTCCGACGGTGAGCGCGCAGAGCTGGGCGCCCGCTACGGCGTCATCCTGGGCACCGGCGGCTTCGAGCACAACGACGCGATGCGCAAGCAGTACCAGCGCGCCCCGATCGGGACCGAATGGACCACCGGAGCACCGTCGAACACCGGCGACGGCATCACTGCCGGCATCAAGGCCGGCGCCGACGTCGCGCTGATGGACGATGCCTGGTGGGGCCCGACGATCCCGCTGCCCAAGGGCCCGTGGTTCGCGCTGTCGGAGCGTTCGGTACCGGGCACTTTCATCGTCAACGAGCGCGGCGAGCGGTTCATGAACGAGTCGCTGCCCTACGTCGAGGCCGCCCACCACATGTACGGCGGTGACTTCGGGCAGGGCGACGGTCCGGGCGAGAACGTCCCCGCATGGATGATCATGGACACCCGCTGCCGCGGCCGCTACCTGTTCGCCGGGCTGACCGCGAAGCAGCCGATCCCCAAGAGTTGGCTCGCCTCCGGGGTCATCGTGAAGGCCGACACCATCGCCGAGCTAGCCGAGAAGATCGGCGTGCCCGCCGAGAACCTCGTCGCCACCACCGAGAAGTTCAACGGCTTCGCGCGCGACGGCGTCGACAAGGACTTCGGGCGCGGCGCCAGCGGCTACGACCACTACTACGGCGACATCACCAACAAGCCCAACCCTAGCCTGGGCCCGGTCGACAAGGGCCCGTTCTACGCGGTGAAGATGGTCCCCGGCGACCTCGGCACCAAGGGCGGGATCGTCACCGACGAGGACGGTCGTGCACTGCGCCCCGACGGCTCGGTGATCAACGGCCTCTACGCCGCCGGCAATACGAGTGCGCCGGTGATGGGCCACACCTACGCCGGCCCGGGCGCGACGATCGGTCCGGCCATGGTGTTCGGCTACCTCGCCGCACTCGACGCCAAGGCCAAGGCCGATGCGGCCGCATCGTCCACCGCCGCCAGCGGCGCGTAGAAGGAGAGCACACAATGCCCATCGATCCGTCCGTGGCACTCGGCGCACAGTTGCCCGAGGTCACCTTCTCGTGGACCGCCTCCGACGTCGCGCTCTACCACCTGGCCGTCGGTGCGGCCGCCGATCCGATGGATGCCGCCGGACTGGCCTACGTCGACGACACCGCGCCCAAGGTGCTGCCGACGTTCGCCACGGTCGCCACCAACTTCCACGCCACCGAGCCGCCGAAGGTCTCCTTCCCCGGCGTCGACATCGACCTGGCCAAGGTCGTGCACGGCAGCCAGCAGGTCACCGCACACCGACCCCTGCCCGCGTCGGGTACGGCGACCACGCGCACCACGATCGCCGAGTTGCAGGACAAAGGGTCCGCGGCCGTCATCGTGCAGGAGGCGGTGACCGTCGACGAGAACGGCGAGACCCTGTGGACGACGCGGTCGTCGATCTTCGCCAAGGGCGAGGGCGGCTTCGGCGGTGAGCGCGGCGCGTCGGCAAAGGTCGAGCTGCCCGACCGCGCCCCCGACCACCAGATCCTGGTGCCCACCAGACCCAACCAGGCACTGCTCTACCGCCTGTGCGGCGACCGCAACCCGCTGCACTCGGATCCGGGATTCGCCAAGGGCGCCGGTTTCGACCGCCCGATCCTGCACGGCCTGTGTTCCTACGGCAGCGTCGCCCGCGCCATCGTCGACGACGTGCTCGACGGTGATGTGACCGCGCTGGCCGACTTCTCGGCCTCCTTCGCCGGCGTCGTCATCCCTGGCGAGACGCTGCGCGTCGACGTGTGGGACACCGGCGACCGCCTGGTCGGCACCGCGACCGTCGTCGAGCGCGACGCCCCCGCACTCGCCAACGTCGTCGTCGTCAAGTCATAAGGGCATGACCTCCTCGTCGGCCGCTACCGACGCCCCGGCCTGGTTCACCGATGCGGTGGCCACCACGCCGCATCTGGCGACGGTGACCGTCGACGGCGCCGCGGTCGCCTACCGGACATGGGATGCACCCGACGATCCGGTCAGCGGCCAACCGGCACCCGGGGTGATGCTCGTCCACGGAGGGGCAGCGCACGCCGGCTGGTGGGACCACCTCGGCCCGCAGCTGGCGCAGGATCCCGCGCAACCGCGTCGGGTGGTGGCCTACGACCTGTCCGGCCACGGCGACAGTGAGTGGCGCGATGGCTACACCTATGCGCAGTGGGCCGTCGAGCTGGTCGCCGTCGCCCGGGACGCTGGCATCGTCGATGACCGCTTAATCGTCATCGGGCACAGCATGGGCGGCATCGTCTCCATGTTCGCCTCGGTGCTCTACCCCGACGTCGTCAACCAGATCATCGTCGTCGACTCCCAACTCTTCGACGCCGCCGACATCGCCAAGATGATGGCCCACGGGGTCAGCGCGGACAATGCGATCCCGAAGACGAACCGTCACTACGGTTCTCTCGAGGAGGCGTTGACGCGATACCGACTGCTTCCAGAGCAGGAAACGCTGCCCTACGTGCGCGACTACGTCGCCCGCGGATCGGCCGTCCTCGTCGAGGACGGCTGGCGGTGGAAATTCGACCGAGCCTTCCCGACGATGCTCACCGACCCCGTCCCCACCCCGCCGCCCACCTGCGCGGTGACGGTGATCCGCGGCGAACACGGCATCATGAATCCGGACAAAGCGGAAGCCCTGGTGGACGGGCGCGCGGGACCGGGAGCACGGGTGGTGACGCTGACCGGTGCGGGCCATCACGTTATGCTCGACCGTCCACTTGAACTACTCGCCGAGCTTCGTACCGCGCTCGACGAACACTCCAGGAGAGAACATGGCCGCCCTTGACACCGCACGCACGACCAACCGCAGCAAGACCGTCGACGACCTGGTCGGGGTGATCAACTCGGAGGTGGCCGGCCAGTCGGGATTGTCGGGTGCAGCAGTGAAGGCCGCCTACGCCGCAGTGCAGAAGGTCAAGCCGAATGTCGTCGCGAATGCGACCGATGCGATGCTCGACGATTTCCTCGGCGCGCTCGCGCCGCTGTGGGCGTCCAAGCCCGCCGATCAGGGGTTCGGAGCGTACCTCGCCGCCAACGGCGACCAGGCCGCCGAGGCTCTGCTCGCCGTGACCGACGCACAGGCCGCCGACGCGAAGCCCGCTCTGGCCAAGGCGTACAACTCGCTGCGCGGCAAGGCCAAGGACTACGTCGTCGCCGCGCTGCCCCGCGTCGGTGACGCGATCGAGCAGAACGCCTAGCCGGTCGCGGTCAGACTGCGGAGATGGTGATGACGAGCAACCCCACGACGACGGCGATCAACGCCGACAGCATGGAGAGCACGCGCCACATCCGCACTCGGACCGCCTCGGAGTCAGTGACCTGTCTGGTAGCCATGATCTCCCACTTTCGGTCGCCCTGGCCCTGGAGTTTTCGGAGCCTGGACCAGGAACTTGTTGCTCCAGTGACTAATGTGACACAGATCATCACCAGAATCCCGCTCTGGTCCGCCGTGTCGCAGATTGCCCGAATTGTTACCGAAACAATCGGTGGGCCCCCGCCGGTTGTCCGAGTCGTCTGAAGGGCGCACCATGACTGAGCACGAGGCCACCGCCGATCTTGACGAAGCCGGGGACGGCATCGGAATCGAGATCGGCGACCACACCCACCGAGTGCGCGACGCCGTCCGCAGCGGCAGCCCGTCGGCCGTCGTTGCCGCCGTCAAGGCGCTTGATTGGCAGACGATCTGGCTCGTCGCCATCGTCTGTATCGCGGTCAGCATGGTCGTCGCGGCGATGGCCGCGCTCAACACCGCGCTGTCGTCCATCGCCGAGGACATCGACGCTACCGCCGGGCAGCAGACGTGGATTCTCGACGGGTACACGCTCGCACTGGCCGCCCTGCTGTTGCCTGCCGGCGCCCTGGGCGACCGGATCGGGCGGCGCGGCGTGATGATCGCCGGTCTGATGCTGTTCTCGTTCGCCTCGCTGCTGGCCATCTTCGTCGACGGTCCGGTGCAGCTCATCGGCACGCGCATCCTCGCCGGGGCGGCCGCCGCGCTGGTGATGCCGACGACGCTGTCACTCATCACCTCCAACGTGCCCGAGAATAAGCGGGCACTGTCCATCAGCATCTGGTCGGCGGTGGCCGGTGTGGGCGCCATCGCCGGCTTCTTCGTCTCCGGCGTGCTGCTGCAGTTCTTCAGCTGGAAGTCCATCTTCATCGCGTTCGCGGCGGCCGCCTTCGCCACCGCGCTCATCTGCCTGACCATCGGCACGTCGAAGGACGCCGATCCAGGCCGGTTCGACTGGCCGGGCACCGTCGCCTCCGTCCTGGGCGTCTTCCTCGTGGTTTTCGGCCTGCTGGAGGTCCCGACGCACGGCTGGACCAACCCGGTGGTCGTGGTCGCCCTGATCGGCGGACTCGTGCTGATCGCCGCGTTCGTGTTCATCGAACTGCGTGTGCGCAATCCGCTGCTCAACGTGCGGTTGTTCACCAACCGCGCTTTCGGTGGCGGGTCGCTGTCGGTACTCCTGCAGTTCTTCGCATCGTTCGCGATCTTCTTCCTGATCCTCCAGCAGCTGCAGCTGGTGTTCGGCTACTCGGCACTGAAGTCGGCAGTGGCCCTGTTCCCGCTGCTCATCGGCACGGGCGTCTTCTCACTGGTCGGCAACTACGTGGCAGTGCGCTACCACTCGCTGAGGTTCGTCGTCGGTTTCGGCGTCCTCCTGGCAGGTCTGGGCATCCTCCTGATGGGCTTGATCGACTACGACAGCTACTGGGTGCTGGCGGCATTCCTATTCATCTCGGCCACCGGTATCGGTCTGGCAGCGGCACCGTCGACGACCGCGATCATGTCCAACACCCCGCTCGACGATCAGGGCGTCGGCTCGGCCGTCAACGACACCGCCCGCGAATTGGGCGCGGCCATCGGTATCGCCCTGACCGGTTCGATAGTGGCGGCCGGCTACGGCAACCTGATCGGCCCCACCGCCGACGCGGCACGGTCTGCGCTGGGCAATCCGGCTACCGGCGGCAACCCCGAGGCCGGCGCACAGGCGGCGGAGGGGATCACCAATTCACTGGCGGGTGCGACGAAGGTCGCCGAGAGCATTACCGCGCAGGCCTCGGCACCGGGTGTTCCGGCCGAGCAAGCGGGCCATCTGCAGCAGCTGGCCCACCAGATCAGCGAAGGCGCCAATGCCGCCTTCATCTCGCCAATGCAGACGTCATGCCTGATCTTGGGCGTCATTCTCATAGTCGGCGCCGGGTTCCTGACGTGGTTCACACCGCGGCGCATCGTGGCCGAGGTCGCCGACGCGTCGTAACCGGTCATCACGCGGCGATTGCGCTCGCTTCCCGAGCAGAATCGCTAGCAGATCGTCACCGGCAGGCAGGCCGTGCCGGTTCTCCGGCGGGCGGACCGTCGAAGGTCACGGAGATGAAGCGAGGGCGATAGATGCTCACGTCGCGGTAGACGTCGCCGCCGACGGCGGTGTCGACGCTGTTGACGTTGTAGGAGATGACGACGACGCGCGGGGTCGAGAACTCCGGATGCGCATGGGCGTTGTAGGTGTAGACATCCGGGTCGCGATAACTACCACGAATACCCGTCTCCGGCGTGGTGTAGAGCAGCCGGGCCGGGCCGAACGGTCCCGTCGGCGACGACGAGAAGCGCCCAACGATCCGGTCGGACAGGCCCGGACCGCTCTCCGTGGTGACGAGTAGATAGAGCCCCGGCCGCAACTGGTGCACCGATAACTCGCCCGACACGTCGGTAGCCACCGGCCTCGACGTGCCGACACCGGAATCGTCGGCGCGGCGCCACTTCTCACCGTCGAAGAATTCCAGCGGTGCGCGCAGGTCGTGCCCGACGACCCGGGCTACGTGCAGCGCCTTGCGCCGCCCTACCCCCTCGACCCCATAGAGGTAGGTGAAGTCGTGTTCGGACGCCACCCACTGCCCCCACTGGATGCCGCGGGTGTCACGCAGCGGCGTGATCATCGTCGGGCGAGTGAGGTCGTCGGGGGCGAAGCGCGCCACCGACGATCCGGCGAACGCCCAGTCGAAGGGACCGGTCCCGGTGGGATGCCACTTCCCCAGCGGCACTTGCAGGGCATCGCCGAGGTAGGTCGCCGCGCCCAGCCAGTACCAGGCGGGCGTGCCCGGCGAGAGCAGCGACTCCGGAGCGCCCGGCACACCGCCAACCACCGTGCTCATGGCACCGTCGGCAGCCCGCACCACGAAGGAGTTGTGCACGAACGGCGCATGCCCGGGGCGGCCGGTGCCGTCGACCGGGGAGAGGAAGGAATCGGAGAACGCGAACAGCTCGCGGTCGTCGGGCAGCGCGGTCGTCCACGTCGAATCCCCGCCGCTCCAACCGTGGCCGGAGTCGCCGTAGGCGTCGAGCGCGGCATTCAAACACGTCAGTGGTTCGACGCCGAGAACCGCCGGGGCGGCCGGGAACACAGACGGAGCCTGCGGGCGCGGCCACAACAGTCCCAGCACCAGCGCCGCCACACACAGTGGTACGCCGACGAACAGCCACCACCGCATTCTCATGGTGGCCAACCTACGGGGCGGACTCAGGCGGGCGCGGGCTGATCCGCCGCGGCCTTGGCCCACTTATAGTCGGCCTTACCGGCCGGCGTGCGCTTCACCTCGTCGACGAAGACGATCGTGCGGGGCACCTTGTAACCGGCAAGGTCGGCGCGGCAGTGCTCCTGCACGTCCTCGAGCGTCGGCTCGTCGAAGCCCTCGGCGACCTTGGCGACCGCAGCCACGCGCTGTCCGTACTTCGCGTCGGGGACCGGCACGACGAGGGCATCGGCGATCGCCGGATGCGCGTGCAGCACCGCCTCGACCTCCTCGGCGTACACCTTCTCACCACCGGTGTTGATGCATTGGCTGCCGCGGCCGAGGAAGACGATCGACCCGTCCTCCTCGACGTAGCCCATGTCGCCGAGCACCGAGATACGGGTGCCGTCGGCCATCACCGGGAACGTGCGCTCGGTCTTCTCCGCATCCTTGTAGTAGCCCAGCGGGATGTTGCCGATGCGCGCGATGTACCCGACTTCCTTCGGGGTCGTGATGCGCTCGTTGCGTTCGTCGACGACGATCATCCGGTCGGTCGGCGGCACTTTGAGGTTGCCGTTCTCGTCAAGGCTGATCTCACCGTCGTTGCCCGACTCCGACGCACCGAAGTTGTCACGCAGCAGCAGGCCCTCTTTGGCGGCGAGCATCCGGTCGCGCACGTGCTGGCTCCAGATCGCACCACCCGAGGCGATCGAGAACAGCGACGACATGTCGACCTCGCCGGAGAGCTTCTCCATCTGCTCGACCAGCGGCAGGCCCATGGCGTCGCCGACGATGAGGATGATCTGTGTCTGGTCGCGCTCGATGTTGCGGACGATCTGCTCGGCGTCGAAGTCGCGCTCGAGGATCAACCGACCGCCCAGAGAGAGGAACGTGAACAACGAGTACGACGCGGCGCCGTGCATCAGCGGGGCGGCAAGCAAGAACGCGATCGACGGCATGTCCTTGACCGCGGCGGCGATCTCGGCGAGGTCCTTGCGCGGCTCGCCGTACGGGTTGCCGCCGGAGATCGGCTTGCGGAAGAAGTCGTCGTGGCGCCACATGACGCCCTTGGGGTAGCCGGTCGTGCCACCGGTGTAGAGCAGGTAGAGCTCGTCGCCGGTGCGCGGCTCGAAGTCGCGCGCCGTCGGGAACTCGGCGCGCTCAGCGAAAGAGGCGACGGCGACGTGGCGGCCGTCGAGCAGCGCAGCGGCGTCGCGCAGCTCGTCGATGACCTCGCCGACGACGAACACCGCGCGCACCAGCGGCAGCTTGGGCAGCAGGCGGGCGACGCTGGCCTGGTGCTCACGCAACTCGACGACGATTGCCGCGGAGTCGGAGTTGTCGAAGATGTACTCCAGCTCGGCGTCGGTGTAGCGGTAGTTCACGTTGACCGGGACCGCGCGCAGCTTGATGGTGGCAAGCAGGCTCTCCACGTGCTCGGGGCAGTTCTTGAGGAACAGCGCGACCTTGTCGTCGGCGCCGATTCCCTTCGACGCGAAGAGGTGCGCGACCTGGTTGGACTGCGCGTCCATGCCCGCATAGGTGGTCTGATTGCCCTGGTAGGACAGGAAGACCCGGTCGGGGACCGCGTCGGCGACCGTCTCGAAAACGTCGGCGAGGTTGAACTGCATGGTGACTCCTTGGGGCGCGTGCGTCGGGGCCGGGTGGTTTGTGTGCTGGTCAGGGGGCGGTGAGGACGAGGCCGCTGGTGGGGACGCCGGTACCAGCCGTGACGACGATCTTGGCAAGGTCGGGCACCTGGTTGACCGAGGTGCCGCGCAACTGGCGGACGCCCTCGGCGATGCCGTTCATCCCGTGAATGTAGGCCTCGCCGAGCTGGCCGCCGTGGGTGTTGAGCGGGAGCCGTCCGCCAACTTCAAGAGCGCCGGGCTCGCTGACGAAGTCCTTGGCCTCGCCGCGCCCGCAGAACCCGAGTTCCTCGAGTTGCATCAGCGTGTAGGGCGTGAAGTGGTCGTAGAGGATGGCCGCGTCCATGTCCGTCGGCGACAATCCCGACTGCTCCCACAACTGGCGGCCGACGAGGCCCATCTCGGGCAGGCCCGCCAGCTCGTCGCGGTAGTAGCTGGTCATGATGTATTGGTCGTTACCGCTGCCCGATGCCGCGCCCGCGATGACGGCCGGCGGGTGCGGAAGATCCTTGGCGCGCTCAGCGGACACGATGACGAGCGCGACACCACCGTCGGTCTCCTGGCAGCAGTCCAGCAGGTGCAGCGGCTCGGCAATGTAACGCGACGCCTGATGCTCCTCCAACGTGATCGGCTTGCCGTAGAAGAAGGCCTTCGGGTTGTTCGCCGCGTGCAAGCGGTCGACGACGGCGATCCGGCCGAAGTCCTCGCTGGTGGCGCCGCACTCGTACATGTAGCGCTGCGCGACCATGGCGACGAACGCCGCCGGGGTGGAGAGCCCGTGCGGGTAGGAGAAGGCGTTGTCGGTGCCCGACGAAGTGGCCTGCGTCGCGACCGCGGCACTCACCTGGCCGAACCGGTTGCCGGAGCGCTCGTTGAACGCGCGGTAGGCGACGACGACGTCGCACACACCTGTCGCGACAGCCATCGCCGCCTGCTGCACCGTTGAACAGGCTGCGCCGCCGCCGTAGTGGATGCGGGAGAAATAGGTCAGCTCCCCCATGCCGGTGGCACGGGCGACGGCCACCTCCATGTTGGTGTCCATCGTGAAGGTGACCAGGCCGTCGACGTCGGCCGGCGTCAGCCCCGCGTCGGCGAGAGCTGCGTTGACCGCCTCGGCCGCCAGGCGCAACTCGCTGCGCCCGGAGTCCTTGGAGAAGTCCGTCGCGCCGATTCCGACGATGGCGGCCGCGCCCGAGAGGCTCATCGGTCGTTCCCTTCGCTAGCGGCGCCGGTCACCGTCACCGTCGAGATGACGTGGCGGCCCAGGCTGTTGGTGCCGGTCACCGCGACGGTGGTCCGGTCCCCGTCGACGTTGGTGACCTCGCCGGTGAAGGTGAGGGTGTCGTAGGCGTACCAGGGGACGCCGAGTTTCAGCGCGATCGACCCGACCCGCGCTGCTGGGCCCGCCCAGTCTGTGACGAACCGCTCCACCAGGCCGGTGTCGGTGAGGATGTTGACGAAGATGTCCTTGGACCCGCGCTGCTGTGCCAGGTCGCGGTCGTGGTGCACGTCCTGGAAGTCGCGGGTCGCCAGAGCGGTCGAGACGACGAAGGTCGGCGTCGCTTCGATCGTGAGGGGCGGGAGGGCTCGCTCGGCGGATTCTTGGGCTCGCTCGGCGGGATTCTGGGCTCGCTCGGCGGGATCTTGGGCTCGCTCGGCGGGGACCCAGGCGTAGTTCGACCAACCGTCGGGGCTCTGCTCGTCAGCGGGGAAATCGAGGAACTCCACACGCACGGGCATGCCGATCTCCACGTCGGCGGGATCGACGTCGCGCAGTTCGCCGAGCATCCGTACCCCCTCGGCCAACTCGACCAGCGCCACGACGAACGGCAGTGTGCGACCGGGCACGCGCGGGGCGTGGTGCACGACGTAGCTGAAGACCGTCCCCTCCCCCGACGCGACGACGTAGTCGGTGGTGGCGTAGACGCCGTCGTCGCCACGAGTGGTCCACGTCGCCGGAATCGGCGGGTGCTGCAACGTCCCGTCCGGTACGCGTTGGATGCGCAGCTCGTGGGCGGCAACGCCCTCCCAGAAAAACTCGGTGTCCCTCGACGATTGCGGGCGGATCAGCTTGGCGGGATCCAGCGTCCCCGGCTTCGGCGGCTTCACCGCCGCCGTCCCCGGTTTGAACTTGAGGATCCGGAAATCCATCTCGGCGACGGCCTCGTCACCGACCCGCCACGTGTTGTGGGTGGTGAAGAACCAGCCTTCACCCAGTGCGGTCTGCTTGGGGCCGACCACCTCGATCAACTCCGCCGACAGCGTGACCTCCTCCCCGGGCCGCAGATAGCGGTGGTAGACCGAATCGCAGTTGGTGGCGACCACGGAGGTGTAACCGGCCTCGTCGAAGAGGTTGGTGGCCAGGCCCAGCGGATCGTCCTCGGTGCGCTGTCCGTGCAGTCCGCGCATCGTCCACACCTGGGCCATGGCCGGTGGTGCCACGATTCCGTCGTGCCCGGCGGCGCGCGCCGCCGCATCGTCGACGTAGACCGGGTTGTCGTCGCCCATTGCTTCGACCCAGTTGTGGATCATGGGCAAATTGACCGGATCACGGCCTTTCTTGGGTGCGCTGGCGCCCGCATCTTTGATGCGGGTGGCCGCGGCGAGAATCTCCGCAGTATCCACTGTCTCCCCTATCGGCCGGTCATTGGCGCGGCGCCCGCGGTAGTCCGAGCCCGGCGGTCGCGATCATGTCGCGCATGACCTCGTTGACGCCGCCGCCGAACGTGATGACGACGTTGCGCTTGGCCTGCACGTCGAGCCAGTCGACGAGCGCGGCGGTCTCCGGATCGGTGAAGTCGCCGTAGCGGCCGAGGATGTCATCGGCCAGGCGCATGATCGTCTGGATGCGCTCAGTGGAGAACACCTTGGTCGCGGCGGCATCGGCCATCGAGATCGCCTCGCCGGTGGAGGCCACCTGCCAGTTCAGCAGTTCGTTGATGCGCGCGTAGGCGCTGATCTGAGCAAGCGCGCGGGCGACGTCGGGAACCGCTGCGATCGGCGAGCCGTCGGGACCGGGGCGCGACGCCCACTCGCGCACGCGGGTGGCGACGCCCTCGATGCGCCCGGCCGGGCCGAGCATGACGCGCTCGTGGTTGAGCTGGGTGGTGATCAGCTTCCAGCCGTCGCCCTCTTCGCCGACGCGCATCGACACCGGCACCTTGACGTCGGTGTAGTAGGTGGCGTTGACGTGGTGGGCGCCGTCGGCGGTGATGATCGGCGTCCAGGTGTAGCCGGGGTCGGTGGTGTCGACGATGAGGATCGAGATCCCTTTGTGCTTGGGCGCGGTGGGATCAGTGCGCACCGCGAGCCAGACGTAGTCGGCGTCGTGGCCGCCGGTGGTGAAGATCTTCTGCCCGTTGACGACGTAGTGGTCGCCGTCGAGCACCGCCGTCGTCGTGAGGGACGCGAGGTCGGTGCCGGCGTCGGGCTCGGTGTAGCCGATGGCGAAGTGGACGTCGCCGGCCAGGATCGCGGGCAGGAACTTGGCCTTCTGTTCGTCGTTGCCGTGCACCTGCAGCGTCGGGCCGACCGTCTGCAGCGTGACCGACGGCAACGGGACGTCGGCGCGGACGGCCTCGTTGGTGAAGATCTGCTGCTCGATGTCGCCGAAGCCCTTGCCGCCGAACTGCGTCGGCCAGCCGACGCCGAGCCAGCCGTCCGAGCCCATCTGCTTGACGACCTTGCGCAGCGTCGCGCCGTGGCGCTCGACGAGCAGGGTTTCTTCGTCGTTGGGATCGATAAGTGTCTCGAAGTAGGTGCGGACCTCGTCGCGCAGAGCGCGCTGCTCCGGTGTGAGGTCGATGAACATGCCGTCTTCGGGCTGCAGGTCGGCCGCGGGGGCGTCCGCGGCGCGGCGCTGGGCGTCGGCGAGCTCGTCGAGGGTGCCCGAGCCGCCGACGAGGCGCGCGAGGTCCTTGGCGATGGAGAAGTAGCGGTGCAGCGGGTAGGTGACGTCGACGCCGATCCCGCCGTGCAGGTGCGTCATGGTGCGCATCGTCGCGGGCACCTCGGCGGCGGTCCAGTAGGTGCCGATGGCGATGTCGGAAGCGGCGTCGAGACCGTTGGCCAGGCGCCATGCCGACGCCGTCGTGGTCAGGTTCAGCGACCGCCCGATGACGTAGATGTCGGCGAGTTGCTGGCCGACGGCCTGGAACAGGGCGATCGGCTTGCCGAACTGGTGGCGCGTGCTGACGTGGGTCGCAGTCATCGCGGTCGCGCCGTCGATCAGCCCGTCGGCGTAGGCGTTCAGCACGAAGCGGTAGTAGTCGAGAAGGACCTGCGGGGTGATCGGCGCGACGTCGTCATCGGCGACGGTGACATCGTCGAAGCGCACAGTGAATTCGCCCCACCCGCTGGAGGCAGGAGTGCGCTGGACCGTGATGCCGGCGGCGTCAGCGGGCACCCATACGACCACACCTGTGCCATCGGCGCGACGTGCGGTGACCAGGAAGGCCGCGGCGCCGTGGGCGCACAGGACACCGGTCTTGGTTCCGGTCAGCGCACCGCCGTCGAGGCGGGTGGTGGGCTCGTCGAGCAACCCCGCGCCGGTCTCACGGATGGCGACCGCGAGCCAGTCGCCGGAGCCGAACGGTGCGAGGCGGACGGCCGAGCCGTTGTGGCCGGCCAGGGCTAGTGCGGCCGCCAGGGTGCCGAGCGCGGGGGTGACCGCCGAGGCCTTGCCCATGCGGCGCAGCAACGGAAGGAGTGCGGTGGCATCGAGGTCGTCGCCGCCGGCCGCCTCGGGCAGCGGCAGCGCGAGCAAACCGGCATCCACCATGGCCTGCCACACCGCACGATCGAAGCCGTCCACGTCGGCGAACTTGGCCGCCGGATCCGAAACGGTCCTGGTGAAGACGTCTTCGGCCACATCCGCAACCGCGACCGCCGCCGCGTCAAGACTGAAATCCACCGTCGCCTCTCCCGGGAATGAGAACTGGTTCCCCACCAATGTAGTGGGTTTACACCCGCAATACTAGAACAGGTTCTACTTCTGTTGCGGCGGGGGCGTACCACCGCCCAATCGACGCGGCGTCGCCACAGTGGTTTAATCAGTTAACCAATTAACACCACAAGCTCCAGAGAGAAGGATCTACCGTGGACGCACTCGACACCGGCCTACTCATCCTGCGCGTCGTCACCGGAATCACACTGGCCGCCCACGGCTACCAGAAGATGTTCCGCGGCGGCCGCATCGCTGGCACCGCACGGTGGTTCGACTCGATCGGTATGAAGCCCGGCCGCGTCCATGCCTACGCGGCATCACTCACCGAGATGGGCACCGGTCTCCTGTTCGCCGCCGGACTCCTCACCCCACTGGCCGCGTCCGGGATGATCGCCGTGATGATCGTGGCCGCGTGGACCAGCCACCGCCGCAACGGCTTCTTCATCGTCGGCGACGGCTGGGAGTACAACATGATCCTCGCGGTCATCGCGTTCAGCGTCGCGGTCACCGGACCTGGCCGCTACTCGGTCGACCACGCCATCGATTGCGGCATCCTGGGTGCGGTCGGCTCGGGCTGGACCGCGCTGATCGCCGGCGGCGTCGGCATCATCGCGGCCATCGGCCAGCTGGTCCTCTTCTTCCGCCCACCGGTGGCCGCCGAGTAGCACCGGCACAACCGCTACACAAATCAACACCACCTACCGTTGCAACGGTAGGTGGTGTTGGATTCGGTAGCTGTTGCGTGCGAACCGTGCGTCAGCGCGGAGGCATCTTGAACAGCGTCGCGTCGTCCACAATCTGATAGTCCGAGAGCTTCCCGTCCTCGTCCGCGGTAGCGACAATGCCCGCCGCGCTGCAGATGTTGGGCGAGAGCGGGAACGCCTTGCCGTCGCACTGGAACTTGATCCCGTTGGTCAGCGGGTATTCCTGCGGCGGAGCCGAGCGCAGTCCGTCGGTGACGCCCTGCGGGGTCAGCGTGGCGTTCGAGGCGTTCAGTGCCCGCGCGAGGGCCAACACCGGCGACCAGCCGTAGGCGGAGTTCGACTCGATCGGCGTGCCCTTGTTGTACTTGTCCAGGGCTGCGGCCAAGAGTTTGACGTCTTCGGTCGACTTGTCGAGGTTCGACGTGGTGCCGACCTTCACCCCCTTGTACCCGCCGGGGATCGCCTTGGCTGCGCTAGCGAGGATGCACCGGTCGATGGCGACGATCTGGGCCTCCGGCGAGCTCGCACGCACTGCCTTGATCACCGGCGCACAGAAGTCGGGGGTGCCCAGGATCGAGTACAGACCGGGGTTGGCCTTCGCGGCCGCGGCGATCTGAGGGCTCGGGTCGGGCGACCCCGGCGGAATCGTCACAACCTCGGCCTTCGCACCGGCGTTGCCGAACGTCAGCTTCCCCAACTGCGCGGTGCCGGCAACGGCGGCCGGTACGTCGATGGTGACGATTGCCGCGCTCTTGACGTTGTTCTGCTTGGCGACGTAGGCCGGGGCCCCGAAGATCGACGCCATGCCGTTCATCAAGCCGAAGACGCCGGGGGTCTGCATGGTCTTGGGCGACGAGGTGAAGTGCAGGACCAGCGGAATCTTCGCCTTGCTCAGAACATCGACGGTCTGGTCCACGGTGCCGAGCGCACCCTCGACCACCACCGGGACGCCGGCCTGCACCATCTGGTTCGCGCAGTCGGTCGCGTCGGCGGGGTTGCCGCGCGCCTCGCACACCTTGAGGGTGACCGGTCGGCCGTTGATGCCGCCGAGGTGGTCGTTGATGTAGGAGGCGGCGGTCTGGGCACCCTTGATCTCGTTGGTGTTGTCGTAGGCCGCAGCCTTGCCCTCGCTGATGAACCCGATGGTCAGCGGTTCCCCGGTCGCCTTGTTCTCCGCGCCCAGGACCGACGAGTCGACACCGCCGGAGTCGTCGCCGTCACTCGAACAGCCCGCAATCCCCAGTACCGCCACCACGGACACCGCACACAGCGCCGCAATCCGGCGCGGAAGGGTGTGTTCCTTCATTTCTTTCTCCTTTACTGGCTGCGCCCGGTGCCGGCCGCAGTGGTTTGTGTTCTCAGTACGTGCTGCCCAGGTACATGCGCTGCAGCCGGTCGGGATCAGCGCGGAACGCCTCCGCGGGTCCACGGTCGCGGATCTCGCCGTGCACCAGGACGACGACGTCGTCGGCAACCTCCAGCGCAAGGTGGACGTGCTGCTCGACGAGGACGACGACCGCGCCCTGTTCGTCGGCGATCCGGCGGACCACGGGCAGCAGCTCCTCCACGACCACCGGCGCCAGCCCCATGCTCATCTCATCGATGAGCAACACCTTCGGGTTTTGCACGAGTGCCCGGGCGACGGCGAGCATCTGCTGCTCGCCGCCGGACAGGTCGCCCGCCGCGACGGTGTCGCGGCGGGCCAAGGCCGGGAATATGTCGACCACCTCGTCGAAACCCATCGATGACGAGGATGACGCGACGCGCAGGTTCTCCCGTACGGTCAGCCCGGCGAACAACGCGCGATCGTCGGGCACAAGGACCACTCCGCACTTGTTGGCGGTCCGTGGACGTCCGGGCGGGATCTCCTCGCCCTCGACGACGACGTGCCCCGCCAGCTGCGGCAACAGCCCGGCCAGCGTCGTGAGCAGCGTCGTCTTCCCCGCCCCGTTCGGGCCGAGCAATGCCAGAACGTGACCGGCTGGGACGGCGAAGTCGATGTCGCGCGCCACCTCCACCGCTCCGTACCCGACGCTCAACCCGCGGCATTCGAGCACCTGCTGCTCAGTCATCGGCCACCGCCTTCTGTCCCAGGTACGCCGCGGCAACGTCGGGGTCCGTCCTGACCTGATCAGGTGTGCCCTCGGCGATGACCTTCCCGAAGTCGACGACGTAGACGTAATCGCATGCTCCGAAGATGAGGTCCATGTCGTGGTCGACGATCACGATGCCGACCCCGGCGTCGCGGACTTGGACCAGGCGCTGCCCGAGCCGTGCACTCTCTGTGGTGTCGAGCCCGCCGGCCGGTTCGTCGAGCAACAGGATCGCGGGGTTCGACGCGAGGGCACGGGCGATCGAGACGAGTTGCCGCTGCCCTTGCGACAGGTCCGCGGCAGGCCGGTCCCGATGTGCGCGCAGACCGAGCATCGCCAAGACCTCATCGAGTCGCGCGACGGTGTCGCCGCTCGACTCCCCGCGGACCGATGCAAGGCCGACGCGGACGTTCTCGGCGACGGAGAGGTCGTCGTACAGTTCGATGGCCTGGAACGTCCGGCTCAGCCCGGCGCCGACCCGCTTGTGGGGCGGCAAACCGTCGAGGACGGTGGCCCCGATACCGACCCGTCCGGTGTAGTCGGCGAATCCGCTGACTGCGTCGATGACGCTGGTCTTGCCCGCACCGTTCGGACCGATCAGCCCCACCATCGTCCCCGGGCGCACGGTCAGCGACACGGCCTCGACGGCAGTCACACCGCCGTAGGCCACACCGACGGAGTCGAGAAGTAGCGCAGCGTCGCCCCGCCGGTCTTCGACAACCGCGGCCCGGGCATCGACGTCGGGCAGTAACACATCGGCGCCCGCTGAGCCGGCTGCGGCACTGCGGCGCCGCCCCAGCCAGGAGTGCATCGGACCGACGATCCCCTCGGGGTTGAGCACGACCATGAGGATGAGCAGGACGCTCATGACCACCGGGTACCACTGGCCGATGCCGACAGACTCGTCCACGAGGATGTAGACCAACCCGTTGGCCGCCACCAGCCCGGCCAGCAGACCGCCCGATATCGAGGTGGCCCCACAGAGGTAGACCGTGGCGAAGAAGGTCACCGATGCCATGGCCGAGAACGCCTCGAACGTCACAGTCTGCTGCTGATAGGCGAGCAGCGAGCCGCCCAGTCCGGCGATGAAGGCGCCGATGCCGAACGCGGCGACTTTCACACGCACGACGTTGACGCCCGCAGCGGCGGCCGACTTCTCATTGGCCCGCACAGCGAGCATTTGCGAACCGAGTCGCGACCGCCGCAACCAGGCGACGAATAGGGCGACAGCCGTGGCGACGACGACGCACAGCACCCCGAATGCGACACGCGGATACTCCAGGCCGGTGCCGACCGCCAGGTCCAGTCCGAACAGCCGCGGCGGCACGACGGCGACGCCGCTCGACCCGACGACGTCGATGTTGCGGAACCAGACCGCCTCGACCGCGAAGGCCATCGCCAGCGTCACGACCGCCACGGCGAGACCGCGGATGCGCAGGGCGGGCAGGCCGATGAGGACACCGATCGCAGCGGCGATCAGCGCGGCCAGCAGGGGTGCCCACGGAAACCCGAGGTGCCAGACCCGCGCCAGCGGCCCGACCAGGAAGCCGGCGACCCCCGCGATCGTCAGTTGCGCCAACGAGATCTGACCGGCGTATCCCGTCACCACGACGATCGACAGGGCGATGACGGCCATGATGATCGAGATGATCAGGCCGGCTCGCAGCCGCTCGGACAGCACGAGCAGCCCGACGACGGCGATCGCCGCACCGAGCACGGCCGGCACGAGCACCCGGTTGGGCCGCGGCGCGGAGCCGAGGCTCTTCAGGATGACGGCCCCTCGCGCGGGCAGCGGCTTGGCCCGGACCACGAGCACCGCCACGATCAGAAGGAGCGGGACCATCTCCGGGAGACCCGAGCTGGGCAGGACCGAGTGCTGGCTCGCCATGCTGCCCACCCACGACCCCAACATGCCGATCGCCAGCCCAGCGACGACGGCCACGATCACCCGGTCGAAGCGGGCCACGATCGCCGCAGCCAGAGCAGGAACGATGAACAGCGTGTACGCAATCGGAACGACCGGAACGATCGGCGTGATGAGGACACCGGCCAACCCGGCGACGGCGGAGCTGATGACCCAATTGATTGCGGCCAGCCGATCCGGGGAGAGACCGCTGACGTAGGCGCCGCGCTCGGTCTCGGCGGCGGCCCGGGTGGCCAGACCGAACCCGCTGTAGCGGTAGAACAACCAGACGACCACGCCCAGCAGCAGGACCGTGATGGCGAAGTAGACCCGGTCGGCCTGCACCGGCGTCCCGTCAATGCGCCAGATCGTGGACGGGAAGATCGCCTCGGACGCCATCGCCGAGGTGCCCATCCGCACGACGAATAGGGCGGGGATCAGCAACGAGACACCGAGCGCGGCGACGGCTCGCGCGACCATCGGCGCGGTACGCAGGGGCCGGAACACCAGCAGATAGAGCACGAGGCCCAATAGTGCCGACGCCGCGACACCGATCAGCGCGGCCGGGACGAATCCCAGGTCGGTGCCGATGTCGACGGTGGCGGGCAGACCGGGCACTGGCACGATGAGCTCGCCTTGGCGCAGGTAGGCGTACACATAGGCGCCGAACAACGCGATTGCCCCGGTCGCAAAGTTCACCACCCCGGAGCTGCGGTACGTCAGCACAATCCCGAGCGCCAGCGCACCGAAGACGGCACCGCTGCCCGTCCCGAGCAAGAGGAACGCGAGGTTCTCCAACCCGAACTCCCTCATTGGATTAATTCTCTAATTGATTTAGAGATTAACACCCATTTACGACGAAGTGTCCCAAATCGGACTTCTTCGACGAGCAGCTCAGGAGAGGCCGGTGACGGCGAGCCACAGCGACGGCTCGTCGAGCACCAGCTCGCCGATCCGCCGGTTCCACTGCGCCTCCCCGCCCGCCTCGCTGCTGTAGGCCAGTGCACGCAGCGTGAAGTGCCGCAACTGGTGGTCGAGCGTGAATCCGATGGCACCGTGGACCTGGTGCGCGATAGCGGTCACCTGCCGCGCAGCGCGGGCGGCCTGCGCCTTGGCGACGGCGACGGCGAAATGTGCCCGGGTCGAGTCGAACCCGTCCACCTCGACGGCGCGCACCGCGGCGTCGTGCGCCGCGCGGGCAGCCGTCACCTCGCCCGCCGCGACGGCGATCAGATGTTGGACCGCTTGGAACTTCGCCAGCGCACGGCCGAACTGGACGCGCTCGATTGCGTGCTCGGTCGTCAGGGCCACTGCGCCCTCCAACGCGCCGACCGTGCCGGCCGACCGCCCCAGCGCCGCTCGGTAGGACCACTGCTCCGACGTGCCCGCTGGCAGCTCGACGAGCTCGTCGTCGGCCACCTCTAAGTCGAATCCGACGGTGTCGCGGGGTTCGTGCGCGAGGTTGACCCCCGGCTCGATCGACGCCGAGGCAGTCGGTACGACGACGAGCACCGCACGATCCCCTGTCGTGCCGCACACCACTACCGCATCGCAGTCGCGCGCCCACGGCACCCGCTGCGCCACCCCGGACACCCGCGTCGTCCCCGCGACGGCCGGTGACAACTCGACTGCCGCACACGCCGACGTCAACGGCCCCGCGGGGACGGAGCGGCCCGCCGTCGAGAGCAGCCACGCGGCTAGAAGATCGCACTCGGCCACTGGGATCGGTGCGGCGAAGCGCGCCGCCTCCTCGATCACCGTCGACGATTCGGCAATGCCCGCGCCGCTGCCGCCCGCACCGTCGGGAGTACTCAGCAGCGTGAGCCCGGCATCGGCCAACGCCTCCCACAGCGGGGGATTCCAGACGGGGGCCACTTCGGGCACCAGCAATGCGTCGGCGCCCAGTGACGCGAAGATGTCGTCGGCGAGGCCCCGCAGGTCTGCCAGGTCGTCGCTCATCGCAGCCCCATTCCTCGCGCGATCACACCGCGCAGCACCTCGGTGGTCCCGCCGCGCAGGGTGAACCCCGGTGCGTGCATCAGCGCCTCGGCGGACAGGCGCGCCAGCTCGTCCGTCGATGTGGGGTCCGGCTCGATCCGGGAGCCCGCCATGACCTCGTCGATGACCTCCCGCTCAAACTGCGTGCCGAGGTCCTTCACCAGCGCGGCCGGTAGGTCCACTGCCGCCCCCTCGGTGAGGGCGCCAGCGACTGCCAGGGAGAGTTGACGCAGTGTTGCGGCGCGCGCGGCGATCCGACCGAGGCGCTCCAGGTCCGCGTCGACGACCTCCGACGTCGGGGCGCCGCGCAGCGACTCGGCAAAGGCCTGCGCGAGCGGGAAGGTCGACAGGATCCGCTCGGGCCCGCTGCGTTCGAACGACAGCTCCGAGGTGACCTGCTCCCAGCCGTCACCGGGTGCGCCCAGGACCAATTCGTCGGGCACGAAGACCCGGTCCAGCACGACTTCGTTGAAGTGGTGGTGACCGGTCAGCAGCTTGATGGGCCGGATCTCGATACCCGGCGAATCCAGATCCACGATGAACTGGCTGAGGCCGTCGTGACGGTGAGCAGGATCCAGCGGTTCCGAGCGCGCCAACACAAAGAAAGCGTGAGCGTGGTGGGCACCCGACGTCCACACCTTGGTGCCGGTGATTTCCCAGCCGCCGTCGACCTGATTGGCCCTGGTCCGCACGCTGGCCAGGTCGGACCCGGATTCGGGCTCACTCATCCCGATCGCGAAGTAGGTTTCGCCGCGCGCGATCCCCGGCAGATAGCGCCTGCGCTGGTAATCGGTGCCGTGGCGCATCAGCGATGGCCCCACCTGCCGGTCGGCAACCCAGTGGGCGGCCACCGGCGCCCCGGCCGCCAACAGCTCCTCGGTGACCACGTAGCGCTCCAGGTGTGAGCGGTCGTGCCCGCCGTACTCGCTCGGAATGGTCATGCCCAGCCAGCCGTGTTCACCGAGGCGGCGGGTGAACTCCGGATCCCATCCGGCGATCCAGGAGTCGACCTGCGGCGTGAACCGCCCGGCGGCGAGCTCGTCGGCGAGGAACTCGCGGACCGCAGCGCGTAGTGCCGCCATCGCCTCGGTCTGTGCGGGCACCGGCGGCACCAGCGGGGTCGTCGTCATGGCAGGTCCTACCGGGGCAGTCCGAGCACGCGCTCGGAGATGATGTTGCGCTGGATCTCCGACGTGCCGCCGTAGATCGTCTCGGCACGGCTCAACAAGAAGAGCCGTTGCGCGAAGCCTAGGCCGTCGACACCCCGGCCCGCGGTCACCAGGCCCTCCTGGCCGGCGACGTCCATCGCGAGTTCGCCGAGGATCTGGTGGGCCCGCGACGCGAAGAGCTTGCTGCAGGTCGCGGCGGCGTCGGCGGCATGATCACCGGCCACAACGCCCTCCAGCACCCGCATACTCGTGGCGCGCATGATCGCGACCGACGTGTAGGCGGCGGCGATACGGTCGGCCAGCCGGGCGTCGTCCGCCGCCCCGTTGCGCTTAGCAGCTTCGACGACGACGCCGACTTCACGCTCCATCGCGAGTTGGATCGGCAGCAGGGCTGAACCGCGCTCGTAGCCCAACGTCGACATCACGACCCGCCAGCCGCCGTTGACCTCACCCACGACCATGGACTCGTCGGTGCGCGCGTCGGTGAAAAAGCACTCGGCAAATTCGCCGGATCCGGCGAGGTTCTTGATGGGCCGGACCTGCACGCCGGGCTGGTCGACGGGCACCAGCAACAGGGTCAGCCCGCGATGGCGCAGCGAGGCATCAGGATCAGTGCGGCACAGGACGTAGAGCCAGTCGGCGCGGTCGCCGAACGTCGTCCACACCTTCTGGCCGTCGATGACCCACTGTCCGTCGGACAGTCGTGCCTTCGTCGAGACAGAGGCGAGGTCCGAGCCGGCCGTCGGCTCACTGAAGCCCTGCCCCCACACCTCGTCGACGGACAGGATCGCCGGGATGAAGCGCGATTTCTGCTCGTGCGTGCCGTACTCGAGCAACGTCGGGCCGAGCAGTTCGAGGGCCTGTTGGTTCACCCGCGCAGGAGCTGCGGCGCGTGCGTACTCGTATTCGAAGATGATCTCCTCGATCAGCGACGCGCCGCGACCGCCGTACTCTTTCGGCCAGGTCAGACCCAACCAATGGCCAGCCGACAGCTCCTTCTCCCACGCGATCCGCAGATCCCAGTGCGAGTCGTCGGTCGGGCTGCCCACCCCGCGGTACTCGGCGAACTCGCCGACGAGGTGTTCGTCGAGCCATGTGCGCACCTCGTCGGTGAACGCGGCGTGCTCGGCTCCGAATTCGATGTCCATGTCGCAGGCCCTCAGAGGTTCAGCGGGCGGTAGGGAGCGAACGATGGAGGCCGCTTCTCGACTAGCGCGCGGACACCCTCTTGGAAATCAGGCTGTGCCTTGGCAAGGGTCAGCAGGTGCTGCGCACGCACGCGCGCCTGCTCCATGGTCTGCTCGGAATCGCGCCACACCTGCGACTTGATCATCGCCATCGCCACCGGCGAGACGCTCGCGACGATACCCCGGGCGTAGTCGACTGCCTCGGCCAGCACGGTCTCCGGTTCACACAGACGCTGAACGACGCCGAGTCGCTGCGCCTCATCGCTGAGGAAGACGCGCCCCGACACCATCAGGTCCATAGCGTGGGCCGGGCCGACGAGCCGCGTCAGCATCCACGCCGACGCGTCCTCGGCGGGCAGCCCCCGGTGGGAGAACGCAGTGGTGAATTTCGCGCCCGTTGCCGCGAACCGGTAGTCGAAGCACAGCGCCTGCACAAGACCGATGCCGGCACAGGAGCCGTTGATGGCACCGATGATCATCTTCGGGACGGTCGTCGCATAGGTCTGCGGGCGACGGTTGCTGGTGTAGGCCGACCCGCCGCGGATGTCGTCGAGGACCTGCGGGTCGAGTCCGGCGCAGAAGGTGTGCCCCGCGCCGGTCACGACGATCACACGCACCGCTTCGTCGGCGGTGGCGCGGTCGAGCGCCGTGTAGAACGCGTCCTCCATCGCCGAGGTCCACATGTTGCGGCGCTCCGGGCGGTTCCAGGTGATCACGGCGACGCCGTGGTCGTCGACCTCGTAGAGAACCTCACTCATCGACTGCCTCCCACACCGGGCCGACCGGCGGCAACGGCTCGTTCTTGTCGCCGGTGAACGCCGGCGGACGTTTTTCGATGAACGCGGCCACACCCTCGGCGGAGTCGGATTGGCGGCCCATCCAGCGGAAGTACTCCCACTCCCGGTGGAAGGCGGCTTCCCGGTCGTCGCAGGCGAGTAATTCGTAGGCCAGTTGCTTGGTCAGTCCGACGGCCAGCGGCGCGGTCTGCGCGGCGATCTCGTCAGCGATCTCGTAAGCCCGGACCAGCACCTGATCGCCCGGCAGGGCCTGCGTCGCGATCCCCATCTGCGCAGCCTCCGCCCCGGTGAACAGGCGACCGGTCAGCAGCAGCTCAATGGCCGTAGAGAACCCGACGAGACGCGGCAATAACCACAGCGAGTTCTGTTCGGGGATCAGCCCGCGGCGGGTGAAGACGAAGCCGTACTTCGCGGTCTCGTTAACGATGCGGATGTCCCACTGCATGGGGAAGGTCAACCCCAGCCCGACGGCCGCGCCGTTCATCGCGGCGATGATCGGGGTGCGCATCTGCCACGGGCGCGGCCGGTGCGCCATCATCTGCCGGGCGAGCGCGGTCTGCTCGTCGTCGAAGGCGAAGTTGGCCCCGCCGGGCTCCATATCGGCGCCCGTGGAGAAGAACCGGCCGCGGCCGGTGACGACGATCGCCCGCACCGCCGGATCGGCGTCGAGTTCGGCGAGGCGCTCATGCAGCTCGACCTGCATGGCCGAGATGAAGCCGTTGCCGCGGTCGGGACGGTCGAGCCACACCGTGGCGACCGGGCCCGCCCGCTCGACGCTGATGCCGTTGACTGGGGTCACGGTCAGACCTTCGGGTTCCCGGCGGCGTCGACGTTGGGCTTGGCTTCGGCCACCAACTTGGGAAGCACGTCGCCGATCTCCTCCGGCGTCCACGGCGACATCTTCTCCTCGCCCGGACCGGGGCGCCACCCCTCGGCGACGCTGATCAGGCCGCCCTTGACGTTGAAGACGCGCCCGGTGATCTCCGCCGCCTCCGGCGAGGCGAGCCACACGACAGGCGGGGCGATGTTGGCCGGCGACCCGGCGTCGAACCCGGTCTCCTCCTTAATCTTCTCCATCTTCTCGACGTAGGCGCCCAGGCCCGCGGTCATCTGCGTCAGGGCACTCGGGGCGATCGCGTTGACCGTCACCCCCAGCCGGGAGAGCTCCTCGGCCAAGATGACGGTGAGCCCGGCGATCGCGGCCTTGGCGGCGCCGTAGTTCGACTGCCCGGCGTTGCCGTAGAGCCCCGTCGGCGACGACGTGTTGATGATCCGCGGATGCGAGACCGGGTTGTCGGACTTGGAGCGCTCGCGCCAATAGTTGACCGCATGTCGGGTCGGGCAGAACGTGCCGCGCAGGTGGACGCGGATGACGTCGTCCCACATCTGAGGATCCATGTTGACGAACATCTTGTCGCGCAGGATGCCGGCGTTGTTCACCAGCACGTGCAAGTCGCCGAAGGTGTCCAGGGCCGTCGCGATCAGGCGCGCCGCACCGTCCCAGTCGGACACATCGTCCTTATTGGCGACTGCTTGCCCTCCCTCGGCAGTGATGAGCGCAACCGTCTCGTCGGCGGCACCGAGGTCGTTCACGACGACCTTGGCGCCTTCACGCGCGAAGGCCAGCGCGTGCTCGCGGCCGATGCCGCCGCCCGCGCCGGTGATGACGACTACGCGTCCGTCGTGCAGTTCCATGGTGAATGTCTCCTGATTGGTCTGTCGTGGTTGTCTGTCGGTGGGGTGGTCGTGCGCCAGCTGTTCAGGCCGGCGGTTCGCCGAAAACGGCGAGGGCGTTACGGCCCAGGAAGTTGGCGCGGGACTCCGGCGGAAGGTCGATCGCGCGGCCCTCGGTGATCGTCCGGTCGAACGGCAGGATCGGGTAGTCCGAGGACCACATGAGCTTGGTGTTATTGCGTTTGCGCTGGACGTTCCAGATCTCCTCGGGCACGTACTTGGGCGCCCACCCCGACGTCATCGCGTAGACGTTGGGATGCTTGATCAACATGGAGACCGTCTCGCTGATCCACGGGTCGCCGAGATGGGTCATCACGATCTTGAGTTCGGGGAAGGCCAGTGCCACCTCGTCGATGAGGATGGTCCGCTGCAGCTTCGCCGGCTTCATCGGGCCGGGGGCGCCGACGTTGAAGGTCATCACCGCGCCCTCGTCACAGGCCGCGGTGTACATCGGGTAGGCCAGTTTGTCGTCGATCGGGATCCCGGTGAACATCGGGCACACGCGGATACAGGTAACGCCGTACTCGCGAACGGCGATCCGAACGAGCTTGGCCGCGTCGTAGGCCAGCCGCGGGTCGATGCCGACGGCGAGGACGAAGCGGCCCGGGTACTCCTGCGCGACGGCAGCCAGGCGCTCACACGCGTTGCGCACGACGGCCTCACCGGACTGGATCCCGTTCACGAACGGAGGGGTGATGTCACGCGGGTACTTGGTGAGCACGCCACCGGAGATGCCGAGTCGGTCCATCTCGGCCACCACGTCGGCCATGGTCTCGCCGCCCTCGTAGGAGCTGTCGCTGCGCTTGAATCGAGCCACGACCGACGGATCAGGCGTGACCTCACCCGGTGCGTAGGGCAGGTTGATCCACGAGTCGAAGACACGCGGCTCCGCCTCGTCGGCGGTGTGCGCGGTGGGGGTCATCTGGTCGGCCTTCCTGCTGGCGGTCTCTGCTGGCGACGCTGGTCTGCGGGTCGTCGGTCTACCGGCCGCGGAAGACCGGGGGGCGCTTGTCCTTCATGGCGGCGAGCGCCTCGGCCGCGTCCTCGGTCGCCGCGACGACCGCGAAGTGCGACGAGATCAGGTCCAGCGCGGTCCGCAGGTCGGTGCCGGCCGACTGATAGGTGGCGCGCTTGATCATCCGCACGGTCACCGGCGGCGAAGCCGCGATCTGCGCGGCCAGCGCAGTGGTGGCCTCGGCGAGGTCCTCCGGGTCGACGACGCGGTTGACCATCCCGATCCGGTGGGCCTCGTCGGCGGTGACGAAATCACCGGTCAGCAGCAGCTCCAGCGCCTTGGAGGTACCCACCAAACGCGGCAGGTAGTACGCGCCGCCGTCGCCGGGGGTCAGGCCCACTTTGACGTAACCCTCCGACATCCGGGCCGAGCGCGAGGCGATGCGCAGATCGCACATCAGCGCCATGTCCAGCCCGGCGCCGACGGCTACCCCGTTGATCGAGGCGATCACCGGCTTGTCGAGCGCCTCGAGTTCCAGGGCGACCCGGTGGATCTGGTCGTGCAGCTGGGACTTCCGCTCCAGCGGCGTGAGGTCCGGGTTGGCATTGGAGATCGACGAGAGGTCCACGCCCGAGCAGAACGCCTTGTCCCCGGTCCCCGTGAGGACCACGACCCGGACGTCGTCATCGGTGCGTGCAGTCCTCAGGAGCTCGGCCCATTCGGCGACCATGTCGAAGGTGAACGCGTTGCGCTGCTCCGGCCGATTGAGCCGGATCGTGCCGATCCCGTCGGCGACCGACCATTCCAGATCTGCCACCAGGCCCGCCCCTTTCCTGTCGGTCGATATCGCTTAATTCATTAGTTATTTGTACTATAGATCTATCGGGATGCCAACCGGCATGCATACAGGTGAAAGAGATGGGGATGACCGAACTCGGCACTGGATTGCCGCTCACCGCGGCAGACCGCGACTTCCGCGACGAGGTGCGGGATTGGTTGGCCGACAACCTCACCGGCGACTTCGCCGGACAGAGCCATCGCGGCGGGCCCGACGACGACGACAACTGGGAGCTGCGCCGCGAATGGGAGCGGCGACTCGGCGCGGGCAACTGGCTGGGTTTGTCGTGGCCGGTCGAGTACGGCGGGCGCGGTGCGACCCTCTCCCAGGAGATCCTGTTCGCGATGGAGTACGCGGGCGCGGGCGCACCGCCGCGCGCGGCATTCCACGGCGAAACCTTGATGGCGCCCACCGCCCTGCACTACGGCACGCCAGAGCAGAAGCAGCGACTCCTGCCACCGATGGCGCGCGGTGAGACCGTATGGTGCCAGGGCTATTCCGAGCCCGGTGCCGGCTCCGACCTCGCCGCCATCAGCACTAAGGCGCGACTGGAGGACGACACCTGGGTCGTCAACGGCCAGAAGATCTGGACGACCTTCGCCCATCACGCCGATTGGATCTTCGCAATCGTGCGGACCGAGCCCGGATCCACGCGTCACGCCGGACTGTCCTACATGCTGATCCCGTTGGACCAGCCGGGAGTCCGCGTGGTGCCGATCCGCACGATGCTCGGCGACAGCGGCTTCAACGAGGTCTACTTCGACGATGCGCGCACCAGCAGCGACAACGTCCTGGGCCCGACCGGGGAGGGATGGAAGGCGGCGATGACGACGCTCGGCCACGAGCGCGCGACCTCGGTCCTGAACTACCAGTTCTCGTTCCGCCGCGAGATGGCCACCGTCACCGAGATAGCCCGCAGACGGGGCGCCACCGCTGATCCGATCCTGCGCGACCGTCTCATCGACTCGATCATCGGCCTCGAGATCATGGGCTACAACAACCTGCGCACCCTGGGCACCGCCCTGCGCGACGGCGAGTTCGGCCCCGAGGCGTCGATCGGGAAGTACTACTGGTCCACCTGGCACAAGAAGTTCACCGAGCTCGCGATGGACATCCTCGACACCGACGGGTGGCTGGGCACCGAGTGGGGCGACGGACCCGACGGCGACGCCGAGACCCTGCGACGGGCCTTCGTTCGTGCCCGGGCAGAGTCCATCTACGCCGGGACCAGCGAGATCCAGCGCAACATCATCAGCGAACGGGTGCTGGGCCTGCCGCGCGAGCCGCGCCCGTCGGGGGCGGGCCGATGAGTGCCGCGCGGGGCCCCCTGCACGGGATCCGGGTCCTGGACCTGAGCCGGATCCTCGCGGCTCCACTGGTGGCACAGATGCTCGGTGATCTCGGTGCCGATGTCGTCAAGGTCGAGAGGCCCGGTGCCGGAGACGACTCCCGCCGCTACGGCCCGCCCTTTCTGCACGACGGGGACGGCGAGCCGACCAATGATGCCGGCTTCTACCTGGCCTGCAACCGCAACAAGCGCTCCATCACCGTCGACCATTCGACGCCTGCGGGCGCGCAGATCATCGCCGACCTCGCCGCCCGTGCCGATGTGCTGATCGAGAACTTCCGCAGCGGCGTGCTCGCCAAGTACGGCCTCGACCACGAGACGCTGCGCGGAGCCAACCCAGGACTGGTCTACTGCTCGATCACCGGCTTCGGCCAGGACGGCCCGTACGCCCAGCGTCCTGGATACGACGGCGTTTTCCAGGCGATGAGCGGCATGATGAGCGTCTCCGGGGTTCCCGACGGCGAGCCCGGCGCGGGTCCGATGAAAGTCGGGGTGTCGATGGTCGACATTCTGACCAGCCTGTACGCCGGCAACGCGATCCTCTCCGCACTGTGGCATCGGGACACCACCGAGAACGGCGAGGGCCAGCACATCGACATGTCGCTGCTCGACTGCGGCCTGGCCTCCCTCTCGCACTACGCGCAGAACTATCTGATCTCCGGTGCCGCGGCGCCACGGCGGGGCAACGGTGGCTTCGGCGGAATCCCGTCGCAGACGTTCACCGGCTCCGACGGGGAAGAGTTCTTCCTGGTCGCCAGTACGCCGGCGCAGTGGCGCGGCGTCGCCGACGCGCTGGAGCGGCCCGATCTGTTGACGGATGAGCGCTTCGCAGATGTCTCGGCACGCATCGCCAACCGGGATGTGGTGATCGAGACGCTGGACCGTGCGTTCGCGGCGCGACCCGCGCGCGAGTGGGTGGACCTCCTCGAGGCGCGCGACGTGCCGGTGAGCCCGGTCAACGACATGGACGGCGTTTTCGCCAACCCGCAAATCCGCCACCGCAACATGCGGATGACCATCGAGCATCCGGTCGCCGGGCCGATCGACCTGCTGCGCAATCCGATCGTGCTGGGCTCGACGCCGATCACCGACTACGCACCGCCGCCGACGCTGGGGCAGCACACGCGCGAGGTACTCGCCACCGAACTCGGCATGTCCGATGAGCAGATCGACAAGCTGGTGGCCGACAGAACGGTGTGACCGCTCAGGACAGCAGTTCCACCAGGGTGGTGTCGGAGTCGCCGACCATGTACTGCTCGACCTTCTTGAGGTGGCGGCGCCACGTCTCGGCCGCGCCCGCAGAATCCCCGTCGCGCAGGTGGTTGAGCAGCCGCTTGTAGGCCCGCAGGGCCAGCTCGTCGGCCTGCCGCTGCTGGTCCTCGCCGTGGACGGACATGAACATCGTGTTATGCGCTTCCATGATGTTCAGCAGCATGCCGGCCAGCACCGAGAGGGTCTGCAACCCGCTGAGGTCGATCAGCTCCTGGTGGATCGCGGTGTCGATCTGCGCGAACTCCACCGCATCGTCGAGCGCCTTGCCGGCGCGGTCGACGAGATCCTCGAGCGGCTGGAGCTTCTTGGCCGTCATCCCTGAGAGCGCCCGCACGGCCGCGACCTCGATCTCGGTTCGCGAGCGATAGACGTCAGCCAGGGGCACCTCGTGGAATTGCAGGAGCAGCCCCAGGTGCCGCGCGGCTATCGACGGGTCCGGGGCCAGTGCACGGGCACCGCCGTGCGCACCCCGCAACACCGTGATCAGTGACTCCGATTCAAGGATCCGGAAGGCCTCACGCATCGTGGGCCGCGAGACGCCGAACTCCTCCATGAGCAGGGTCTCGCTCGGCAGCGGGTCCCCGGGCGAGATGGCACCGGTGACGATCCTGCGGCGCAGGTCGGCGGCAACGAGTTCCCCTGCTTTGGGAACCCGCACCACGCGCGAACCGGCGGCTGCCATCGCGGTCCTCCTCATGGAATGAGACGTACGCCCGCAATGAGGCGGACTTTTGTATTGATTGAGATTACTATCCCGACGCTCGGACCCCGGGCAACGCGCGTCACGGCCGCGTCTTCTCGATCAGCCGCTGCGTCAGCTCGGCGTGCTCGGCGGAGTTCACACTGGCCCGTTCAGCGTGCAGCGCCTGGTCGAGCAGACCCGTCAAGACCCGGGTCACGTGTGTGTTCAGCAACCGCTTGGTGTCCTGGAGAGCACGGGCCGGCACCTCCGCGAGCCGCTGAGCGAGCTCCACCGCGGCCGGCACGACCTCCTCGGCGGGCACCACGGAGTTCACCAGGCCCAACTCGCGGGCCGTCGTGGCGGGGATGCGGGCGCCGGTGAAAACGTACTCTTTGGCGCGCATCAGCCCGATGGTCAGGGGCCACAGCAACGCGGCGCCGTCGCCGGGCACCAGGCCTACACCGAGGTGCGGGTCGGCGATGAAGGCCGATTCTGCGGCGATCGCCATGTCACATAGGGTCACCAGGCTCGCACCCAGCCCGACGGCCGGACCGTTGACCGCGGCGATGAGCGGTTGAGGCAGGTCGACCATCGAGCCGACCATGCGCCGCGCCTCGGCGAAGACCTCGTCCTGGATGTCCTGGTCGCGCTGGGTGGCGACCATCCGAGGGAAATCACCACCGGCGGAGAACGCCCTGCCCGCCCCGGTGAGGACAACGGCCCGCACGGTGGTGTCGGCGGCGATGACGTCCCAGATCTGCGCAAGCTCACGATGCATGACGGCATCGGCGGCATTCATCGCCTCCGGCCGGTTCAAGGTCACCACTGCCACCGGCCCCTCGTGGCGGATGGCAATGGTCTGGAAGCTCGCCGTGGTCGACGTCTCCGACATGATGGGCACCTTTCGGGTCGTGCCTACGATTGATCCAATTAGTTCATCTATTGTACTATTTACACAAGCTGTCGACCACCGAACGCGAGGAGCGTCAATGAGTCTGACCCCCAGCCCGGAGCGCGAGGAACTGCGCTCGGTGGTGCGCAAGTTCCTCGTCGCACACTCCGACGAGGAGCAGGTCCGCCGGCAGATGGACCTCGGCGCCGGCTTCGACGCGTCGACGTGGAAGCTGATGGCACAGCAGATCGGGATCCAGTCGCTGATGATCCCCGAGGAGTACGGGGGCGCCGGCTTCGGATTCGGCGAGATGGCGATCGTCCTCGAGGAGGCCGGACGCGCGCTGCTGTGCGCGCCGCTGCTGTCGACGGTGCTGGCCACCACCGCACTCCTGTCTGCCGACGATGACGCGGCCGCCGCGGCATTGCTCCCCGGTATCGCCGACGGGACCGTGATCGCCACCGTCGCCATCGCCGACGACAACGATCCCGGCCCCGACGGTGTCCGCCTCGCAGCCGAACCGGCTGCAGACGGGGCCGGCTGGCGGCTGACCGGGACCAAGCCGTATGTGCTCGACGGTGCCGATGCGGCACTGATCATCGTCGCCGCCCGCACCCCCGCGGGCGTCTCACTCTTCCTCGTCGACTCCGGTGCCGACGGCTTCATCGCGACCAACCTGCCCACACTGGACCTCACCCGACGCCTGGCGAGCCTGGAGTTCGCTGACACCCCCGCCACTCTGTTGGGGGGCGAGGGCGCCGGGTCCGCAGTGTGTGATCAGGTGCTGCGCACCGCCGCGGTGGCGCTGGCGTGCGAACAGGTGGGCGGGGCGGCCAAGGTCCTGGAGACGACCGTCGAGTACGTGAAGACGCGCGAGCAGTTCGGCCGTCCCATCGGTTCCTTCCAAGCCGTCAAGCACCGCCTGGCCGACATGCTGGTCCAGCTCGAGTCGGCCCGGTCGGCGGCCTATTTCGCGACCGCCGCACTGGAGTCGGAGTCCGACGAGGCACCCGTCGCCGCGTCGATCGCGAAGTCGTACTGCAGCTCGGCGTACTACGACATCGCCGCGGAGAGCATCCAGTTGCACGGCGGCATCGGGTTCACCTGGGAGCACTCCGCGCACCTGTACTTCAAACGCGCGAAGGGATCGCAGACGATGTTCGGCACGCCTGCCTACCACCGCCGACTGATCGCCGTCGAACTCGGTGTCTGAATCGGTGGGCGCGCCGGACGGACTCCTTGCGCTCCTGTCCGTCGAACCGCAGCCCGACGGGACCTACCTGGGCGGTGTGGTAGCGGGATCGCAACTGACCCGGCTCTTCGGAGGCCTGGTCCTCGCACAAGCGCTGGCGGCCGCGGGCGCCAGTGTCAAAGCCGGCCGCGCGCCCCACTCGTTGCACGCGTACTTCCTGCGCCCCGGCCACACCGAGGAACCGGTCCGCTACCGCGTGGAGTCGCTCCGGGACGGTCGGGCGTTCACCACCCACCGGGTGACTGCCGAGCAGGCCGGACGGCCCATCCTGACGATGATCGCCTCCTTCCACGTGCCCGAATCCGGACTGGCCCACCAGATCACCGCCCCCGATGCCCCCGATCCGCACACGTTGCGCAGCGTCCACGACTGCTCCGACACCGAACCGGTCATCTACCGGGAGTGGCCGTGGATCGACCTGCGCCGGGTGCCCCGCACTGACGGTTCCGAACCCACCCGTGCTCGCGTCTGGTGCCGAGTCCTCGAATCACTGCCCGACGATCCCCTGGTGCGAGCATGCGCACTGGCCGCCATCGCGGACTTGAGCTTCTTGTCCGTCGTGCTCTGGACCCACGGCCTCGGCATGGAGCACGACGGCTACATACTCGCCTCCCTCGATCACGCAATGTGGTTCCACCGACCAGTGCCCGACCAGGACTGGCTCCTCTACGACCAGCAGTCGCCCTCGTCAGCAGACGGGCGCGGCATGGCCACGGGCAACATCTACAGCAGCGACGGCGCGCTGCTGGCCACCGTTGCCCAGGAGGGTTTGCTCCGCCCTCTGAGCACCGAGTAGGCGTACCGAACGACGGTCAGTAGCGCATGTGGATGCCGGCGGCCACGTTGACGGTCTCGCCCGTCATCGTCGGGCAGCGGTCCGACAGGAGAAAGGATGCCGCTTCCACGACGTCGGCGACGTCGACGAGGCGCCCGAGCGGTGCCCGTGCGAGCTCGGCCTCCTTCATGTCCGGGTGCAGGGCATCGATGAAGCGGGTACCGGTCACCATGCCCATGGACAGGGTGTTGACGCGGATCCCGTACGGTCCGCCCTCATGGGCACAGCTGCGCGTCAGCACGCCCAGGCCACCCTTGGACACCGCGTACGGCGCTTCGATGCCCGCGCCCCCGACATCGGGGGCGTAGGTAGAGACGTTGAGGATGACGCCGGGCAGACCGGCGTCACGCATCTGCGTCATCGCCAGCTTCGACAGCATCCACGGGCCGCTCAGGTTGACCGCGAGAACGCGGTCCCAATCAGCCGGGTCGTAGTCGAAGATCGAGCCCATGATGTTGTAGGCAGCGTTGTTGACCAGCATGGTGATCGGCCCGAGCTCGTCGCGCACCCACCCGGCGACCTCGACGATCTGGTCGCGGTCACCGACGTCGAGTTGCTTGGCCACAGCACGTCCACCGTGGTCCGCGGCGATTGCTTCGGCAACGTCGACGACGCGGCGCGCGTGTGAATCGGTGACCACGACGGTAGCGCCGTCGGCCGCGAGGCGCGTCGCGATCGCCTGTCCGATGCCGCCGCCCGCCGCACCGGTCACCAGTGCGATCCGTCCCGATAGTTCGTCGATCATCACACCTCCACAGTCAGTTCGTGCTTGCGCAGTTTGCCCGTCGGGGTCCGCGGCAGTGAATCGACGACGTCGATCCGGCGCGGTTGTTTGAAGCCTGCCAGCCGTTCCCGGCAATACTGTGCCAACTCGCCGACCAGTGCGTCGGCGTCACCATCGGGGTCACTGGGCACGATCAGGGCTACCGGGACCCGCCCCAGGCTTTCGTGCGCAGCCCCGACGACGGCGACGTCGAGGACTCCCGGTGCCATGATGAGGGCGTCTTCGATCTCTCGCGGATAGATGTTCACGCCGCCGGCGATGATCAGGTCGGATCGGCGGTCCACCAGGTAGAGATAGCCGTCGTCGTCGAGATAGCCGAGGTCGCCCACCGAGAAATAGCCGTCGGGGTGGTCGCGGCGCGCGGGTGCGTCCACGGCTGCGCCGTGGTAGGCGAACTCCGGAATGTCGGCGAACCAGATCGTGCCCACCTCGCCGGGCGGCTGCGGTGCGCCATCATCGTCGGCGATGAGCGGTCGCCCTAGCGCCGGACGCCCGACCGAACCCGGGTGGGCCATCCATTCGTCACTGGTGATGAAGGTGGCGCCGACGCCCTCGGTGTTGGAGTAGAACTCGTACAGGATCGGGCCCCACCAGTCGATCATCGCGCGTTTGACCTCGACCGGGCAGGGAGCGGCGGCATGGACCGCGGCGCGCAGCGTGCTCAGGTCGTGGGCGCGGCGCACGGACTCGTCGAGCTTGAGCATCCGCACGAACATCGTGGCCACCCACTGGCTGTGGGTCACGCCGTGGCGCTCGATCAACGACAGCGCCTGCTGTGCGTCGAAGGACTCCATCACCACGACTGTGCTGCCCTGTCGGTGCGTTCCCATTGACCAGGCCAGCGGGGCAGCGTGGTAGAGCGGTGCGGGACACAGGTAGACGTCGCCGGGCACCATGCCGAGCCGCCCTGCCAGCCACTTCCCGGGGACGTCGGGATAGCTGCCCAACGGTCCGAGGCCCAGTGGCCGCTCGATCCCCTTGGGACGGCCACTGGTGCCCGACGAATAGAGCATGAAGTCGCCCTCGCACTGGTCGGGCAGCGGCGCATCGTCGGTTTGGGCGAGCATCGACTCGTAGTCCGCCCAGTCGTCGAATCCCTCCCGCGGCCGATCGACCATGACGAGCAGGTGCGCCGACACGGGCAGCGCGGCCACCGCGATCGGTGCCAAGGCCGCCGACGTGACCACCGCCATCGGCTCGCAATCGGCAAGGATGTGGGCGACCTCCGGCGCTGTGAGATGGGAGTTGACACCGACGTAGCGCAGCCCCGCACGCTGGGCCGCCCAGGCGGTCTCGAGGAACTCGGCGCGATTCTCCATCAGGATCGCGATGGTGGACCCTATGGACGCGCCACCGTCGCGCAAATGGCGCGCAACCCTCATCGACCGGGAGTCGAGCTCACCGAAAGTGACCCGGCGCCCGCTCGGCTCGACGATGATCGCCGGCTGCGCGGCCCACTGCGCCGCGAACGGCGACGAGGCTGGTTCGTCGATCGTCACTGTGGGCCTAGACGGAGAGCACCGTGACGGCGCCAGTTCCCGGTGAGCCGTAGAGGTGCGTGTATCCGACCCGGTGCGGTCCGGGGACCTGGCGGTCGCGGGCTTCGCCGCGCAGTTGGACGACGATCTCGTGGATCTGGCGCAGGCCCGACGCACCGATCGGCTCACCGTTGGCCATGAGGCCGCCGTCGGTGTTGACCGGCAGCCGGCCGCCGATCTCGGTGGCGCCGTCGGCGATGAGCTTCTCCTGCTCGCCGTCGGCGCAGAACCCGTTCTCCGCGAGGTGGATGACCTCCGACCCGGCGTCGGTGTCCTGCAGCTGGACGACGTCCACGTCCGACGGGCCGAGCCCGGCGGTCTCGAACGCGGCGCGAGACGCGTCGACGGTCGGGCTCGGTGCTGCCGCGGCCGGCAGCGACGGGCTCTGCATCTCGAATGCACCGAAGCGCCGCGTGCGCAGTTCGGCGGCCAAGACGTGCACCGCTCGCGAGGAGAACTCCGCGGCCCGGTCGCGCCGACACAGGATCACCGCCGCGGCACCCTCGTTGGGCGCGCAGTACATGTACTGGGTCAGCGGGTAGTTCAGATATGGCGCGGCGACGACGTCGGCCGCGCTCATCTCCTTGCGCCGCCACGCCTTTACGTTGCGCGCGCCGTTGCGGAAGTTCTTCTCGGCGACCCGACCGAGCGTCTCTGCGGTGATGCCGTGTTGGTGCATGTAGCGATTGATCTTCTGCCCGAAGAAGTGGGTGGTGAGAAACAGCCCGGTCTCGCCGTACCAGGCCGGCAGCCCGAGGGCCTGCGGGTCACCGCCGAACGCACCGCGCGGATGCTTGTCGAAACCGACCGCGACAGCGATGTCGGCCTCGCCGTTCTCGATGGAGCGCGCCGCCTCGGCCAGCGCCGTGTGGCCAGTCGCGCACCCGTTGAACACACCGAAGAACGGGATCCCCGTCAGCCCCAGCTTGCCCACGATCGCATCCGGGTTGGACACCTCGTAGCTGCCGGCGTAGCCGCGCTGCACCTGGTCCCATCCGATACCCGCGTCGGCGAGCGCTAGTCGGATTGCCTCGGCGCCCATGTCCAGGGCGGGCTTGTCGCCGAACCGCCCGAACGGGTGCAGCCCGACACCGATGATCGACACGTTGCGCATCAGGCCTCCCCCGCCTCGTTTGCAGCCGGGTCCACCGGCGCGAAGCCGAAGGTCTCGACGCTTCGCACCGGGTCGCCGGCGAGGTCGAACGGAATGGTGACCGTTTCCATCAACGCGCCGATGACCAATTGTGCCGGGTCGTTCACCGTCAATCTGCCCTCGACGAGGATGCCCTCGGGGAACTCGACGTAGCCGACCGCGTAGGGCTCGAAGTCCCCCGGCGCCCCGGCGTACGGAGGTGAGGGCGGCGGAAACTCCTGCGTCGTCCACGTGAACAAGGTCCCGCGGGGCGACAGCAGGATCTGCTCGACGTCGCCGGCAGCCCCCTGATCGCCGGTGAGCGCGGGGAAGTCGACGACCCCGGTCGCGGTGCGCCGCGACGCCACGAGGCGTACGGCACCGTCGTCGCGCACAAACAGGTCGGCCGCAATGGGTTCGGAAGTCGATGGCACGGGGCAGCCTCTCGTTCGGCGTCGACATTGACACGTTATTAGTTAATGTATTGTACTGATTACGGCGCTAACCGCAACAGCGCCGCTCGTCGCCAGTCAAAGGAGATCCTCATGCGTGATGCCGTCATCGTCGAAGCGGTTCGCAGCCCGATAGGCAAGCGCAACGGCGGCCTCGCCGGGACCCACGCTGTCGAGGTGTCCGCCCAGGTGCTGACCGCCCTGGTCGCGCGGGCGGGCCTGGATCCCGAACTCATCGACGACGTCCACTGGGGCAACGTCATCAGCATCGGCCAGCAGTCGGGCAACATCGGCCGCATGGCCGTCCTGGGTGCTGGCTGGTCCGAGGCAATCCCCGGGTTCACCATCGACCGGCAGTGCGGGTCGTCGCAGCAGGCTATCTCCACCGCGGCCGCCACAGTCGTGTCCGGGCAGGCCGACATCATCGTCGCCGGCGGTGTGGAGATGATGTCCAACGTCCCGATGGGGGCGGCCACGGTCGAGGGCACCGGCCAGATGGGTGGACCGGCGGTGACCCGCTACAGCACGGAGCTCGCCGAGTTCCCCGGCTTCCACGGACGGTTCAACCAGGGCGCGGGCGCGGAGAAGATCGCCGCCGACTATGGGCTCTCCCGTACCCAGCTCGACGAGTACTCGGTGCGCTCGCACGAACGCGCCGCGAAGGCCCAAGCCGCCGGGGACTTCGAGGCCGAGATCACTCCGATCACCACGGCTGCCGGCACCGTCGACGCCGACGAGGGCATCCGCCCCGGTTCGTCGGTGGAGAAGCTCGCCACTCTAAAAGCACCGTTCATCGAGAACGGCGTGATCACCGCGGGCAACGCCTCGCAGATCTCCGACGGCGCCGCCGCACTGCTCATCACCACCTCGGAGAAGGCAGCCGAACTCGGGCTCACCCCGATCGCCCGCGTGCACACCGCCGTCGTCGCCGGCGACGACCCGGTCAAGATGCTGACCGGACCAATCCCGGCGACCGCCCTGGCACTGAAGCGCTCGGGCCTGTCGATCGCCGACATCGACGCCTTCGAGGTCAACGAGGCCTTCGCCCCGGTGCCGATGTCGTGGCAGATCGAGACGGGCGCTCCCGACGACAAGCTCAACCCGATCGGCGGTGCCATCGCACTCGGCCACCCGCTGGGCGCCTCGGGGGCCCGGATCGCGACGACCCTGATCAACCACCTGCGCCGCACCGGCGGCCGCTACGGCCTGCAGACGATGTGCGAGGGCGGCGGCACGGCTAACGCCACCATCTTCGAGATCCTGTAAATCATGCGGCCTCGGTGGCCGCATTGGTTTACACCAGTGAACAGGTGTCACAATAGCCACTGACCTGCATATTTAAGCCTTGAACTCGAATGTGTGTTCGGGTAATGTTGGGTCATGGACACCACGACCGCCACCCCGGAACAACCGGCGGTCGACCATGCCCAGATCGGTGCCAACACCGACGATTTCGACGTCGATCCCGGTGTGTGGGACATCCCCGATCCGTGGGATGAGCCTGACGCGTTCGATGATGAGGCGTTGTGGGTCAAGCGGGCCGCCTCGGTGGGTCCGGCAGCATCGTTGGCGTTGGGGGACCCGGCCTGGACGGTCGATGTGTTGGGTCATGCGCGGCGGGCGAATGCGATGTTGGCGTGGATCGAGTACCGCGAGATCGGCGTGATGCACACGGTGCTGTCCGAGACAGGTAAGCCCGAGGCGTCGGCGCGGGGGGTGCGGATGCTCGACATCGAAACCCAGGCCGCCGCCCGGATCGCGATGAGCCAAGGACTGACCCAACGCCAAGCCGACAAGTGGTTGGGCGAGGCGATCGCCATGCGCGATCGTCTCCCGGTGGTGGGGCGGTGTCTGCGTGACGGGGTCATCAGCCCGCGGCAGTTCCGGTTGGCGGTGGCGCGCACCGAACTGATCGACGGGCAGGACTGGGCGACCAAGATTGATGTGGGGATCGCCGCGGTGCTGCGCTCGCGTAGCGGTAGCTGGTCGAACAAGAGGTTGATCGACATGA